>Ga0307478_10001263_pt1 | contig 22545 bp, 23 predicted proteins | sample atmos_gasesECM4C_2_FD_203713 | JGI IMG/M metagenome (GOLD analysis project Ga0307478, IMG submission 203713) | Hardwood forest soil microbial communities from Morgan-Monroe State Forest, Indiana, United States - atmos_gasesECM4C_05 | ecosystem: Environmental > Terrestrial > Soil > Temperate... | reverse complement strand
TTCCCGGTTCTAATGGTCCCGAATCAGTCCTAACTTATTTTCCGTAGAAGCTGATTAAGTAACTCATCTTATGCCTTCTCGTGTTACCTTACCTGCAAGGAGGTATTTGATTAATGATGAACAAAGTTGTTGATTCTTTGCGGAAGGAATATACCCGTCTTGAAAGAGAGATGGGTCAGGTAGGGAAGGCGCTCGACGCACTCGGCCACAACGGCGCGAACAAGCTCAAGAAGACTGGCCGTACCTTGAGCAAGGACGCCCGCAGACGAATCGCGGAAGCGCAAAAACTACGTTGGGCAAAAGTCAGAAAAGCAGCTGGCAAGCTAGCAAAGGCGTAAGTGCATTTGTTTTTTCGCAAGTACCATAGCCGGCCTCGTTCGGGTTCCTCTAGAACTACGGGCGAGGCTGATGCTTTTAGTGGCTGGTTTCTAGTGACTGGTTTCTAGTGAGTAAGTTTAAGCACGACCTCCCGACTTTACCGCGTACTGCAACGAAACAATTCCCGAATCGTAGACCGTGTGGCGTATCAGCTCCAACTTGGCCTCGTTGGCTGGCGACGGAAGCAACGGAATTCCCGCTCCCAATAACACGGGAACCACGGAAACCTCCACGGTATCCACCAATCCCGCCTCCAGCAGACTGCGAAAAAGCGTACCTCCGCCCATCAACCAAATATCTTTGCCCGGCTCCCTGCGAAGCGTCGCCACGATCTCTTCCGAGCGATCCGTAAGAATAGTCACTTCAGGATAGTCACGCTGGCGCAGCGTCCGTGAGAAAACAAAGGTGTGCAGTCCGGGCATGGCATGGTTGCCTGCTCGCGCCATTGCCTCGAAGCTGTGGCGCCCCAGAAAAACGGTGTCGAACTCTTTGAACATCTTGGCAAAATCGATTTCCGGATCAAGAATAACCCACTCCGCTTCGCCCTTCGGACCCGCTATATATCCATCGAGGCTGGCCGCCACCGCATAACGAATTCGCCGCACTTATTTCTCCTCTTCCGAAATATTTGGAACTAACGACAGCTGTAATTGCGCCCAGTCCGCTTCTAAGTCCAGCGGAACCATTTCAGCGCAAGTACGAAGGAAATTGCACCCCACAGAAACATCACTAACAAGCGCGGCCACTGATGAATAAGCGGCGTACCTTCCAGAATGCTCGCCCGCAGTGAATCGTTCAAAGCCGTCAACGGCAGCGCCTTGATCAGCGGCCGAATCACTGCAGGAAAGCGCTCATAGGAAAAGAACACGCCGGAAAAAATCCACATGGGCATCATCACTAAGTTCATCAGCCCGCTGACGCTCTCTATCTTCTGTGCCCGGCTCGCCGTCACTAATCCCACTCCGCCAAAGCACAAAGCTCCCATAGCTCCCAGAAACAAGATCGCAAACAACGATCCCAATACTCTCATGTGGAATACGATGACTCCCAGCGTGAGCAGCAATCCGATCTCGATAATCATCAGCACTAACCGGCTCGACATCAGTGCGAGCAGAAAATCGCTCCTCCGCATCGGTGTGCCGACAAAGCGCTTGAGCAGTTTGCGCTGCCGCATGTCCACCAGCGCAAATCCGATTCCCCACATACCGGAGTTCATCAGGTTCATTCCCAGCAGTCCGGGAATCAGAAAATCAATGTACCGTGAGCCCGGCTCGGAAGAAGTCACGAGCGTAGTTGCAACCACATCTTTGCGTCCGGCTGCAGCTTGCAGAGCATCATTCACCTGAGCTCGCGCCAGCACACTTTCCGGTCGCGCCGGATCGTAAAGATATCGCACACGACCAGCGCCGTCAGGTTCAATGACGAGATCGTATTTTCCCAGCCGGAACCCTTTTCGCGCTGCGTCCGCATCCCGCACCGAGGCTTCAATCGATGCATGCTGTGGATAACGCTGCAACAGCGCCTCGGCTTCCTGCGCTCCACTGCCAGCCACAATCGCAACCGAAGATGCATCACCCGGCTTATTCCGGAAAGCAATCCCCAACCCGGCGGCCAGTAACAACGGAAAAACGAAGACCCAGAAGACAACTTCCGGCTCGCGCTTCAACTCCAGCATTCGCGCCCCAAGAAGATGAAGGTACCCCGCCCACCGCCCATTTCGTTTGGCCGGATACTTCCGTGAAGGCACTTTCTCTATAACCGGCGTTTGCTCTGCAATGCTCATAAGTTTGTTCAGTCTGGACCGGTCAAAATTCAAGGCTCGTAATATCAGGACCTTGGCTTCCACTTATTCAAGAACTCCAGCAGCGCTTGCGGAGCGAGCGACCGCGCATCCTCGAACTCGCCGTTTTTCTGACTTATAAGCAATTTGCCATCGCTCTCGATCACCGCCAGCACTGGAATTCCTTTATTCAGAGGCACATCAAACTGCTTCACCACGTCGGCGTTCTTTTGTTCGTCCGGGCCCAAGTCGATGTGCACCACTTCAAATCCCGACGCGACGATTGGCGCCAAATCAGGCCGCTGAAAGGCCAAGTCCAGGACGTGGCAGTCGTAACACCAGTTAGCGCCGAAGACAAGCAACACGCGCTTATGGTCGCTCGTTGCCTTTTTTTCAGCTTTTTTGATCTCCGCGTGCGCGTCGGCATCCGCAGGATAAATATTCTTATTTATGTCCGAAGGCTGATTCAGTTGTGGTGCATCCGCCCGTTCCACGCTGATCACGCGCCACTGCTCACCCTGCTTTCGCCACATTTGGCCATCGGTAACGTTCAGCGTTTTACCGTCCGGCAAATTCACCGCAGCTTTGAAGACAACACTGGTTCCCTTCGGTCGATCTAACACGGCAACCGTCTGCAACTCAATACTTCGCGCCTTCAGGCCCAGCCAGAAACTAACGTCCGCATCCACGCTGGTCTTGACGCCGTTGGCCATTACCTGCGCCGGCGGGTCGGTACTATAACAAGCTTTAAGAGCCACCGGATCGCCTGCAAGCACTTCGGCCTTCCAGACTTCGAGCGGCGGAAAACCCGCAGCAGATTGAGATACCGTACTCTGCGCCAACACGTAACGGCCGGCAAGCATTCCGACGGCAACCAAAACTAGAAGAAGATAGCGGCAATATCGCATCAAAGTCGTCTCGATCCTTTCGTTTATTGTGAATCGCTCGATTACTCTTCCCGCAAATGCCGCCCCGTGAGCCGCACGAACACGTCCTCCAAACTAGCTTGCCGCGTAGTCAAATGTTGCAGCTTGCTGCCCTGCTTTCCCACCGCTTCCAGCAACGCCGGAATCGTCAAATGCGGCTCCTTCACATTCAACGCCACCATCCCGTCGTTTTCATGCACAGACTCTACGCTCGGCAGCACCCGCCAGACCTCGAGAGCTGCGCCATCGGAATTTCCATTTCTTCCACTCACTGCAAACTCCACCACATGATGGCCACCCAGTCGCTCAATCAACTCCGCCGGAGATCCCTCCGCAATGACTTTCCCCTGATCGACGATTGCCAGCCGATCGCACAACCGCTCGGCCTCATCCATATAATGCGTGGTCAGCAAAACGGTCCCACCAGCCCGCTGAAATTCTCGAACGATATCCCATAACTGCCGCCGGCTCTGCGGATCGAGGCCAGTGGTCGGCTCATCGAGGAAAAGTATTTTCGGATTGCACACCAGCGCCGTGGCAACCGCCAGCCGCTGCCTCTGCCCACCCGAAAGCTTTCCCACCCACGAGTCGGCCTTTTCGGTTAGCTGCAACTCTTCAAGCACTTCCTCGGACGAACGCGGTTCTCGATAGAAGCTGGCAAACAGTTCGATGGTTTCGCGCACTGTGAGCTTTTCGGAGAGGCGAGTCTCTTGCAGCGAAATACCCAGCCACTCCCGCATCTCGCGCGCGTTCTCGCGCCAAGTGTGGCCGAGAATCGACACCTCGCCTGAAGTCGGCTCCAACAGGCCTTCGAGGATCTCGATGGTCGTGGTCTTCCCTGCCCCATTCGGACCGAGCAGCCCGAAGCACTCGCCAGTCTGAATCTCAAGATTCAGTCCCCGCACGGCCTCGACCTTGCCGTCGTAGGTTTTACGCAGGTCGCGACATTGGATGGCAACAGCCACGCAAGCATTCTAACGTACCGCCTCCTCGAATCCGCGAACGGAATCCGAGGGATGATCTTCCCTGACTGGGCCGCCAGCGCCGCCCTCCCTCCCAATGCAAAGAACTGTAAATGTGATGGCCTTTTCCCTCACTCTGAGCCAAGCTAACTTTATTGCCACACGGCAGGTTACACTTCTGTAGGAGATCCGCTTCGATTGTGTGTCGAGTCAACCGTCTTCGTGCCATAGGCCATGCCATCTTGGCAGCCGTGCTCCTCGTGTCTCCATGCGCGCTCCTTGCCCAGCGCGGTGGCGGAGGCGGCCGCGTTGGCGGCGGCACGGTCGGCGGAGAGGGATTAAGTGGGGTAGGCAAACCAACCGGCGTCGACCAGAAAGACAGTCTAAGAGATTTTCACGAGGCCCTAGCCGTCCAAGCCACCAACGAACAAGTTGCCGCTTTCGTCTCTATGCTGAAGAGCACTTCTGCAGCCAGCGCAGAATTACAAACGTTTCAGCAAGAACTCACCAAACCGGCCCCGGTGCCAGAAATTTCTAATCACGGCGCGGCAGTCGCGCAAGCCATCGAAAACGCGCGCTCGTTGAACAAGCTGTTTCTCGCGGGATTCTCCGAGCGGCAGAAAACCGGCCTGAAAGAAACCGTTAAAAAACTGACCAAGGCCGAGGCCGCCCTCGCGCAACAAACCCAGGCACTCGATCAGCAGCTCCGCGATGCAAAAGCTTCGGCGCCACAGATCCCCAGTTCCGCGCAAGCTCTCGACCATGCCCTCACCGCCTTTCAAAATGAGCAACTCGACCTCGGAAAGGAAATGAGCATCGCGGCCGCCAACAATAACCAGAGCTTCGTCTTCGACCTTCCTCCGGTTAGAAACTCGATCACGCTCGGTAGTCAGGCCATCGCAATCTCAACTTCAGGCGCGGTTTCCAAAGCCGTGGTCGATGCTGGCCAGAACAGCTTCAAACTCGAGCTCACCACCGACCTCTCGGACCTGCGCCAGAATTTTACCTCCGCCTTGCGCACCCAGCTTGACCGTTCGAACCGATGCGGAGAGCACATCGCCGTACAGACCGCAAGTTTGGACGCGCAGCCTCCCGCCGGCATGGCAACCGTGAGCCTGCACTACGAGCGATGGGTGTGCATTGGCGGGTCCAACAATGAAATCGTCGAAGGCAACGGCAAAATCGAGATCAAGTTAACTGCGACGGTAGCGGAGGATGGCGCACTGCGGATCGACTCCGCTATCAGTCACATTGTAGCCGAGGGACTGGTCGGCGAACAGCTACGCTCAGGCTCTCTCGGCGATATAGTGCGCGAGCAAGTCGCACAGACTCTACTCACTACCGTGCAGGGAGGCAGCGACTTCAAGCTCACACTGCCTCCATCCGCCCAGGGCAACGCGACTCTCCAACGGGCGCAGTTTCAGGGCACGACCTCGGGCAAGTTGTGGGCAGTCCTGGACGGAGAAATTCGCGTCTCCAACGACAAAGCAGCCTCCTTGACCAGCGAACTGCAGGCCCGCTCATCCTCCCAGACCCTACCCGAGCTCGTCCCCCGCTAGACCGAAATGTAGGGACAGCCGCCCTCGGCTGTCCGTCGAGCGCAGCTCGACGTTTTCTGCTTGCCGCTTACCCACCGAAGCAGCCGAACATACCCCTCACGCCATACCCATAACCATCTCTGCTAATCTTGTGGCTTCCCAATTAACGACCTAGCATCTTGCGAAAACTTCTCCTCATCATTGTTCTGATACCGCTCCTGGCCGCGCTCACATGGTGGCACTTCCGCGAGCGTCCGCTGCCGGATTACGGCCCCGCCTATCGCGAATATGCTTACGTCACCAACGGCAAAAGCAACACCGTCAGCGTCATCGATCTGCGGACCTTTGAACCCGCGAAGACGATTGCCGTCGGCCTTGAGCCAACTGGCGTTGCCGCGAACCTCAAGAAGAATGAAATTTACGTGGTCAACTCCGGATCCAACAATGTCAGCATCATCGACGCCGAAAAGAACGTCGTAATCGCCACCATTGGAGTTCATGGCAAGCCTTACTTCATCGACGTATCTGAAGATGGCAAACGCGCCTACGTCGCAAACTCCGGATCAGCCAATGTTTCGGTCATCGATCTCGAGAAGCGCATGCTCCTCGGCAACGTTCGCGTCGGCACCGCTCCAGGACTGGCAAGGGTTTCTCCCGATGGCGTAACCTTAGTCGTCTCCAACCGCGGCGACAACACGGTCTCCGTCATCGACGCCAAGTTGCTTCGCGTTCGCGCCACCCTGCCGGTGTGCCAGCAACCGGAAGATATAGCCATTCTGCCGGATTCGAGCAAAGCTTTCGTCGCCTGTTCCGGATCGTCGCAGGTCGCGTCCATCGCCCTCGCGAAAACCGCGCCCGGCGGCGATCCCACTGGCGACCGTGTCCTCGCTCTTCTGGACGTGGGCCGCACTCCGGTTAGCCTCGCGCTCAAGCCCGACGGCGGCGAACTTATCGTGTGCGACTTCGATTCCGATAGCATTTCGATTGTCGAAACCGGTAACAATGAAGTCGGCAACACCGCCCTGATCGGCCAGCATCCCACCCGTGCGCTCGTCACCAGCGATAACTCCAGGCTATACACAAGCAACTTCGGCTCCGACAGCGTCGCGGTCTACGACATCGATCTAGGGCGGCGCATTGCTACCATGTCCGTCGGCAGCCGTCCGGACGGCCTCGCGCTCTCGCAAGATCAAAAATATCTTCTGGTGCTCGACACCCAAGCCGGCGATGTCACGGTCATCCAGCGCCGCACTCCCCGCAAGCTCGAACCCACCGAGTATTCCCTCCTAACCATGATCCCCGTAGGCCTTCAACCCAACGCAATCGCAGTCAAGGCCTTCATGATCAGCAACCGAGCGAGCATGAAGAATAAGAATAAATAGAGTGAAAGGAAAAACCGGGAAGGGCACGACGTTTAGTCGTGCCAATCAGGACTAACAACGACAGAGGCTTTAGCCGCTGAGGGGCCACGGCGGCCGACACCCGCATCGCACGCGGCGACAATTAACGAGCCGCTCGTGCATGAGGATCTCCCGAACTCCCTACGTCTGCGCCGTCACTGCTTTCCCGCAGAACTTATCCAGCGCGGCCTTCAACTCCGCTGCAATCGCTGGCGCCTCGCGCGATTCAATGTCACGCCGCGGCATCATATAGACCAATTGCCCGTCGCGCAAAATCGCAATCGACGGCGACGACGCCGGTTGCCCCGTAAAATAACCGCGCGCCCGTTCGGTGGCTTGCACATCTTGTCCCGCGAACACGGTAAACGACCTGTCGGGATGCGCGGCATTCTGCAGCGCCATCCGCACCGCCGGACGCATCCGCCCCGCGGCGCATCCACAGATCGAATTCACGATGACCATGGCAGTTCCCGGCTGACCGCTCAAAGCACTGTCGACCGCCTCAGCCGTGCGCAACTCTTCAATACCCAGGCGGGTCAACTCTTCTCGCATGGGAATCACCATAATTTCTGGATACATTTTGGCTTACTCCTTACTTCCTGGGATCACGTTAGGAAAACTTCACTTGTGTTCATTCTACACTCAGGGGTTGTGACTATTTGCGTTTCCGTTCAGTAGTGATGCAGTTCAGCCCTCACATCGCGACGTCATGGCGGTTCAGCCCTTCACGTAGCACTGTCATCCTGAGCGAAGCCGCTTTTCAGGCGAAGCGAAGGACCTCCCGCTCCACCGGCCTCGCGCGTAAGCGAAACCGCACACTCGAAAAATAAACTCGCGCTAATACACAATCGATTCCCATTCTCGCCGCGCCCTCGAATTCGATCCCTTAATTCTGCTTTTTCCCGCTTCACGCGGGTGTACAATCGCTTTAGAAAGCACTGGTTTGCTCCACTTCGTTGGCAAGCCCGAGGTGCTCATGAACGTCCACATCAGTTACCGGCTTCATAAAACTCCCGCCGTCGAAAAAGATCTCCAACATCAAATCGAAAAACTGCGTAAAAGGCTGCAGGTTTTTCGCCCCGAACTCATCCACTTGAAGGGCGCGGTGGAAGAGATTTCCGCGCGCGAAGGCACCAGCGTTTCCCTTAACCTGCGCTTGCCTTCAGGGCAGATGGCCGCGCAAGCCAAAGCCCCGTCCGCCGCGGCTGCGGTGAAGACCGCTTTTGAAGACCTGTTGCACCAGCTCGGCAAACATAAAGACCTCCTCCGCTCCAGTCATAAATGGACGCGTCGTCAGAAGGAAGAGCCGGCTCGCCGCAATTCTTCCGTCCCCTTCGAGCAGACCCTCGCCGTAGTTTTTCCTCCCATGGTTTCCGCCGAAGACGTCCGCTCCTACGTCAACGTAAACCTCTCGCGTCTGGAACGCTTTGTCGAACGCGAAATCTATTTCCGCGAGACCTCCGATCTCGTCGCGCCCGATTCCATCAGCAAAGAAGAAGTCATCGACGAGACCATCGCCGCCGCTCTCGGCAACGGTCACGAGAAGCCTGAGCGCCTCGCTCTCGAACCCTGGCTTTACCGCCTTGCCCTCAACGCTCTCGATCAACTTGCCCGTCCCGATGAGAGCGACGGCGGCGCCGTTCACCTGGAAGATTCTGCCCGCAAGCAAAACGTCAAGGCCAGCGACGAACCTGAACTGCAGTTCCATCAACCCGACGAAGCCATCACCGAAGAAACCATCATTGCCGACGATCGTATTTCAACTCCCGAAGAGATCGTCGGTTCCGATGAAATGATGCGTCTCATCGCGTCCGCTCTCCGCGACGTTCGCCCCGCCCATCGCGAGGCTTTTATCCTCCACGCCCTAGAAGGGTTCGGCATCGGTGAAATCTCCGCCATCACCGGCGCTTCACCCGAGCGCGTCGCGGCGTCCATTTCCGCCGCTCGCGATCACCTCCGCCACTCGCCCGCACTCGCCCGGCAATTCAAAGGGCGCTTCGCATCCACTGGCACAGCATAAATCAATTCATATCGAATAAGGACTGGGATCCGAATGATCACACGCGAACAAATCCGTGAATTAGCTCAATTGGAAGATCAACATTCTTGCGCTCTTAGTTTCTACTTTCAGCCCACTCCACCTCGCAACAAAGCCCATAAAGAGGAAACGATCCTCGTCAAAGATTTAGCCAAGGAAGCTTTGCGCTCCCTGGAAACCAAAAGTTCGGAGAGTAAAAGTAACGGTAAGGCTAACGGCAAGTGTGAATCGGCACGCGCCGACCTCGACCGCATCGTGCGCCTGTCACAGGATTTGCGCGGCAATGGATCCCATGCCAAGGCGGTCTTCGCCTGCTCGGCGCAAAATTTCTGGCGCGAATTCGATTTGCCGGCTCAACTTTCCGCTACCCAGCTTTTCGTCGATCGTCATTTTCATCTCAAGCCTCTTGTCCGTTTGCTGGGAACTTTACCCAGCCTCGGCATCGTGCTCGTCGATCGTCATCGTGCCCGGCTTTTCGATTTGCGTCTCGGCGAACTGACCGAACGCGAGGGATTTTTTCAGCCGCTCTCGCGCCGCGGCCGCGGCGATGGCTTCGCCGGATATGACGGTGGCCATGCCGAGCGCCGCGTCGCCGACGAGGCCCGCCAGCATTTCAAGCACGTCGCCGAATTCCTCAAAGATACTTTGGACAAAGGCATGTTTGAGAACTGGATTCTGGGCTGCCAGGATACGCATTGGCCGCAGTTCGAGGCTCAATTGCATCCCTACGTCTCGCAGCGGCTGCTCGGCCGTTTTTCTGCCGCCGACGTTGCCCACATCGGCCGCGAAGAACTCCGCGCCGAAGCCGAACGCCTCTTCACCGACTCTCAAAACCAACGCTGCGGCGAAGCAGTCCGCGAAACCATCGACCAGGCTCGCGGCAATGGTCGTGGCGTTACCGGATTGCGGCGCGTGCTCCACGCCCTCGAGTTGGGAGAAGTGCAAACCCTGCTGCTTGGTGATAATTATTCCGCGCAGGCCGTTGAATGCGCCGGCTGCGGCCATCTCGACGCTCACCTGGTGCATTACTGTCCGGCTTGCGGACGCGCAACTCGCACCGTGGTCGATGTTGCGGAAGCGATTCTTCCCTGGGTCATCCGCCGCGACATCGAACTCTTCTACGTCAAAAACGATGCCGAGTTCGATAAAGTCGGCAACATCGCTGCCCTCCTGCGCTTCCGCTCCGAAGCAGACACCAGCACGCGCCCTATCGCCGCCAGGTCCGCCGACTATCCGCCCGCTCCTCGCGCAGGAAGAGTTGGCCGCTACCGCGGCATCGCCACCGGAGCCTGATCGGATTTCGAGTCTGTCTCCTCAGCGAATCTTGTCATCCAGAGCGAAGTGGGTGCTTGGCGAAGCCGAGCACCCACGCAGTCGAAGGATCCCTACGAGACTGACCTGAGCTTGCCGAAGGGCCGCGCAAGCTTACCTCTTCAATTCCATTGCGGGGATCGCTTCTAGACCCAGAAAACCACTAGCTCTACAAAGGCACTGCTCCATGAAAAAGCATCGCTCTAGAAAATCACTAAGGCCGATCTGCGGGTGCCCCACTTCTCTCGCTTCCTTTGCGAGAAGTGGGGCTTTCCATGTAACGTAACCAGTCCCACTGACATTGAGGACCAATGGCTAGCAACTAAAAACTCTCTCCGCATGATATGCTCCCGTTTTCAGAAAACCCGGAGCCCCACATGCCATTCTCGCGCCGTGATTTCGTCAAGACTTCCCTGCTGGGCGCCGTCGCCGCCGGAGTAGGAACGTCAGCCCACGCCGATTCAACCTCCGCTGCGCATGAAGCTGCGCAAGAACACGATGCCGCACCTCGCAAGCGCCCCATCATGGTCTGCGCCAACAACGGTTACAACTACCTTGAAGACGCATTCGCCTTCCTCAAAGCCGGTGGCGATACCCTCGACGCGGCCCTTCGCGTCGTCAAAGGTCCCGAAGACGATCCCAAAGATGATAGCGTCGGCCTCGGCGGCCTGCCCAACGAAGAAGGCGTCGTCGAACTCGACGCCTGCTGCATGCACGGACCCACGCGCCGCGCCGGTTCCGTCGGCGGCGTGCGCAACATTAAAAACGTCTCGCTGGTCTCGAAGGCCGTAATGGAGCACACCGGCCACGTCATGCTGGTCGGCGAAGGCGCCGAGCGCTTCGCCGTTGCCATGGGCTTCCCGCGCGAGAACCTGCTCACCGAAAACTCCCGCAAAATCTGGCTGCTCTGGAAGGAATTTCATTCCACCGGCGACTGGTGGGGCCCCGGTCTCGCCGACCCGCACTGGCAGCCGCCTGACCCGGACAAGGATCGCGACTTTGAAAGAAAGGAAGACAAGCCGCACTCCCAACTCTGGCAGCAACGCATCCAGAATCTGCAAGCCCGCGCCGCCGATCTCGGCATCGCACCCGAGGATCAACTTGCCGCCGTTCGCAAAGTCATCTTCCCACCCACCGGCACCATTCACTGCTCGGCCTTGAATGAAAAAGGAGAAATCTCCGGCTGCACCACCACCAGCGGGCTCGCCTTCAAACTTCCCGGCCGCTGTGGCGATTCGCCCATCATCGGGGCTGGCTGCTACACCGACCAGGACGTAGGCTCCGCCGGCGCGACCGGCAGCGGAGAAGAAAACATCAAAGTTGCCGGCGCTCACACCATCGTTGAAAACATGCGCCACGGCATGTCCCCGCAGGAAGCTGGCCTCGACGCCCTCAAGCGCATCGCTCGCAACTACAACAACGACATGAACAAGCTGCGCTTCGTCGACATGATCTACTACGTCCTGCGCAAAGATGGCGCCTACGCCGGGGTCTCGCTATGGGAGGGATACTCGCCGCGCAAGATTCACAAGATCGCCATTCATGACGGAAACCACCGCGCCGAAGTCACGGCCAGTTTGTTCAAGGGCTACTCGCAGGATTTCCCGCCGTTCCCCCACATTCCAGAGGATCTGAAAAAAGATTCGGAGTATTTGAAATAACAAGTCGAACTCGTCAGTGAACGAGGTCCACGCCGGCCTTGGCCGCTGCAGTCCGCAAGGCCCTGTCGAGCGTCGCAAGCGCCAACCCATGGCGAAGTGCCGTTTCGAGATATACCGCATCATAGGCGGTAAGTGAGAATGCGCGAGCCGTACCAAGAATAGTGCGGATTGAGAAGCTGTCTGTCACAACTTCTATACTCTTAGCGAGGATCACGTCGAGATAGCGCAGTGCTTCAACGATCTCTGAAGACGTCAGCAATCTCCGCCGTTCCGCCACAGCGAATCCGTTCGCCATTTCCAAGGGCCAGAGCACGGGAACAATGGCCTGAACTCCGCTTAGCAAGAGCCGGGCCACATGGTCGGCGTACGCGGGAGTGCGACGATCAAGGGACCAGGCGAGAGCGACAGAAGCGTCGAGGACAATCGACTTCACCTGCGGCCTTCTTCGATCAAATCTTTGATGGTCATTCCTTTGGGCAGTGGTTTGGCGCGTCTACGAATGCGTTCCAGGCCGGCGAATGCCTCTTTCAAGCTGGCTTCGTCCTGCGCCGGCTTCAGGATCGCCGCAAGTTTCCCGCGTCGCGTGATCCCAATCTGCTCCCCTTCGCTGGCGCGTTCCACTAATTCAGACAGTTTTTGCTTAGCTTCGAACAATCCAATGGTCTTCACTTTTCACCTAGATGATTATTCTAGATGGTTATGAAAAGTGAAGCAAGCAGCAATTTATGTGGGTAACAGATTATGTGGGAACAGCCGCCCTCGGCTGTCCAGTCGAGCAACGCTCGACTGCTTTCTCTCGCCACGATCTCGAAACTTAAGATCTTTGCTAACCCAAGCACTCTACGCAAACCTAACCTTCACATCCGGCCCCTTCTCCAAATGGATACTCTCAATAAACCGTACCTTCCCCGTCTGCTGCGTCAGAATCACCGACGAAGTCCTCGTCCCCTCTCCAAAAAAACGCACCCCTTTTAACAGCGCCCCATCGGTCACGCCCGTAGCGGCAAAAATAAGCTGCTTGCCCGGAGCCAGATCCTCCGCCTCATAAATCCTATTCTTATCCTTCACACCCATGCGCGCGAGCCGCTCTTCCTGATCTGGCGTCACCACCAACCGCCCCAGCATGTATCCATTCAGGCATCGAATCGCCGCTGCCGTAATCACGCCCTCCGGTGCTCCGCCCGAGCCCATCACGGCGTGTACGCCAGTTCCAATCACGGCCGCCGCAATGCCCGCTGAAAGGTCTCCATCTCCAATCAGCCGGATCCGCGCTCCCGCCGCGCGAATGTCCGCAATCAATTTTTTGTGCCGCGGCCGGTCGAGCACAATCACCACCAGATCTTCCACATCGCGCTCTAATCTCTTCGCAATGTTCTTCAGGTTGTCAGCCACCGGAGCATCCAGCTCCACCGCGTTCTTGCACGACGGTCCCACCACAATCTTCTCCATGTAGCAGTCCGGAGCATTCAACAACCCTCCGCGCTCCGACGCCGCCAGCACCGTAATCGATCCCGGCGCCCCGGTCGCGCACAAATTGGTGCCCTCCAGCGGATCGACCGCGATATCGACCTCCGGCACCTCGCGCCCATCCGTAAACTCCGCGCCCACTCGCTCCCCGATATAAAGCATCGGCGCCTCATCGCGCTCTCCTTCTCCAATCACAATCGTCCCCCGCATCGGGATCGATTCCATGCTTCGCCGCATCGCCTCGGTTGCAACCTGGTCCGAAAGCTTGCGCTCTCCCTGCCCCATCGTCCGCGCCGAAGCGATCGCCGCAACTTCCACCACCCGCAAAAATCGCGACGCCAGGTCGCTTTCAATATTCTCCCCAAAACTGCGGGCCTTACCCTCCGGTCGAGTCTGCGTAGCCATCAAATCCTCCAAGCATTTTTTGTCATCCCGAGCAAGCGTTCTTTGCGCAGCGAGGGATCCGGGCGAGCCGCGCGAAAGCAACCTGCCCTGAGCGCAGCCGAATGGGGTCGCGTTCTTTTGCGATGCAATAATAGCGCGTTCGGCCCGCTTCCTTGCGCCGGCTTGAGACTATAACGCAATCGTGGAGAGGATGGAAGGAGCGGGTAGTCCATACCGAAACCAGCCGCTGAAAAAGGCCAAGGCTCGACTTCCTGGGCGGACACCCAGGTCCAAAGCAATGACTTCCAAATGCCATCCACCGCTTGACATCTTCCCTTCCACAATCCAATATTCCGCGAGAGCTTGGAGGCGAAGATGCCGACAAACGACGAGATCAATGCGCGCCTGGCACGGGTTATCGACGACGGCTTTAACTTTTTCAACCAGGAATTGAATACCTTTCACGCGAACGCGACCAACGATAAAGGAACGATCTCTACGTTTCTAAATCGGGTCAGTCAGTATTCCATGCTGTTCTGGGGATACGAAAATGTTGTCAAGTCGCTGGGTACGGCTTCCGCCGATCTGCTCAACCGCGCGGGACAAATGCGCGCAATCGTTGACGCGACGCAGCAGCAGGTGCAGGCGCTGCTGAATCAGGTAAGCCAGGCGCAATACAACTATAAAATGCCGACGGTTGGGCAAAATGCAGTGCAGGATTGGAGCAGCTATCAGACCACGGTCATGGCAGAGGTAATGGCCAAGCGGCAGCAAATGTTCAACTACACCAACCGCCTTCGCGAACTCACGCAGGGAGGAATTCCTTTTCTGCAGGCGCAGTTGATTGCCCGCCAGGAAACCGGCTACACAGGCTGAACGCAGACTATGTCACTGCGAACCACCCGTGTTGATCTTGCGTGGCGCAGCTGTTCACCGCTCCGATTGTAGGCAACTAGACGCCCAACATTCCCGTGGAAGAGCGGCGCTTCAGCGCCGCGTTGAGTACCACCTCTGAGAGCCGCTTCAGCGGACTCCACGCACCTGTCATTTCGACCGAAGTCCGAAGCGAAGCGACGGCGAGTGGAGAAACCTGCTTCACTTTCGACGGAGGAGAACGGCGGCCCAACGTTCTGATTTTGCAAGCAGCGAATCTAAAGAGATGCCCCATCCTAGCGCGTTTTGTGCGCTAGGATGGGAATCACGGACCTGTACACAAGCACTTCGCGGAATTTTTCCTTGACATTTTCCGTAACTAGAGGACAATGTCTGCGTCTCCTCATGCCCTCGACGGTCTCCGGCCACTTAGCCCGGAGTTAGTCGAAGCTACTGCGGAACGGGACGAACGAGCCCAGGTTTTCATCGGCAACTTACCCCAGGGAACTAAGATCGTAATTTTGCAATCAAGGAGCAGACACCTTTTTGGGGTGTTCCTTACCGCCATTAATCGGGAAGTTTCACAGGGCTTCGGGATATGGGACCGCTGGACTTAGTGAACCTCACTCCGTTGATGGCACGCACGAGCGGTCGAGCCGAAATCAAGATCGGCCTCATCGATGGTCCCGTAGCCCTCGACCATCCCGATCTTGCGGCTCCTAACATTCATCTGGTCCCAGGGAAACAATCCGGCGCTTGTTCTACCGCAAACAGTGTCGCCTGTTTGCACGGAACGTTCGTCGCTGGAATCCTGATGGCAAAGCGAGGCTCAGCAGCCCCGGCGATTTGTCCAGGCTGTACGTTGTTAGTTCGACCCATATTCGCCGAAACGGCATCAGCCAACGGAGACATGCCGAGCGCGAAGCCGGAAGAACTGGCGCAAGCGATCGTAGAGACCGTCAACGCTGGAGCAGGACTCATCAACCTAAGCGCCGCCATAACCCAACCATCGGCCAACGGCGAACGCGAACTGGAAGAAGCATTGAACTACGCCGCGCGCCGCAACGTGATTGTCGTAGTAGCTGCGGGAAATCAGGGAACCGTAGGCAGTTCGGTCATCACGCGACATTCTTGGACGATTCCCGTCGCCGCGTGCGACCTTCAAGGACGAATGATGGCGGCTTCAAATCTGGGAAGTTCCATTGGAAGGCATGGCTTGACAGCACCTGGTGACGAAATCACAAGTCTTGCGGCAGATGGCAAGCCGCAAACGTTCGGAGGGACGAGTGCCGCTGTCCCTTTTGTCACCGGCGCAATCGCGCTGCTTTGGTCAGAGTTTCCTGGGGCAAACGCCGCCCACGTTAAGTTAGCCATCATGCAAGCTGGTGGCCAGCGTCGCAAGACGATCGCGCCACCCTTGCTGGATGCTGGGGCCGCCTTCGACGCGATGACCTCCGTCGGGAAAAAACAGTGATGCCGAAGAAAACAGCTAAGCGGGAAGCAACAGAACCGCGGCCAGATCGCCGGCCTCACCGCGTTCGCCTGCCGGGCTTCCTGGTAGAAGAAGAAATTGGTCTCGGCGACGTAATCAAGCGCGCAACCTACGCGATGGGAATTCAGCCCTGCGGAGGCTGCCAGAAACGCGCCGCTGCGCTCAACAATTGGATGACTTTCACGCGCTAACTTTGGAGATAGAAAACTTCTTTAAGGAGCACCACAATGGAGCAACCGGTCCTCGAAGTCCAGGAGCAACCAGCCAGCACCGCCGTCAACGCAGCGGCAAGACCCTCCTCTTCAGCCGCTCCGGCTGCCACCGCGGTCTCGCCGCAAGCCTGCGCGAGTTGTGGCGCCGCGCCCGCCGCCAACGGTGGACCCACAACACCATCTTCTTGGGTCTATGCGCTCGGCAACATCGAAGCGCGTTTTCCCAGCGTCTCCGTAGAAAAGGAATTCGCCCAGGCCACCGGCCGCGAAAAGACTGCCGGACAAAACGACCGCCAAGCCTTTCACACCGTGCTTTCCAAGCCCGAGAATCGTTACCTGGTAAGACAGCTCTGCTTTGTCATGACCATCGAAGGGCTGGAGACCTACCTGCTGCGCCCGCGCGACCCGGCGGATTTCAGCCTTCTAGTCGAAGCCATCCGCCCCAACCCCAGCCCTCTCGATCTCGACGTAGTGATCGGGATTAAGGGTCCCGTCGCGCCACCGGAAATGTGCAACGGCCTGATGGTTCCCATCGTCGTCTTCGACCAGATTTATTCCTTTGACCGCGATGCCTTGATCAAGTCCATCCCCAAGCCGGAGAAAACCTCGGCCAAGGATTTTGCTCCGGCGGCCGAGGAACTGTTCGACCGAATCCAGCAGATGACCGACAACGCCGGCGCCATGGACGAACACCGCGCCCTGAACTATCTCGCCGTCCGCTACCAAGCCATCTATTCCAAGGCCGCTGAATACTTCGCCCAGAATTCTTCGCTCACCTCCGTGAACACCCAGATATCGACCCTCAGCGGCATGCGCAAAATTCTAGAAGTAGTCTTCTCCTACACCAACCGCAACACCGATGTCGTCGACAAGTGCTTCGCGCGAGTCGACGTGACCGATGAGTTCCCGTTTCTGGTGACGAAGCTGTCGCCATACTATGACCGATAAACTTCAAGCCTCGGAGGTGTTTGAAATGACAATACCAGGATTTACAGCAGAAGCCTCACTTACAAAGACTATGTGCAAATACGGCGATAGCATCCTTCTGGGGCGCGTAGGCCCAAATGCGGTCTTACCTATGCAGGGAGTCCCAGCTGCCCCCTTCGCGGAAAACTTCGCGGGACATTTCCCCTATAAACGAGTGTGGTGCTGCACCCCCGACTGTGACGGAAAAATATACTGCAGCTATTCCTACGTACCTATTTGGTACGTTTGCGAAGACATCTCCCACGACGGGCCTTCTTGCTTGAGCTGCCATCCTCCGGACCTCTTCGCGCAAAGACCGTTGCAAGGTAATTCCGGTGCGGGGACTGACCTACCTTTCCGCTGCCACACCCTCCCGGTTTCGACGGGTGGCGAAGAAATAACCTAGCTTGGGTGCCTTCCGTTCGCGCCCTTCGCGAAAAGGTGGGATCTCATCCACTCGCGCATGCTAGTAAGTCGAAAATCGGGTGTCCCACTCAAGCCCGCTTTTGGCTTGAGTGGGACTTTGAGCATGTGTTCATCAGTCACAGACGTTCACGCTCGTTCGAAAGAGTGCGATTAGGAGGACAACAAAATGACGATGCCGGGATTTACCGCCGAGGCCACACTGTCACGATCTGCGGGGGCGTATTCGGGAAGCGGTCGCGTGCCTCCGCATGGGGCAGTTGTCGCGCAGGGTTTGGGTTGTGCCCTCTGCTTACTCGGCTGCGCCGCCTGCGTGGCCAACCCGCAACTGATTCCGTTTTGTATTGAGCCCTGCATCGGTTGCCTGCTCTTCTGGTGTTGACCGGGCCGCCCGGGTTCGTGATTTATGCGGCGATAGTTGTCCATAGTTGCTGAGACGATGCTGAAGCACTTTACGCGCGTCGACGTAATCGAGTGCTCTCCATGTTCTTGTGACGAAATTGTCGCCATATTACAACCGCTAAGGTTGTCAAATGTAGCATTTATGAAATGTTGAACATCGCAAATAATTTGATTACTCGAATAAGGAGGCAAGTAAAATGTCCTTACCCGGATTTAGCGGCGAAGTTGCTCTCTACCGTTCAAAAAGCCGTTATGCTATGACGACCAGTAGGCGTCTGCATGAGGCGGTTTTGGTTCCTAGTTCGATCCAGTGCGGACCGTGCGCGAAACAGCGGGACGGGAGCTGTGTGCAGACTTGCTACGTTAATGACCCAAGCACGTGTCATCGCGGCGCTAACGGACTTATAATATGCACGCCTGCGATCAGTGGGTCTTATCAGCATACCTGCGACCCCGGCGCATGCCTTGGCCCAACACGGCAATGCTGCCCCTACGGTTGTGTTCAGTGTTAAGATCGGAAAACAGAATTCCGCCTCGCGGCGGCGAACATCGGTAATGTCTCAGAAATTCAAGAAGGAGAAATTTCAAATTGACCACTCCCGGATTTAATGCAGAAGCTTCGCTCTACGAAGTGATTCTCGCCGGACGCCCCCAGTATAGGAGACATGGCGGAAGGCTCTTGTCAGGACAGACCGGCGACGTCGCGCCGCAGATGCACTTTCCCGACACGTTCGTTATTTTTCCTGGCGGAAGCTGCTTCTGTTATGAAGACACGGACAGACAGATGAGCATCTGCGAATGCGACTAAGGAAGTAAGGGGACGACGAGTGCTCCACCTTGTCGCGCCTGTCGCACGACAGAGCCTGTCAATGCGCTTGTCGAAGATGTGCTAAATCGGGGGCAGACGGGACTGCCCCACTTTCGGAACGGAAACCCGCCTCGTCAAAAATTCGGGCCGCCCGCAGGCGGCCCGTTAGTTTTTGCCGATAGCTGAAAGCTAATCCCCCGCCACCGGCTCCGCAACTTCCGGCTTTGGAGCAGCAGCGATTCCACCGTTCGGCTTGCCCAGCGCACCCAGCGGAATGAATCCATCTTGCGACTGCGCCGGCTTCTCTTTCAACACCACTTCGCGATACAGCGAAGCCATGCGCGCGTTGTAAGCCTCATCATTCTTCTGCGGTCCACGATGTCCCGGAACCGGCGTCGCCGAGTGATCGACTGCCAACGCCGCCTTGGCATCCCGCGCCCGCATCTTCTCTTCGCGAGCATTCTTTGCGATGCCCAGCTTATCGAGATCGTGCTGCAGTTCCGTGGTGACGATGTTTTCCCGCAGCAGCAGCGAGTGCGTCTCGTCTTCCATCTTCACTTTCTTGCCGCCAGCAAAAATTTCGTGACGCCCGTGCTCTTCGTACCACTTGGTGAGCGTAGCCGTCATGTGCATCTTCTCAATGATGTTCCGCCAGCCCACACCCGTGTTGTACGCGCAGAACGAAATCTCGCCCTCCTGCGTCGCATAAGGAATAATGCACTGCTCCGTCCGCCGGAAGTCGTAGTTGAACAGATCCTGAAACCACATCCCCGCAATAAACAGGAAGTTCCAGCGGTCAGTCGTCCGCCGCTTCATCACATCCTCGACCGTCCTGTCCGGACCGACCTTGCCGTAATCCTTTCCGGTAATGTGATAGTTCTTGTCGAACTTCTTCAGCAGGTCCATCAGCTTGAAGTGCGTCGGCGATTGAAACGGATCGTAGTTCTTCATCAGGCACAGCGCCATGCCGAGCCCGGTCAAAAATTTCCCACGCGACGCATCGTTCACCTTCGCAATGTCCTTCGCCAGCTGATCCCCATGCAGGAAAGCCGTAACCGGCACAGCCTCCTTAGTCTCCTTATCAATCATCACCGCCATCCCCGTCCCACAATTAGGGTGACAACCACATGATAGTTGGCCCCAGTCGTTTTTGGGGTCGTTGGCGTGCATCAGGTCGGCCCAATCGCTGAAGGTACCCATGAAAGAAATTGGGAACCAGTCACGGCTGGGTTCGCCTAAGCCGGTTTGATTTTTTACGTCGTGCGCTAAATGGGAGAGCGTGTAGCGTTGCGCCTGGCGGCGATCGTCGGTGACGGCTTCATCGCGGCCGGTGAAGCTTACGGGTTGGAATGACAGGAAGCTGATCGTCTTCGGATTGTCGAGCGCGAACTTGATGATGCGTCCAACTTGTTCGTTGTTGATGCCGTTGACGATCGTAACTACCGGAACGATTTCTACTCCGGCTTTGTGCAGATTTTCGATTGCCTTCAACTTCACATCAAACAGATTGCCGACCATGCGGTGCGCATTGGCTGCGTTGCCGATTCCGTCGAATTGCAAATAGGCATAGCGCATTCCGGCTTCGACTGCCTGCTGGCAGAATTCAAAGCTCTTGGCAAATTCAATTCCATTCGTCGCCGCCTGCACGGAGTTATACCCAACTTTTCTCGCATAGCGCACGGCGTCGAGGAAATACGGTGATAGCGTGGGCTCGCCGCCGGAGAACTGCACGCTCATCTGCCGGCGCGGCTTGATTGTGATGGCGTTGTCGAGCATGGTCTTGATTTCTTCCCATTGCAGTTCGTGGACGAAGCCGACCTGGTTCGCGTCCATGAAACAGGGATCGCACATCATGTTGCAGCGGTTAGTCAGGTCGATGGTCAGCACCGAGCCGCGTCCATACTTCACAGTCGACGAACCGTGGTGGTGCAGCTTCTCGTCGTTGTGCGCCGCGATGTCGCGGCCGGGGAAAACGTCTTCGAGGTGCTTCGAGAAATCGGTGTCGATCGACATCACGTCTTCGAAGTGGCCGTGGATGGGGCAATCTTTCACCATCAAAATCTTGCCATCTTTTTCGATAATCGTCGCTTTAATTTCGCCAATCTTTTCGTTCATCAAAACTTCGTGCGGCAGTTTGCCGTCGAGAATCTGCTGGCGAATTTCGGGCACACACTTCGGGCACAACGAATCGGTGGAGCGCGGCCAGCCGAGCGGCGGCTTCGACTTCTCGTAGGATTTGAGCAGAGGTTTGTCGGACCACTTAGGGGTCGGCGAAGCGCCGGGGTTGATCCGGTTCAGACGGTCGAAGACCACCCACGCGCCTTTGGCGGCGGCAACTGCTGCTTTTTCTACGTACTTGATCGGCTTTCGCATGTTTGCTTGTGGCTCCTAAGCTCTTAGCGTCCAGCTCAAACCTTCGAGCTCGCTATAGCTGTGGCTCTCCCTTGGGATTACCGCGGATGACCTGGTTTCTACACTTTTCCCTGGGTATTGGCCTAGGGTGATGCTATTGGAGGGCAAGGAGTTACGCATCTTTATCCCAACGAATGGGAGAAAAACGGGGTTTAGCGGTGAAATGGAGGATTGGGTGGAGGTAAGTTGTTGAAAGGAAAAGGGGCTCAATTGATAACCGCTGACGTCCGGACTGGTTCTCCCTTGAATTAATATTCCTTCTAGGTTATATTCTATCGGTGGAATGGTCGGTCGAGTTCACGGATGAATTCGAGCTCTGGTGGAACTCGCTGAGCGAAGAGGAGCAGGAGGATGTTCGATCGAGCGTCAAGGTCTTGCAGCAGCATGGGCCTAGTTTGGGGCGTCCGCATGTCGATTCCGTGGCGGGATCGCGGTATCCAAATATGAAGGAGTTGCGCACGCAACATGCGGGACGGCCTTACCGGACGTTGTTCGCATTCGATCCGCGGCGAGTCGCCATTTTGCTGATCGGCGGCGACAAGAGCGGAAACAATCGCTGGTATGACGAGTTTGTACCTCTTGCGGACAAGATTTATGACAAGCACTTGAGAGAGATTGCGGAAGAAGGAAATCGATAGAGGGGGAATCCGATGGCCAGGAATTTTCGTGAGCTCGAAGCTAAGATGTCGCCAGAGTCGCGGGCGCGCTCCGATGCCAAGGCGCAAAAAATGATCGCAGAAATGGCATTGGACGAACTGCGCGAGGCGCGGGAGATGACGCAGGTACACCTCGCGAAAATTCTGGGAGTGAATCAGGCCGCAGTCTCGAAGCTGGAACGACGTGCCGACATGTACGTGAGCACGCTGCAGAGTTTTGTGAAAGCCATGGGCGGGGAGTTGAAGATCACCGCGCGCTTCCGGGAGGGGACCGTGGAGATTAATCAGTTTGAGGATGTGGAGAAAGAAGACTAGACGTCTGGTGAAATCGTGCCAGTCCCGTGGAGTGCACCCCAAAACTGAGACAGAGGAAATGGTGACAGTTCTCGACAAGGAGAACGCATGTCACAAGAGAAAGCGAAGCAGCCAGAGTACGCAATGGAGTTGAAGCTGGCG
>Ga0307478_10001261_pt1 | contig 22555 bp, 24 predicted proteins | sample atmos_gasesECM4C_2_FD_203713 | JGI IMG/M metagenome (GOLD analysis project Ga0307478, IMG submission 203713) | Hardwood forest soil microbial communities from Morgan-Monroe State Forest, Indiana, United States - atmos_gasesECM4C_05 | ecosystem: Environmental > Terrestrial > Soil > Temperate... | reverse complement strand
GATTCCTTGAATTGCTCGCCGCCATGTACAACGCGATGTCCTACGGCATGCAGATCAGCCGTGCTCTTGATCTCTTTCACCCCCGATCGATCGGACGCGATGTAGCGCACAAGGTATTCCAGGGTCGCCTTAAGGTCTCGCAACGAAGCCGTGAACCTCCGGCTTGGCTGATCGCGATACTGAATCCGCACGATCGCCTCGCCGCCAATGTCCTCCACCTCGCCCCGGCAGATGCGCTCGTCTTTGTGTTGCTGGATCCGCTCCGGATCGGTGGCGATCACTTGAAACTTCAGGCTCGAGCTTCCCGAGTTGAGAACCAGGACGTTCATCGCAGGGCTTTCTCCGGCTGGCAGGGTTCAAACTTCAAACAAAGATTAAGCTGTGCCGCCTGTGGACAGCAAACGGCCTCTGCCGATCAGCGTGAAAAGTAACGACTCCAAGTGACTGAACAGACGAGGAATCCGGCGATCGTTAGCCTTCAGAACCGTAGGCCTACAATATTCTCCTCGCTCGTTCGTCTACACAAGTAGATGGACCACGCGCTGAAAAGACAGTGGCAAATGGCGGAGCAAGACCAACGCATCTCCGAAGTGATCTCCCGCGACCGGCCCCGACTGCACAACTTCATCCGCAAACGCGTCGCCGATGTGGCCGATGCCGAAGACATCCTGCAGGACGTCTTCTACGAACTGGTCGATGCCTACAGGATGATGAAGCCGGTGGAGCAGGTTACGGCCTGGCTGTTCCAGGTTGCGCGCAATCGGATCACCGATCTGTTCCGCAAAAAGAACCGGGAAGAGTCAAGAACCGACCCGGCTACGCCCGCGGAGGATGGTGAACTGCTTTTGCTGGAAGAACTGCTTCCCTCCCCCGATGCCGGACCCGAAGCAGCCTACGCTCGCAGCGTGCTGCTCGAAGAACTGGATCATGCGCTTGATGAACTGCCGGAGGAGCAGCGCGAAGTGTTTATCGGGCACGAGTTGATGGGTTACAGCTTCAAAGAACTGTCCGCGCGATCCGGCGTCGGCTTGAACACGCTGATATCGCGCAAGCACTACGCGGTCCTGCATCTGCGCAAGCGGCTCCAGGCCATCTACGACGAATTTACGAAACGATAGGACTTTAACTATGAGAAGAAATCGGTTTCTTAGAGGATTGATGTTTTTGCCTTTGGTTGTGCTCTTTCTGGCGGTGTTTGGCTTTGTCCTGATGAGCTTATGGAACTGGCTTATGCCGGCCCTGTTCGGCTGGCATGTCATCACCTTCTGGCAAGCCTTGGGAGTCCTGATTCTTAGCAAGATACTGTTCGGCGGATTCCGTGGTGGTCCCCACCGCCACTGGAACTGGCGTCGTCGCATGATTGAGCGCTGGGAACAAATGACACCGGAGGAGCGGGAGAAATTCCGCCAAGCCATGGCTGGACGCTGCGGCTCATTCGGATCGCGGGCTCCGGAAGCGAAGTAGCGAAGTCTTAAGCAGTGAAATTGAACCTAAGAAGCCCAAGCAACATGGAATGAGAATTACGAGATGGGAAAACGCATTTGTCCCTGGTGGCTCGGCTATCTGTTGGCCAGCCCCGTTCGCCGTCTCGTCCAAGACCCGGCCTCGATCGTGCAGCCTTACGTCAGGCAAGGAATGACAGTTCTTGAGCCCGGGCCGGGCATGGGATTTTTCACTCTTGAGTTGGCGAGACGCGTCGGTCCGAAGGGACGCGTCGTGGCCGTGGACGTGCAGCCTCGGATGATCGCCGGCTTGAAACGCCGGCTAGCCCGGGCCGGATTGCTGGAGCCCGTGGACGTTCGTGTCGCCACAGCCGATTCTCTTGGCCTGTCGGATCTGCGCGGGAAAATAGATTTTGCACTGGCGATGGCTGTCGTGCACGAGACTCCAGGTCCCGGTTGGTTCTTCAGCCAAGTTGCCGAAACGATGAAGCCCTGTGGAATCGTGCTCCTGGCTGAACCGTCCGGACAGGTGAAGGACGCGGACTTTAAGGCCGAAATCGATGCCGCCGCTGGGGCGGGCTTGGTCGTGACCGAACACCCTGCAGTTCGCTACAGCCAAACCGCATTGTTGAAATAGAACTGACTTCGATCTTCAAACGTCAGCGCGTTCTCCCCCCCATTCGGCAACGTCGCTCCCGGAAATCAGCAAACTTGTGTGCAGCATCACCAGCGCAGCGCCGGTGCTGACGTGCGACAATATGCCCTTAGATCGCGAAGGGCTGCAATCCAAATTCACAACGCCCGCCGCAGATCAAAGGTGCTCTGACTGGAAGGAACAAGCTGAATGCCGGATTGGGCATGGATGATTGTCTTTGTCGTCGGCTACGTCGCCTTGACGCAATGGCTGCTCCCCAAGCTGGGGGTGCCGACCTGACGCGCCAATTCCTGTTCCGTCGAGTCTCGACGGAGTGCCAAGCCCGCGCGCAGGAATGACCAGTAACTCGCTTCCTATTGCGGATACCACTCCAGTAGCCGTACCTCGATCCCGGTACCCTCGAGTCCCTTCCGAAACACGGCCAGGTCGGATCCGCGATAGTGGTACGGGATCACAATTTTCGGGTGGAAGGCTTTGACCGCGTCGGCCGCCTCGTCCGGGGGCATGGTGTAAGGCAAGTTCATGCACACAAAAGCTACGTCGATGTTCTTTAGCGCGCGCATCTCCGGCACTCCCTCCGTATCTCCGGAAAAGTAGAATCGGACGCCGCCATAAGTGAGGACGTAGCCATTGCCGCGGCCCTTGTCGTGAAACAGCTTGCCGGGAGACGGCCCACGTTTCAGGTTGTAGGCCGGGATGGCGTCGATGGTCCAGCCCTGCCATGTTTTACTTTCGCCGTTGGCGATCGGCTTGGCCGCGGTCACAGTCTTGACCACGGCCGGGGCTGCCAGGATCTCCGTTCCTGCCTTACTCACCTCCGCAATCGACACGGGATCCATGTGATCTCCATGGATATCCGTTATCAAGATCAAGTCCGCCTTCGGGCGTTCGGCGAACTTCGCAGGCTTCGCAGGATCTAGATAAATGGTCTTACCGCCCGCCTCGATCAGCGTGCTGGCATGGAAGAGCGGCGTGATCTTTACCGGTCCCGCCGATGTTTCGAACGCTTGCATTTGTGAGAAGCCTAACGATGACATCACGAGGATGGAACAAGCTAGAGTCAGATGTAGTTTCATTTCGTCCCTCGGGTGAAGTTTTGCGTGTCGGTAATACAGAAAACGATCTGTCGGGATTCACGCCCGTGGTCAGGCAACCCTCATTCCTGTTTGACAACGTGTTCACTCGCGATGCGAAAACCAGTATTGGCAGCCGGAAGTCCGGCATACACGGCGGTCTGCAGCAGCACTTCTTTCAGGTCGCACGGCTCCAGTTCGTGCCCCAAACCTGCGCGTATGTGGAGTGTAAACTCCTCCCACCGTCCCAGTGCTGCAGTGATAGCCAGCACCAGGAGCCGTCGCGTTCGCAGGTCCAACGCGGGACGCGTCCAAATCGTCCCCCACGCATAGCGAGTGATCATTTCCTGAAACTCGCGCGTGAAGTCTGTTGTAGCGCCAATTGCCTTGTCAACATGAGCGTCGCCAAGGACCGCACGCCGCGTCTCGAAACCAGCCGGCAACGAATCGACAGCCCCGGTTGGCGGCAGCAGGAATTGCAGCAGGCTGGCGGTGAACGAACGAGGTTGCTCGATGTTCGACAAGTGGGTCGCCGGGAGGTGAAGAGTTCGTGCCCCCACAATTTCACCGGCGAGAATCTCGCCGTGACCGGTCCAGGGTGTCGACACATCCCGATCTCCCACAATCACCAGCGTCGGCGTCTTGATTTTAGGTAGTGACGCTATGTGGTCCAAATCTCGCAGCGCGACACAACAGCCGAGATATCCGGCGGGATCGGTGCCAAGCAGCGTCGACCGGATCGACTCGGCGTAAGGATTCTTCTGCGCCACAGTTTCCGGCGAAAAAAATCGCTGCATCGCTAGGTCGACGATGGCACCCATTCCGCCCTTTCGCACCGCTGCGATCCGCGTATCCCAATTGGCTCGCGGCACAAATTGAGGTGACGTGTTGGCCAGAACAAGATGACTGACCCGGTCCATGGCATGGGTCGCAACCCATTGCCCGATTGCTCCTCCCATCGACAAACCGCAGAATGCAAACCGCGAAATCCCAAGCGCATCGGCAAGGCCGAGCACGTCGCGGCTCAGCAACTCAATCGAGTACTCCTCCGCGGGGGCGTCCGAAGCGCCATGGCCGCGGGTGTCGTAGCGCAGGACTTGAAAGTAGCGCAGCAAATCCGCCATCTGCGGTTCCCACATCCCGTGGTCGGTTCCGATGGAGTGCGAAAGAATCAGCACTGGCCGCCCAGGCGTTCCCTCAAGGCGATAGAACAATCGCGCATTCTGAATGGTGGCAAAGGGCACAGCTATTGCTCCTTTTTGCTGTCTGCGTTCCGTCCGGAATTGGAAAGCAATGCCTCCCGGAATTCCTCCGCAGAACCCAGGTAGTGTTCCGGCACTTCCAATTGTCGAAGTGCCCCAGGATCAAAATGGGACATCACTTCGGGAATCTCGGCGAGCACGTCGGCAAGGTGTCTGCCTTCTAAGATGCACTTCCTCGCAGCAGTCTCGAGTACCTTGTGGGCAACATCGCGCCCGAGTTTCGATCCCAGCAACATCATGGCGCGCTCCGCAAAAATAACTCCGTTGGTGCGCCCAATGTTGGCCTTCATGTGTTCGGTGTCCACGGAAAGTCCTTCCGCCACCTCCGCCATGGAAGAAATCGCCAGTCCGGTCGACTGTACCACCGCGGCCACAATCGGCCACTCCGCATGCCATCCACCGACTCCACGCTCGTGCTCCTGCACCATCGCGGAAAGATACGACGCCACCAGTCCGGGGACGCGATGCGCGGCACCGAGCGTAAGGGAACAGGCGGTGGGATTGCTCTTGTGGGGCATCGTGGAAGAACCACCGCGTCCTGCTCCCGCAGGCTCCGCAGCTTCGCCAACTTCGTTTTGCATGAGCAGGCTGATGTCGCGGGCCATCTTGCCCAGCGACCCCGTGAGCACACCGCATGAGCAGATCAGCGCTGCCAGTCGGTCCCGCTGCGTATGCCAGGGCGCTTCCAGGGACGCCGGCAGACCCAGTTCTTCTGTGAGCGCCCGGGTAAGCGGAATTCCCTGATCGCCCAAGGATGCCAGCGTGCCACTGGCCCCACCAAACTGCATGATCGCCGCAGTATTGAAGCCGGTGCGCAAACGATGCTTTCCGCGGCGGACCGCACCCAGCCAGCCCGCGGCTTTCAGGCCGAAGGTCACGGGCGGCGCTGCCTGTAGGAGGGTCCGCCCGAGCATGGCGCAGTCTTTGTGTTGTTCCACCAAATGGCCGAGAGCTTTTTCCAGCCGAGCGAGGTCATCGTTGAGCAACGACTGCGCCCTCTTGAGCAACAGAGACATTGCCGTGTCAGCGACATCCTGGCTGGTGGCCCCCCAATGAACGAAGCGTGCCGCTTCAGCATTGCTCCTTCTTACCTGCTCAGTAAGAGCCTTTACCAGAGGGATCGCCGGCGTGCCAGCACGGAGCGCTGCTTGAGCGAGCGCCGTAGAATCGAAGATTTTGCTCTTTGCTGACGTTCGAATCGCATCGGCGGCGGTTTGTGGAACGATGCCCAAGCGAGCTTCGGCGCGAGCCAGTGCGACCTCGAACTCCAGCATGGCGGTGAGGACCGAATCGTCGGAAAACAGTTCCGCAAGTGGTTCCGTGGTTGCCAGACTGTCGATCAATCGCACCGTCAACGCAGCCTCCTGGTGGGAGTTGATGCTGATCTGCGGCTCTGGTTGCAGGGTTGGCGGGTCATCCCTGGATGATGATTACACATCAAAGAAGATAGTTTCGCCCTCGCCACAAAGGTGCACGTCGAAGCGCCAGTGACCGGGTTGCTTTGCATCTGGACGCGCCATCAGGGTATCGCGCCGCCTGGCGGGAACCAACGCCAGAACGGGATCGGTTTCGTTCGACGGATCTCCGGCAAAGTAAATGCGAGTGGACAGGCGCTTCAGAAGACCTCTGCCCAGCACTGACACGTTGAGGTGAGGGGCTTGCGCGTTGCCGCCTGGACCCGGCACCAGTCCCGGCTTGATCGTTTCGAACGAGCAGGCCCCATCCTCGCCGGTCGGCATTCGCCCGAAACCGCGAAACGCTGGATGCACATTCTTACTCCCAGCATCCTCCGGATGGTTGTAGTGCCCATCCGCATCCGCCTGCCAAAGTTCAATCATTGCGTCCGGAACGGGTGTGTTGTCCCCATCCAGAACGCGGCAGGTGAGCCACACTCGTTCGCCCTTCACGCCTTGGCCGACCAGGCAAGGAACCGATCTGCGATCCGTGAGACCCAGGTGAAAATAAGGTCCAACAGTCTGAGACGGGGTCGGAGTACGGTCCATGTCAATCCTCAAATGGGATAGCCTCGCGTCCACGCAGCACGATGTCGAAACGATAGCCGAGCGCCCACTCCGGTTTCGTGCTTGCCAAGTCAAACTTCGAGATCATACGCTGACGGGCTTTCTCATCCGGAACCGACTGCATGATCGGATCATAAGCAAACAGCGGATCTCCCGGAAAATACATCTGGGTGATGAGACGTGTTACAAACGCCGGTCCAAACAGTGAAAAGTGGATATGAGCCGGCCGCCACGCATTGTCGTGATTGCGCCACGGATACGCTCCCGGCTTGATGGTCACAAATCGGTAACAGCCGTTCTCATCCGTCATCGTTCTGCCGGTACCTGTGAAGTTGGGATCGAGTGGCGCCGGGTGGTCGTCCCTGGCGTGGGCGTAGCGTCCCGCAGCGTTCGCCTGCCAGATTTCGATCAGACTGTTCGACACCGGGTGGCCATCTCCGTCCAGTACGCGACCGCTCACGATGATGCGCTCTCCCAACGGGTCGCCCCGATGCTGAACCGTAAGATCGTTGTCATTCGGACCGATGGCGGAATGCCCGAATACAGGCCCCGTGACTTCTGAGATCGTATGCGGCAAGAAAATCAGCGGCTGAGAGGGCGCTCTGCGCCGCGTCGCGCGGTAAGCGGGATAGGCGGACTCAGGTTGAGTCCCGAGTTCACAACGGCGGTACGGAACGACAGACCCCGCCGGCTTGCTGTCCTTCGACGGAGTCAACGAAGAAGACATTGTGTTCTCCCTGAGCGTCCAATGCCAGACCACCCCTACTGCAATAGAGGAATGTCCTTCACCGAAGGCGGTTGCGGGATCGACTTCAAGAAAGCGTAAAGATCAGCCAGGTCCGCGTCCGATACGACCTTGTTTGTGTAGGGCGGCATCTGCCCCCTGGGTTCGCGCACGTAGGTGCTGAATGCTGACAAAGGAATCGGGTTCGGCGAAAGACGGGGCCCGCTGGTTCTTGACCCTTGCGCCTGCCTGCCATGGCACTCGTAGCAGCCGTAGCTGGTATAGAGTTCCTTCCCCTTCTCGACATTTCCGCTTGCGGTCTCAGATTTCTTGTTGGCAGCCGATGTTTGCGAGCCCGCCTCAGCACAGAACACCAAAATTGCCATCGCCGTCACAGCGGTGAGCAACACGCTGCAGAAAACCCCACTTTTTTTCAATTCTCTCTCCTGATCGCAATAATAAAACCGAACTTCTAGCGCGGCTGAGTCACCACATCGACCAGTGCCGGCTCCCCCTTTTCCACCACTTCGATCGCACGCCGGATCGCAGGGCCCAGATCGTTCGGGTTCGTGATCGGTCCTTCAGCGTGTACGCCCATGCTCTGAGCCAGCTTCGCATAGTCGATTTCCGGACCAGTGATTGTGGTGCCGATGGTGGCACGAGTGATGCCCCGATTGTGCCGGTCGGCCATGCGCTGCACGTGCATCAGCTCCTGATGCCATCCCCGATTGTTGTGCATGATGCTGAGTAGAGGAATGCGGTGATGCGCCGAGGTCCACAGAATGCCCGGTGCATACATTAAGTCTCCGTCGCACTGAATGGCGACGGTTAGCCGGCCGTGCTTCCGATTCGCCAGAGCAGCCCCGAGAGCTGCCGGCGCCGCATACCCGATGCCATGCCCTCCCGCTCCTCCAATGAACTGGTAGTGCTTATCGAACGACCACAATCGTAATGGCCAATTACTGATCCAGGGCACGGTCTCGGTCACGAGCGACCAGTCTTTGTCTTTGATCTGTCCCCAGGTCTCCGCGCAGATGCGGGCCGTGCTGATGGGACTCGCATCCCAGGCGTAGGTTGCCTCATGACGAGCTTGCTCCAGTGCATTGCGTCGTGCCTCGGCGAATTCTTTACCACGTTGTTCGAAAACTCGCTTGCGGTCGCCCGTGATACCCCGCTTCACCGCCTCGATCAGCGACGGCAGTGTAGCCTCTGCATCGGCGGCCATGGCCAGGTCGACTTCGGTATAGCGCTGAAAATCCTGATAGTTACTTTTGAGATAAAGATCGTTCGCCGTGATGCTGACCAGCTTCGCGTTCGGGTTCGCAAGCGGCTCTGAGGAGCGCACCAGTTGTTCGCGGAAGGAGTTCACCGTTCCCCAGAAGTCACCGACTTCGAGACCAAGGATTACGTCCGCCCCAGCAATCAAAGAGGTCACTTGCGCCGACTGGTTCAAGGGATGACGCGAGGGGAAGTTCATACGCCCGCCCTGATCGATGACTGGAGCCTGCAAGATTTCCGCCAACTCGATCAGCAACGTGACCCCGGCGGGAGTCCGCGCCGCCCGATCCGCAAGGATCACAGGATTTTCCGCTGCCACCAGAAGCCGCGCCGCTTCAGCTACCGATCCCGCGTCCCCCTGAGGGGGCATGGCCAGTGTCAGCCTCGGCACGCGCAAGTTCGTATTTTCTGCAATCCCTTTTTCCTGAAGTTCGCTGTCGACGACCAGCAACACCGGCTCCAGCGGCGGTGTCATGGCGATCTTGTACGCGCGCACAGCCGACTCGGCATAGTGCGGCAGCGAGGCCGGCAGATCGTCCCATTTAACGAAGTCACGCACCAGTTCGGCCGCATCCTGCACGCTGTGATCCCACTCCGGCCCCGGCCGGCGGAGCGTCGCATCGACCATATTTCCCATCGTCATGTAGATCGGCACGCGGTCGCAAAACGCGTTGTAAATCGCCATGGAGGCATGCTGCAGTCCCACCGTGCCATGGAGGAAGACTCCCATCGGCTTGCCCTCAATCTTGGAATAACCGTGCGCCATCCCCACGGCCGACTCTTCGTGGCAACAGGTAATGAACTCCGGATTCTTGTTGCCTCCATAGTTGATGACCGACTCATGCAAACCGCGATAGCTGGATCCTGGATTTGCCCCGACGTACTCGATCCCCAGAGACTTAATAACATCGACCATGAAATCGGCGCCGGGCCGGTCGGTGGTCAACACTTCCGCCACCGGATCGCCGGTTTCCGCTTGCTTCGACATGGGTGGAGGCGTCCCCGCCGCGCGCTTGCCCGAGTCTTGTGCGCCTACCGGTGTCACGGCAGCAGCCAGCGCCGCCACCCCAGCCGCCGATCCCCTCAAAAAGTCGCGACGGTTGACCGATTCCTTCTTGGATCTACCCACTCCATCCTCCTCACCATCAAAGCGAAAGATCCGTGTAAGACAATCTTAAATATTCGCAATCTTTGAAACCGCGAGACGTTCAGCGCAGCAAAGGACTCAACAGTGCGGCATGCTCCCGCAAAATGGGCAGAAAGCGGTGGATCATCTCGGCAGAAGACACACGCGCGGCATGTACGCCGACGTTCATCGCCGCCACCACCCGGTTTTGGAGGTTCTTCACCGGAACCGCAATCGAGCGCAGGCCCAGCTCCAGCTCCTCATCGGCCAACGCGAAGCCATCCCATCGGACCCGCCGAATGATCTCGCCCAGTAGCCGCTTGTCGGTGATGGTCTTCGGCGTGAGCGCCTTAATTTCGACGCGATCCAGATATGCCGCCAAGTCAGGCTCGGCGAGCGCGGCCAGCAGTACTCGCCCCATCGACGTGCAGTACGCCGGTAGCCGGCTGCCAATCGAAAGCCCTACCGACATCACTCGCTTGGCAGTCGATCGAGCGATGTAGACGATCTGGTCGCCATCCAGAACCGTGAGCGAACTGGATTCATGAACCAGCTCTGTGATTCTTTCCAGCGTAGGTTGGGCCATCGCTGGAAGAGAGCTGGATGCCAGGTAAGAGAATCCAAGTTTCAGAACCCGCGTCTTCAGCCGATAACTGCGGCCTGAGGATTCCACGTAGCCGAGCATCTCCAGAGTGATCAGAGACCGGCGCACCGCAGCCCGGGAAAGCTTGGTTGAGCGAGCAACATCGGCAGCCGTTTGCCCCTCGGTGTGGCCCTCGAAGGACTCAATCACTCGCAGCCCTCGAGCTAGCGACAGAACGAAATCGGGATTCCCGTCAAACGGCGCGAACTCGTCGGGAACGCCCGTCTCAATGGCCTCGTCAGAGGGAGTGAGCAGTTCCGTTTCTAGTCGTTTCGACAACATGGGAAAGTCAGAGAGCGATATTCGCACAGACGTACAGAAAAATAAAGTCCAGATTGGGGCTTGACGCGAATTCCGAAGCATTGCGATACTCGCAGCGCACAAAAAAGCTATAATCGCACAAACTCGGAGACCTCAGCACGTAAGTACGGTGTGTCAAAGTCTCCATCCAACTGAGAGCCAACGACACCGGCGGTTCGGTCCAAAATCATTGGAGAATAATGGGAAAGCTACGACTGTCCCTGGCCTGCTGGAACTATGACCGCACCCGCGGACTCCTCGAAGGCCGAATCCCGGTCGACGGGATCGATCTCACGTACCTCAACCTCCCCGTGGAAGAAACCTTCTTCCGCATGCTGCGGCATCACGAGTTCGACGCCGCAGAAATGTCGCTTTCCTCCTACGTGCTTTCTCTTTTTGCCGATGACCCGCCGCCCTTCATCGCGATTCCCGTTTTTCCGTCGCGGTTTTTCCGGCACTCGTGTATCTACATCAACTGCAACAGCGGCATCCGGGATCCGAAGGATCTGATCGGCAAGCGGGTCGGCACACCGGAGTATCAGATGACCGCGGGAGTCTGGATCCGCGGCATTCTCAGCGACGAGTACGGCGTGCCCGTCAGCAGCACGAATTACTTCAACGGTGGAGAAGAGGAACCGGGGCGCCCGGAAAAACTCAAACTCTCGTTGCCACCGGAGATTCATCTCGAATCGATCCCGGCGGAGAAGACCTTGTCCGGCATGCTCGATTCGGGCGAGATTGACGCTCTTTACACCGCGCGCATGCCCTCCACCTTCGGGCGCGGTTCCGGAACAGTGAAGCGGCTCTTCGAGGACTATCCCGCAGTCGAACGTGAGTACTACCAGCGGACCAAGATCTTCCCCATCATGCACACGGTGGTCATTCGTCGCGACGTGTACGAGAAATACCCCTGGGTGGCTCAATCTCTGTACAAAGCATTTGTATACGCGCAACGGGAGGTTTACCAGGAGCTATACCAGACGGCTGCACTCAAATTCATGCTGCCATGGCTCATTCGGCATGTAGAAGACACTCGCAGCCTCATGGGACAGGAGTTCTGGCCCTACGGCTTCGGGCCGAACGTGCTGCCGCTTGCCACGTTCCTTCGCTACTCTCACGAGCAGGGCCTCGCGAGACGACTATTGAAGCCTCAGGAACTTTTCGCCGCAGAGTCACTGGAGTCGTTCAAAATCTAGCCGGTTACTAAAAATGCTGGAGCGAGGCCGATCAGAAAAAGCACGGCGCCGAAAAACTCACGATTCGTATCCGGGCATCGCTTTAGCGATGCCGTAAGTGCCGCAGAAGACTACCGGCTTTAGCCGCTGGGGACTCTTTCGAAGATCAAAATGAGTCTTTCCGCGGCCCGCGCACCGAATAAAGGAAATCCAATTTGACGTCGTCAAACAAGGTAGTCTCTGGCCGTTGGTGGTCGCTGGGTCGAGGCGATATCGACGCCACGATTGCGCAGGTTGGCTTCAACCTGGCGCAGATGATCATCCCCGTCTTTCTGCTGGCCCCGATCGGAATATCCCTCGAATTCAGCGTCAGTCACCTGCTTCCCGGATACGCGCTGGGTTTCCTTGCCGGTTCCCTTGGACTGACTCTATTGGGCGTCCGCCTGAGTCGTCGTGAGGCGAGGAACGACATTACCGCTCACGTTTACGGGAATAATGTTCCCGCGATCATCGCCTACACCTTGTCCATCGTCCTTCCCGTCTACCTGCAAACCCATGATCCGATGGCCGCATGGCAAACCGGCGCCGCGGCCGTGGTCTGGACTGGCCTCATCAAGCTATTGGCGGCTCCGTTCGCAGGCATGTTCCGCGGCTTCATTCCGGTGCCGGCGTCGATGACCGTGTTCGGCGCGGCTATGTACAGCTTTCTCGCTCTGGTGTTACTGCAGCGCGTATTCGATCAACCCTTGGTGGGAATCATCGCCCTTGCCATCGTCGCGGTCAGCGTTCTGGCGAACGTGCCAATCACGCGCTGGCGAATCCCTCCCTTCATCGTGGCTTGGCTGATCCCGCTGGCCGTGGGCCTGCTCGTCGGCTTTGTACATCCGAAGGGGCAGAGCCCATCGCTCCGGCTGCCGCTGGTCACGTCGCTCGGCCCGCTCCGCAGCCTGACCTTGGCGCTGCCTTATTTTTCTGTAATCGTTCCGATGTCCATTTATCAGATTCTGCAAGACATCGCCGCCGTCGAAGGCGCCAACGCCGCCTCGGACAACTATGACGCGCGTAGCGTCGTCGCCTGCGATGCGCTGGCCACCATGATTTGCGGCGCCGCCGGCAGCGTGATCACCCCCGTCGTATATGCCCTCCACCCACCCTACAAGGCCATGGGCGCCCGCATCGGTTTTGCATTCTGGACCCCGATCATCTTCCTGGCCATCGTGATGAGCGGTCTCACTCTGTTCATCGCACAGCTGTTTCCGTGGCCAATTCTGGCAGCGATGATCGCCTATGTTTCAGTGGGCGTCGGATTGGCCACGCTGCGGCGTGTCGATCGCAAATATCTCGGCGCGGTTCTTCTCGGATTCGTCCTACCAACGGGTGCAGTCGTCGCGGCCGCGGTGAACTCCGCCCTTCCAGCCCTGAAGCTCTCAGCCGCGAATCCGGATGTGCAAGCTGCATTGAACAAGTCGATCTATTGGCAGTCGGTCCAGGGCCTGGGGAGCGGATTCCTGTTTCTTGTGCTGGTAGTCGCCGCGCTGATTACCGAGTTGATTGATAGAAATTTCGTCCGCGCCGCCCTGTGGTGTGTGGCTGCGTCCGTGTTTTCCTGGCTCGGCCTGATGCATTCGCCCATCTTCCGCTGGGGCGCGCAGCCGGTATATGCCACGGGCTGGATGGCCGCCGCATTGATCGTTTTCTCTGCTCGCTGGTGGAGAGGAGACCTACCCGCAGCGTCCACAGAAACGCGTCGGATCGATATCCTGACGCATAAAGAGAGCTGAGGAGTTCAATTCTCGAAGCCCGCAAGAAGTAGAGCCGAGTCTTCCCCGCGGCTTCTCGCCCGTGACATAGGCGAAAAGCACGGGCTGAACTCTGAATGATCAGCAATTTCTAACGGGTTGGCTGTGGAGGCGGTTGCTGCAAGGTACGGTAAGCATGGGGCGCATGACCGGTCCAGTGTTTGAAGGCACGGTGAAAAGCACTTGGCTCTGAGAAGCCAAGCAGAAATGCGATTTCGCCGATCGCGAGTCGTCCCTCACTCAAGTGGCGCGATGCAAGTTCACACCGTACCTCGCTCAGGATTTGGCGAAAGCTCGTCCCTTCCTGGTCCAGGTGCCGGCGCAAAGTCCTGGAACTCATGTGCAAGCGAGCGGCGATCAGTTCGAGAGTCGGTTGCCCCTTGCCGAGTTCGCTGGCAAGGTGACGACGAACCGCGTCTGTGGTTGCTTCCCCCTTCGGCAATTTCCGGATCACGTCCACAACTTGGGCTTCGAGAATCGCTCGGAGAGCTGGATCAGCCTTCACAAGACGTGCGTTGAGAAATTCTCGAGCGAAAACCAACTCGGTCCGCTCCCATCCAAATTGCAGTTTGCAACCAAACAGCCGCTGGTGTTCAGAGATGTCGTCCGGTGCGGAGTGAGGAAACCTCACCTCAAGAGGAATAAAGTTCAAACCGGTAGCCTGTCGTGAAGCTAGCAACCATCCGGCGGCTACACACTCCGAAACCGGACGCGGTGCGCCACCCGGTAGCGGAAGATGATGACTCAGAACCGCGCGGTCGCGATCAACACTGAGTCTTGTTTCCGCGACGTCGTGCAGGAAACGGTGGTAGAGAGCAAGGCGTCGGAGCCCCTCCCCCAGAGTCTCACAAGTGCGCACAGCATAATCCAGCGCTCCATAGATTCCCGGTCGAACTCCTGCCGCCACATGAAGCCCCAAATTCGGATCATTCGTGAGTTGACCTGCTGCGGACCATAGGGAAATTGCGACTGCGTGAGGCAGACGCGCCTCGGGGTCCCGGAAGATCAAGGGATCCACTCCGTTGGCAATCAAAAAGGCGGTGCTGTCGTGGCCTCGGCCTGTGAGGTACATGAGAATGGGTTGCACAGAGCGGATAGAAAGCGAAATCTTGCCAGCACGCTCCGGTAGCCGAGCATGGCCGTTTCGGTCAATGTTTCTGTCCGCCCGCGTCATTCCCCACCCACAGGGAGCGGTTCTATCGTAGCAATCAAAATCGAGTGGGATCAAAGGGGCAAGAAGCCGTGAGGTTCTACAAATACCTTTTCTTTTGCGTTCCCTTTTTCCAGGGGCCAGTCACCGCCCAGGCGCAATGGGAGGTCGAAAGCGACCCTACTGCCTATGCCCTCAATGGCTTCTCAGCGCATGTTGGCCATCCCGTTTTCGAGGGGCGGCTGCGGTTGCAGGTCGGGGCTTTCGGCGCCGAGACCCCGGAATGGATTCACGCCAACAGCGGCTTTACCGAAGATTCCCGTGGAGGGACCTTTAAGATCGATTTCTTTCCCTTGCGCCCATTGAGGGGGCTGTTTGTCGGTGCTGACAGCAACTATTCGCGGGTCCGCTACGAATTAGAGGAAACTCACGAACGCACGTACCGCAACGTCGTTGGGCTTGGACCTCGCGTAGGCTACCGGTTCAACGTTGGTAAGCATTTGTATCTGAGCCCCTGGGCTTCGCTGGACTACCAGTTCAACGCGAAGGATGTCTCAATATCCGGGAAGACATTTCATGAGAAAAAGTACAGCGTCTTCCCGGCTGTCCACGTTGGGTGGAGATTCTAGAAGACTGTGGGCAGCATGGTTCGACCCAGGACGTAACATGAATAACACGACAAATAGGCGGACCATTGAGGTTGACGGTTTTGAAATCGAGCTCACGTCGGAGCTCATTTGCAACCAAGCTGGGGACCATGCCGGACTAGTTGAGCTGGCGCGTATTGATCTCGCGCAACTTGGTCACAGGATCGATGATCTGGCCGTCGTATGTATGCGGTGCGTGAAAGCGATACCTCTGAAGAGTTGCTGACTTTCGACCTATTAACACCGTAAATGTCGATGCGCTGTAAGAAGAATCGGTCAGTACAATGAGCAAACCTCGGCGTCTCGGAATAATTCTGATTTCCATCTTTGCAATCCTTTCCGGGATAAACGAGGTGGTCGTTGGGCTTACAGGCAATTTCGTTGGCATCCTCTCTAAGCCTATCCCGCCAAGCTTTGCAACCGTCATAGTCGGCGCCTTCTATAGTCTGGCCGGCTTATTTCTACTGACGATGAAAAAATGGGGAGCGGTGCTCGGGATTTTGTTCCTCAGCGCGGAAGTCCTCGGACGAATATATCTCGTTTTGAGAGGCGTTGCCCCATCTAAGGGAGGGGATGCCCTCAAGATTTTGGTCGGTGGACTCATCGCCCTCGCTCTGGTTGTGTCTGTGGGGTTCCAGTGGAAGAAATTCGATTGAGTAGGCGAAACGTCAGACCAAAGGTTTCGGAGGAGTCGACGCCCCGCACCTGTTGCCTGTCCTCGCCCTTGTTATTTATCGCGAACCTGGTGCAGGGTGCGATGTCTGGGAAATTGTGGCCGTTCCTCGGCGCCGTTGTGATCTTGGCTCGTGCAGGCCTTGGATTCTACGCGTCCACACGTGGCAAGTTCCTGGTGTGCAGCCAATTGGTCGACGGACTGAAGCTGTGCGGGCAGCTAGTGGAAGTGCCTTGCTCGACCCGTTCCTCACGCTGATCGGCTATCGGTCACCCCTGCGCTCCGTACGAGCAGGCTGGAACCATCGGAAAAACACCATTTACTGTTCAGGCTCGGGATGCTGCGCATAACGCTAGCCGTGTGTCGTGTGCTCGGCACAGCTCGATCAACAGGTCCTGCATCCCCGAATCAGGAGCCTTTTTCTGACGGCACCCTTTTTCGAGCGGCGAACCGGCAACAAGCAGCAAGCGCGCTACTGCGAGATGATCGGCGCCTGCTTGTGGACCATGGTTCCAACCTTCGCACGCCCACACCAGCGGCGTGGCGGCAAACATACCATCGAAAGGATTCACGGAGGCACCGTGGGCAAGGAGCACCCGTACCGGATCTGCTCGGCCAAACATTGCGGCCCCATGCAGGGCCGTCACGCCATCACGGTCGAAACCGCAGTCAAGCATGACTTGGAGGACGCTTGAGTCGCCACCTTCAGCGGCAACTTGCATCCTGAAGTGATGTTAGGTATGAGGCTCATCACGGGGATCTGGAGAGTTCGCTATCGGCCAGGTCGAAGAAGTAGCGTTGAATGTTGAGGGTTGTCATGTCGCGTGGCTAAGCATTGCCAACGTTTCCTGCCACGATTGGCAACGCGGACTCAGGCATGCGCTGCTTCGTTGTCCCTTACGTGGGCCCAGACGGAATCCTTGTTTGTCTGTCGCAAGTCGCTCGCTTGCCTGTGAATAAGTTTTCATATGATTGTCATCGGCGCACAACATTGCACTCCTATCGTCAATCACAGTTGGTCCGATGAAGTTCTCCATTCTCTAACCGTGTGCCGTTAAGACATTCAACCAGATTTCCTTCGGAGAAGAAGAATATGAAGAGTATTAGACTGTTCAGGTTCGACGAGCCGCACAAGACGATTGTCCTAGCCCTGACCATTCTGGCCGTTGCGGGTCTTGCAAACGCGCAACGCAATAACGATGGCGATCAGAAGTCCCCGACGCCGCCGGGTCTGTACATAACACCAACGGCCTTGGCTGACGCCGTCCAGCAGCCATTGAACCCCGGTCTCACCAATTACCCGAACTTCGTCGCGGGTGAGGCAGTAAAGGCGGTGGTGAGCCCCGATGGCAAGACCCTGGCCATCTTGACCGCCGGGATGAACTCCCTTTACGACACGTCCGGTAACGTTGACACAACCGCTTCAACCCAGTTTCTTTTTCTCTACGACATTTCAGGAGCGAATAAGACCAACCCTGTTCTGAAGCAGGTCATCCAGCAGCTCAATGCGCACGTCGGTCTGGTCTGGGCTCCAAACAGTCAGACGCTGTATGCCTCGGGTGGCTGTGACGACGCGGTGTACGCCTATAGCAACAACGGCACCAGCTTCGCGTTAAGCAACAAGATCAGCCTTGGCCACGCCCCAAGTGGCTGTGTGTCCAACCCTGCCAATCGGACCGGGCTCGGTCTCGGCGTCGAGCCCAACGTGGCTGGACTTGCCATCACTGCCGACGGAAAAACGCTCGTAGCGGCCAACAATTATAACGATTCGATCAGCGTAATTGACACCGCCAGCGGAACCGTGCGCTACGAGTACGACCTGCGGCCCTTCGCAACTTCGGGCGCCCCCAACGGCACGAAAGGCGGCACGTTTCCCTACGCCGTCGTGTTGAACGGTTCGATCGCCTATGTCGGTGCCGATCGCGATCGTGAGGTTATCGCTGTCAACGTGGCCAGCTCAGCCGCGGGATCACTGGTAGCCCGCATCCAACTGGATGGCAATCCGAATGGCATGACGCTCAGCGCAGACGGTTCCACGCTCTATGTCACGCAGGACAATCAGGACCAGGTTGCAGTCATTAACACCGCAACCAACACGATCACCAACAAGATCGATACCCGTGGTCCCGCCTTTCTGGGCTTCCCCGCGAACACAACTGGAGCGGCACCGACCGCAGTCGCCATTAATCCGGTAAAGAAAGCACTCTACGCCGTCAACGCAGGGTCGAACTCGATTGCTGTGATCCCACTCAGCGGGCCATTCGCGTTCCGCACGATCGGACTTATCCCCACCGCATACGATCCGACCGACGTTACGTTCAGCCCCGATGGCAGCTGGATGTACATCATCAACGGCAAGTGCGACACAGGTCCGAATCCCGGCTATGGCTACGGCAACTTTGCCTTTATCCAGTACATCACGCCGCCGGGCGGCCCCTTCCCGGGGGGCAATGCAGCGGAGTCCGCCATCCTGCGGGCAAACAACCAGTATCAATTTCAGCTGGAACACGCAACCCTTGTCAGCGCTCGAGTTCCGAATGGAGACAGTCTCTGGGATTTGACCGCTCAGGTAGCCGCCAACAACGGATATCTGCTCGAACCCTCCCGATCCGATGAGGAAGTGATGCACTTCCTTCACTCGAAAATCAAGCACATCATCTATGTCGTGAAAGAAAACCGTACGTTCGATCAGATTCTGGGTGACCTCAACAATGGCTCCAACGGTGATCCTTCGCTGGCTCTATTCGGCGAACTCGTCACACCCAGCTTCCATCGCATGGCGCGAGACTTCGTAACTCTGGACAACTTCATGGATCCGGGCGACGGATCAATGGATGGCTGGTCCTGGTCGATGCGTGGCCGCGTGACCAATACCGAGACGCTCACCCAGCAGATCAACTATGCGCGCGTGAACCGCGGTCTCTCCTATGAAGGTGAAGGCCAGAACCGAAATATTCCAGGCAACCTGAATACCACTGCCGCACGCGACTTTTTCTTTGACCCAACCGGCGCAACCACACCCTATTCCAGTTCCACGTCCTCGCTAAAAGGCGGCACGGCAAATATCCTGGCTGGTGACGGTGACCACGCCGCCACCGACGGTCCCACGGGCTATCAGGAGGGATATATCTTCAATGCCGTCTTGAATGCCGGCGGAACGGTTCGCAACTACGGCTGGATGGCCAACACGCCGGGCAGCATCGGAACCATCACCAACCCCATCACCGATCCTTTCGCCGCCGGCATCATCCAGACCACGACGGCCAATCAACTGCTCTATCAGAACGGATTCTATGATCCCTACTTCCGCGCATACGATCAGAGCTACCCGGATTTCTGGCGCTTCAACGAGTGGAACCGTGAGTTCCAGCAATTCGTCGCCAACGGCAATCTGCCGTCGCTCGAAATGATCCGCGGTCTCAGCCACGATCATACCGGCAATTTCAGTTCGGCGCTGGGCGGAGTCAACACTCCGGAACTGCAGCAGGCTGATAACGACTATGCAGTCGGCTTGCTGGTTCAAAGCGTGGCTCACAGTCCCTACGCGAAGGACACGCTGATCATCATCATCGAAGACGACTCTCAAGACGGAGCAGACCACGTCGATTCTCATCGCGCCACGACGTACTTCGTTGGGCCTTACGTGGCGAAACATGCCGTCGTGAGCACCCACTACAGTCAGCCCAACGTGGTCCGCACCATCGAAGACATCTTCGCCACCGAGCACCTCAACCTGAACACTTACTATGCGCGGCCGATGGCGGACGTTTTCGACATCAGATCATCGGGACGGTGGAGTTTCGACGCCGTCGCATCGACGCTCCTGAAGTTGACCACACTCGGACTCGACCCGACAAAGGTCAGCTTCGCCGCCGGTCCCAACTTGAAGCCGACTCATGACGCCCAATACTGGGCGGATAAAACCCGGGGCTTCGACTTTTCGGGAGAAGACCGCGTTCCGGCCGAACTCTACAACAAGATCCTTTGGGAAGGCCTGAAGGGAACATCTGCTCCAGTTACCCAAAGCGACAAGGACAAAGACGGCGATTAGTCCGCATCCGATCGCAAATCGGTGGGACCGCAAGGTCCCACCGAGAAGTCGCTTGTCCGTCATCCGGGAGTGGCTGCGATTAATTCTCACCAGCCCACTTCCGCTTATCAATCGAGTAGGTCCAGATTCCAGTCACTCGCGTGGCCAACCATCCAACCCCGCTCCATCATGGCCTTGTTGATTGTGATCGATGTATGCATGAACTGAGCTCGTGGAACCCCGGATCAAACAGAGTCGCCTGCTTATGGATGGAATGACGATCATTCGGATACCTAAAATCCTGAGGTGATTGCTTCGACCGCTTTCCCGAAAGCGCAATGAACCGTCGCCATACGCGGGTACAAATGTGCGCCTACGGCTCGCGCCGTTTGTTCAATCGGATTTTTTCAGAGCCACACGAGATTTCTCGGTTGCGGGGGAGTAGAATTTATTCATCTTTCTTGAGTCTCCTTCGGGGTTTGCTTCCGCATTTGCCGATGCGGCATGCCAATGGGGCTGGGGGATCAGATTCTCGAGAGGTGGCCCAGCATGGACGACAAGCCTGATGTCATAGCGGACCGCGAAATCATGGGCGTCTCGCGGCGCAACTTCATCAAGGGAGTAATCGCGGGCGGCGTAGCCACTTCATCGGCGGCCTATCTGTTTCGAAGCTCTTCGGTTTTCGGCCAACAACCGCCCGGCATGGGCGAGCGCCTCATCACTCTCAACGTCAACGGCCAACAGCGTCGCGTCGATGTGATGAAGCAGGAAACGCTGGCCTGGACCCTTCGCTACAAGCTGGGACTTACCGGCACCAAGCTCGGCTGTGACCGCGCCGAGTGCGGCGCCTGCACAGTATTGCTTGACGATGTGCCCTACTACTCATGCTCTGTCTTGACGCACACAGTGCGTGGCAGAAAAATCCTGACAATTGAAGGACTGGCTAACCCGGATGGCACGCTACACCCCGTGCAGCAGGGTGTCATCGATGAACAGGGCTTCCAATGCGCCTTTTGCATGTCTGGCTTCATCATGTCTGCGGTGGCGTTCTTGAAAAACAATCCGAATCCGACTCGGTCAGAAATGGCGCACGGGCTGTCGGGAAATCTTTGCCGCTGCCAGGACTATGACAAAATCCTTACCGCAATGATGCGCGGCGCAGAAAACATGAGGAAGGCGCACCATGTCTAGCTCGGAGTGGAAACCCAATCAGCAGAAATTCGGAGCGCAGTACAAACTGATCGGCAAGGATTATCCCACATCGGATTTGTATGCGAAGGTCACTGGAAAAGCGAAATACGCAGAGGACTTTCGCATCGACGGCATGTTGTTCTGCAAGTTGCTGCTGAGCCCGGTACCGCACGGACGCGTGAAACATCTGGACATCAGGAAAGCCATGGCAATGCCGGGCGTGAAAGCAATCCTGACACAAAACGATCTACCCGCTCCGGCGGATAGCGTCACCGACCTTGGCGTCACCATCAAGGCGAACCCGTTGGGCGAAAACGCTCTCACCATGGAACCCCTGTACCACGGCGAGCCCGTGCTGGCGGTGGCGGCAGTAGACGAATACACGGCAGCAGAAGCCATCGAAGCAATCGATATTGAATTTGAACCTCTTCCCTTCGCCGTCGACCCGTTGGATACGCTTCGCCCCGGTGGACCGAATCCGCGGATCAACGGGAACGTCTGGATCAGACCGCCAATGCCCCAACCGAAACCGGGAGAGAAACCGTCCAGCCCACCGCTGCCCCACATCGGGGAACTCAAGTGGACCGAAGCCGATTTTGCTGAAGCGAAACATGGCCGCTTGCCGATGGGAAAAGCCCAGGACGAGTGGGTTGTCGGCGATTTGGATGTCGGCTTCAAAAATGCCGTGCTGGTTCTGGATGAAACATTCGTTACACCCGATACCAGCCACGAGACTCTGGAGCCGCGTACGACTTTAGCTTATTGGCAGAATGGCAAAGTTTTCGTTCATATGGGAACCCAGAGTACGGTGCAAACACTGGCCAGCCTGGCGCGCTGGTTGAACATGGATCCGAACCAGATTGTCCTGATCAGCGAGTACACGGGAGGAGGTTTTGGCAGTAAGGCCACGGGTTACATTTTCGCAATCATCCCAGCCTTGTTGTCGAAAAAGGCGAATGCGCCGGTCATGATGCGCATTAGCCGCGAGGAGGAGCATTTCATCGGGCGCGCACGCCCCGGGTTCCACGGGCGGATGAAAGTCGGTTTCGCCAGCAACGGACGCATTACGGCGCTCGATATGTTTGTCATCTGCAACAACGGTCCTTATGATGCCGTGGGGGACGCGAACACTTCAGGGAATATCGTTTCCTTGCTTTATCAGCCGCTTGCCATGCGGTGGAGAGGAACCACCATCCTGACGAACACTCCGCCGCGAGGCGCGCAGAGTTCACCCGGTGGCATGCAAGGAATCGTAATCATGGAAACGATCGTTTCCAAGGCCGCTCGCAAACTGGGGCTCGATCAGGTTGATATTCGGAAAGTAAACTGCCCCGAGGGCAAGTCGCCGGTAGGCCCTCTGAGGAAT
>Ga0307478_10001260_pt1 | contig 22557 bp, 24 predicted proteins | sample atmos_gasesECM4C_2_FD_203713 | JGI IMG/M metagenome (GOLD analysis project Ga0307478, IMG submission 203713) | Hardwood forest soil microbial communities from Morgan-Monroe State Forest, Indiana, United States - atmos_gasesECM4C_05 | ecosystem: Environmental > Terrestrial > Soil > Temperate... | reverse complement strand
TGTTGACGTCTAGAAGGATCCCGCAATCCGCCCGCTCCACGACTTCGTTAAGGAACTCCCATTCCGTCATTTCCGAAACATGAAATTCGGCATAACTGCTCACGTTCTCGACGGCTATTGGGATCTCTAGAAAGTCCCGCACTTCGCGAACCTTCTGAGCCGTAATGCGCGCAGCTTCAAATGTATAGGGCATGGGAAGGAGGTCGTGCGTGTAACGTCCATCGACGCTGCCCCAGCAGAGGTGGTCGGAGAGCCACGGAGTCTTTGTGCGCTTCACCAACTCCTTCAAGCGGCGGAGGTGTTCTCGATTCGGCTTCTCCGCCGAGCCGAAATACATCGAGACGCCGTGCTGGACGACTCTGTATTGATCGAGGATCTGGTCCAAAATGCGCAGCGGCCGTCCGCCGTCAATCATGAAATTTTCGGAGATGATTTCAAACCAGTCCACAACGGGTTTGCGAGAGAGAATATGCTCGTAATGTGGGGCCCGCAGGCCTATGCCAATCCCGTAATCCGTAAACGCATTAAAACGATTCGCAGCCACTGAAGTCTCCACGTAATTTGGATAAGAGAGGGGCCGACGAGCAGCACCGACCCCCTCAAGAAAGAAGCAGCCTTACAGCGAATTGGGGGTCAGGCAGGTTTCTTCTTGCCGTCGGTCCGGCAGCCGCCCTTGCCCTTGCAGGAGTTTTTACCCTTGCAGCCGTTGTCGCCTTCCTTGCAGCCGCCTTTGCCCTTGCAAGAGTTTTGGCCTTTACAAGAGTGCCTGTCCTTCTTGTCCTTGGCCTTCTCCGACTTCTGGTCCTGGTTCTGATCCTGATCCGAGGCGCTGGAAGAAGCCCTCATGGAAGGAAGCAGAGTCGAAGCCTTAACTGCCGCGCCGGTACCAGCGAACAATCCCGCGAACGCCGCACCTGCCAGTATGGCCTTGGTGGTTTTCGTCACTTTCAAGCCCTCCTGTTGATTTGAGTTGAGATACGATACACCGTCCAGATGCCTTTCCCCGCCTCGTGGACCGCGAATCAGCCGCCGGGGTGTAAACCAATGTAGTTCTTGCTGCGATCTCGACGCGGCCTGAAGCACCCCAACAAAAGTGTTCCGTTCATGGAATGAGAGTCCCAAGTTTCGCAAAGGTTTCCGAATTCTCGAAATTTCTCCGAAAAGAGGGGAGGCTTGACCACAAAACGGACCGAAAAAAGGTTTTAAGTTGACTGTCAAGAGTTAGGTCCGTGAGTAGACGCAGCGTTTACAAGTCCATCGCATACTCTGCAAAGGTCCTCTCAACGATTCGAGTACGGATTGATCTGCTTCTTGGATGGCCTGAAGGGAAAGAGGGCTAGGAACAATTACCCGGCCCTCCCTACAAGAGGACGATCAGCTTTAGGAGTATTACTCGGGCTTCTTCGAGCCGTCGGTAGCGCAACCACCCTTGCCCTTGCAAGAGTTCTTGCCGTGGCAGCCATTGTCGCTGGCTTTGCAGCCGCCTTTGCCCTTGCAAGAGTTTTGGCCCTTACAAGCGTGCTTTTCTTTGTCCTGCTTGTCGCTCTTCTGATCTTGGCCCTGGTCCTGCGCACTGAAGGAAGTCTTCAGCGAAGGAAGCAGGGTCGAAGCCTTGACCGCTGCTCCGGTTCCGGCGAACAGTCCCGCGAACGCCGCACCTGCGAGCATGGCTTTTGTCGTTTTCGTCATTTTCAAACTCTCCAGTCGATTAGAATTAGATTGGGAATCTGGAACACCGTCCGACACTCTCTGCGCCTCGTGGATCGCGAATCTCGCGGTCCGAACTGACCAGCTTGTCCTCTGGTCGATTTCGAGGTGCCCTCGAACGCCCCGACAAAGGTGTTCCGTTCCGTTGAATGAGAGTCTCGAGTCGCCTGAAGGTTCCAAAATTCTTATGAGAATTGAACTTCAAAGGCGGAAGGACAGAGCACAAAGAACACCAATGAAATCTTCGCCGAACCTAGAGGTTGGGCGCGTAGTAGCCTGTTTTTGCGTAGACGCTCAGAGGCGGAAGTCCCCTCGGGGCCCGCAGCTTGATCTTGATTTTGCGCCAGCGGGCGTCATGGGCCTTATTACTCGGGTGGTAGCCTAAGATATATTGGTTTCGCAACTCCGCGCCGATCTTTGTGGCGATGTCCGGCAGTTCGTTTAGATTTTCTACGGTGAACGCGCGCCCGCCGGTCAATTCCGTCATTTCGTTGAGCAGCGTAGGCCCGTTGAGTTCCTCCGGCGTTCGGCTGCGAAACTCGAAGGCGTCAAAGATGCCTATGGAATACAGCTCAGTATCCGCTTCTCGCACGAACCGCTTGACATCTTTCTCGTTGTAGCGGCTACTATTGTCGCCACCGTCTGAGATGATCAGCAGTGCTCGTTTTGCGGAGTGTGCCCTTCGCATCTGACTGAGTCCCAGATAAATGGCATCGAGCAAGGCGGTTTTGCCCTTCGCAGAGGCTGAGAGCATATGGCTCTGCAAGTCTTCGACATTGTTGGTGAAGCCGCTCATGAGCTCTGCTCGTTCGTTAAAGCCGACGAGAAAGAACTCATCTTCTGGATTGGCGGTTTTAAAGAACTGGAAGGCCGCTTCCTTCGCTTTGCCAAGTTTATTGGCCATGCTGCCACTGAGATCGAGGATGACGCCGATAGAGATAGGAACGTCTTCGGAGGAGAAATTCGTTACCTCTTGCTCGACATTGTCTTCGAAAATGCGGAAGTTATCCGGCTCCAGGCCGGTGACAATCCGGTTGTAGGGATCGGTCACAGTGACGTTCACGAGCGCGAGATTTACATCGATATGGACCGCGTGATCCGGGCTGATGGACTGGCCCGCCGTGTCATGTTTCACGTCGTTAGAGATGTGGGATTGGGCGGAGGCAGGTCTCTGCAGCTGGAACATGGCAGCACCAAAGAGCAGGAAAAAGATGAGGTGAACGAGGAAAACACAAGTCGTGGCTGCGCTATTTTTCATGATGCGTCCTATTTCTTGTTTCGCGGTGATCTCCCTGAGGCTAGTAACCGGCGGCAAGCGCGAGCGAGCACCCAGGTGTGTTTCGACCCCTGGTAACACGCAAGTTCGGCATTCCTTGAAGCAGTTCGCGCAAGCGCTTGCGGGCCTTGTGTAATTGCGACTTTGAATTACCGATTGAACGTCCAAGAATTTGGGCAATTTCGTTGTGTTCGTAACCGTGGACGTCGTAAAGAATGAATATTTTCCTGTAGCCCTCTGGCAACTGATCGATTGCAACTTGGAGGTTGACGCGGTCGATCAAACCGCCCAGCCGCGGATCAGGGCCACCGATTTCTGGGCGGGGTTTGGCGTCCCCTTCTTCGCTTCCACTGATGTCGTCGAGTGATATAGAGACCGGCTTCTTTCGGCGCAGACGCATCAAAACAAGGTTCGCCGTCAAGCGATGCAGCCAGGTCGAAAACGCGGACTCGCCACGAAAGGTATGAATCTTGCGGAACAGCTGTAGGAACACTTCCTGAGCCAGATCCTCCGCCTCGACTGGGTCGCGAAGCATGCGCAGGCAAAGCGCATACACCCGTCCGCAGTGTTGCCGATAGATAATTTCGAACGCAGCCGCGTCGCCCTTCTGAGCTAGCTGGATGGCTTCGCGTAACGATGATCTCTCGGGTTTGTGCGGTTTCAAGTGTTCCGAGCTATTCTCAGGTCGAGAGTCCGGCCCTCTCTTGCTCAACAAACGTTGAGTCTTGCGTTGTGAGTGGCGCGTGAGTCCAACCGTCTCACGCCTGAATGCGCTACCTACGCGATGAAGCTTGATTGCTACCTTCATTAGAATTCGCCTCTTGATCTTCGAAGAGGGCCTCAAACCCACAGACAAAAGTGAATGCCTGCACAAAATGAGAGTCGGGAATTACAGAAAGGTTTCCCAAAATCCGATCGAGGATGGAACTTCACACGACTGGGAAAGCCCCAAGTTGGACGAGGCGAACCTGGAGCCTCCGTAAGCTGCTGCAGATGATTGGTGCATGTTCTTTTCTTACTTGGGATGGATCGCCGAAGTGCTCGTTTGGTTCGAGAATCATCTGTCCCTGCGGGTAGTCAAATACTACAGTGAATCGGCGCAGCATTTGTGCGCCGATGGTTCCCGTAATATAGGGAACCGCGAAAATGCCGGACGTATCTTGGGAAAATTGCGTGAGCGCCACGGAGACAACGAATCCTCCGAGGCGAATAGCCTGGACTCGAGGCACCATCGGCACTGACGAACGTCATCAGTATTGAATGAGAGTGCGGAATCCAATAAAAGTTTCAGAGCCGTCGATAGGAGCGGAAGTTGGGATGAACTAGAATGCCATGCGTGCTTCTGCGGCAGTCCATATCGATGCACCCAGGAGGACGAGATCCTTGATTAAGAACTGGCCGGCATCCCCTAACATCGGAAAGCCATGTGAAAACTGAAAGGCTCCCCGCATCGAGAAAAGAAAACTCACCGTCAGCACGAACGTGATGATGCCTCCAATGCTGCCGATGAAAGAGAGTCTTGCGGAAAGCGGCCGCAGCGCGATAAGAAGAGCAACGACGATTTCGATCAATCCGATCAGATTGGAAACGCCCTGAAGGCTCAAGATTCGATAGAGCCAGGACATCAGGGGACTGTTCGCCACCAAGGGCTGAATGCCTTGCGCCTCGCCGGCCGTGAATTTAAGAACACCGATCAGCAAGAGCGTGACTACTAGACCGTAGCGCGAGATGTGCACGCCAAGGTTTTCCATTGAAGTCCTGGGCCTGGCCTGCATCAGCGCCTTGAGGAAAATCCCGTCCTTCATCATCCTTTGATCAACTACATCCATGTCTTTGGCTCGCTTTCTTGTGAGTAGTGGAAGAAGACGACCACTGCCACGCTTCAACTATTGTTCTGTTGTTCTCCCGAGCCTAATGCCAAACGAAGCTTCTGGCTCCAATCGTCTCTCGGAGCCGGAAGCCTCCAGAGGCGACTACCGCTAAAAGTTGAACTTCATCGCGAATTGAATAATCCGCGGACGGTTCGCCGTCGACAAAATGGCGCTCGATCCGTTTGCGATGTTGACCAGACCTAAATTACCGGTGGCTGACCCAAAGCCGCCTGATTGCGGACCGGAGAATACCGGGTGGTTGAAGGCGTTGAAAAACTCAGCGCGGAAATCCACGGAAGTGGCCTCGGTCACTTTCGTATTCTTCGTAATAGACAGATCCCAGTTCTGTTGGAATGGGCCGCGGAACGCATTGCGCCCGACGTTTCCTATCGCCGCTCCTGCGGCGGCGGGATTTGCCGCGCCATTGATCTGGCATGGCACGACAACGTTCTGGTTATCCACGCAGTTGCCGCCGGGTGTGAACGCGTTCAGGTTTAGGAAGGAGCCGAGGCGGCTCTCCACGCCGCCAGAAGGAATGGCTGAAGCCAAGGTCGCGCCTGGCGCAAGAGTTGCAAAATTGGTGCCGTTGATGCCATCGAGATCCTGGAGCGTAAAGGTTGAGCCATCAAAGACCGTAATTGGCGTTCCCGACTGGAACGTGCTTACTCCATTGACGGCCCATCCGTTCACCAACCTACTCGGCCCATGGCCCCGAAACAGCCTGGCAACGGGCAAATCATAGTTGTAGCTGACGACGAAGCGGTGCCTGCGGTCAAAATCGGAAACCGCGCGCTGGCCGCTCGGATTCAGGAGGTTGCCGTACTGCGTCAGACCGTTTAGCTCATCACCGAAGACTGACCCCGAGCCATTATCAATTGACTTCGAGTACGTGTAGGCCGCCTGGAAGTAGAGTCCACCATTGAAGTGGTGACTCAATGTGGACTGCAGCCCGTGGTACGTCGAGCTGCCATCCTGGAATTGGAAGAAGCCGCGGGAGTTCGCGAGGCCGAGATAGCGTGAGGGCACCCGCGCGTCGAGGTTCGCGGCGGTGCTACCGGTGATAGCGATAGTGCCGTCCGGGTCCTTTGTGACAAACGGAGTGCCATCCGGAACGTTCACGTTTGTACCGATGGAAGCCGGAATGATGCAGGGCTGGGCGATGGTGCAGATCTGGCCGGGATTCGCTGGCCTGCCGGTGCCCAGGAGGTGCGAGCCGCGGGTGCCTACGTAGCCCACTTCGAGCAACCAGCCCTTCCCAAGATCGCGCTGGACGTTGAAGTTCCATTGTTGCGCATAGGGCGGGCGGAAACTCCGAATGGGGAAGAAGAAAAATCCGGAGAGCGGTCCTCCGCTGGCGCTCTGAAAGATAGGCGTGCCTGTTGTTCCGTTAAAGCCGATCAGCGCGGGCACTACTTGATCTGTAGACAGAGGGAAGGCCGAGCTGGGCAAGATGCTGGGAAATGGATTCTGTGGCGTCACCGAGAATGGCGCCGCACTGATGGCTTCGGAGAAGGGCAACCCCCCAGCAGTCTGCAGAAGTGATTGATTCGAGACGCGTTGGTAGTAAATACCGTAGCCGGAGCGAATTACGGTCTTTTGATTACCAAATATGTCCCAGGCGTAGCTGATCCGAGGCGCAAAATTTCCTGAGCTAAAGCAAGTCGTCAGCGTGCAGCTTGAAACGCCGGGCGTGCCGACGTTCTGCGTCTGCTGCGGATGAATGATGCTGATTGGACCCGGCTGCCCATCTTCGAGACCCCGGAAATTGGAGAGAAAATTATTTAGCTCATGAGCGGTGCTCAATCCTTCCCAACGCAATCCCAGGTTCAGCGTAAAACGCGGTTTAATCTTCCAGTCGTCTTGTACGTATCCGGAAAAATCCAAGGCTCGGAAATGAAAGGTCGAGAAACCGGCTTCCGCTTGCGTTGTGTCGACGCGGCCCAGTAGGAAATTCTGGAAACCGCTCAGCGCCGGAGGATTCGGAAAGCCCGGTGACGCATCTCCCGCCGCTGTGTTGCTGAAAGTGACGCTGCCGCGCTGCGCAAAATTATTGAAGCGGTTGAGCTGGTATCGGCTCGCATCAAATCCGAAACGCAGAAGGTGTTTTCCCTTTGTGATCGAAAGGTCGTCTGCCTCATAGAACGTATTAAACGCCCCGCCGCGATTGTCATTGACGCCAGTTCCCAAGACCAACGGGCCTCCACCAGTAACAATCAATTGATAGGCGGCGGGGAATTGCGCAGAGTTGCCTCGCGTGGCTCCGATGTCCGCGAGCGTGATCGGCTCGGTGGGGTCCTGAGCGAAAAGGAACCGGCTGAAACCGAAACGGACATCATTTACGACGTTTGGAGAGAGGACTCGCGTCCAACCCAGTTTCAGAAAGCGGTTTGAGCCTGGCAGCCCTTTCGCAAAAGGCAGGCTGTTTGCGTTATTGGCGCCGGTGCCGAAGGGCTGTGACGCATTGTTGTCCGAGAAGAACCACCGCGCGGTCAGCTTATCCTTTTCCGTCAGCTGTTTGTCGGCGGTCAGCGTGTATTGATCATCCTGAAATGCTCCCACACTGGATGACGTAACAGTTCCAAGGTTGACACTTTGGCCGGCAAAGCCAGGAGTTCCGGCCACGGTTGGGATGCAAAACCTTCCGTCATTGAATAGCGGGCACTTCGACGCTGGCAAGTTCAAGTAGGCCAGGGCGACAGGATTAATCTGCGAAGCCGAGAAGCCGGCCGGAAGAAATGTCGCCGCGAGTGTAGCCGCATCACGTTGTGCGGGCAAAACCGGAATCTGCGAGTTGAGCACCGTTCCCGCGGAAATCCCGGATTCTTCTCGTGTTCCTTGATAATTCACAAAGAAAAAGAAGTTCTTTGATTTCGGAACAGGTCCGCCGAACGAGCCGCCGTACTGATTCTGTCGTAGAACCGGTCGAGGGACCTGTGGCGATGCCGCATTAAAAAAGAAATCGTTGGCATTCAGGACGTTGTTGCGGAAGAACTCGTAGGCATCTCCGTGATAATGAGCTGTGCCGCTCTTCAAGTTCACCTGGACGTTGCCTCCGCCGTTGCGGCCCGACGACGCGTCGTAGAGTGACGTCTGCGTCTTGAACTCCTGAATGGTATCGGGATTGGGCAGCGGCACGTTGTCCAAGATCGGCAGGTTTACGTCGTTGGCGTTGACGCCTTCCAATTGGAAATTGTTGTTAGTGGGGCGCTGTCCGTTGACGTTAATGGTGACCTGTCCCCGGCCAAGCGCAGCGGAGTCAAAGAGCTCGGTGTTAGCGCCGGCGGAAAGGGTGAGCAAGGTCAGAAAATTGCGTGTGGAGAGCGGCAGTGTGCTGGCTGTCTCCGCGCCAATCGTTTCACCGGTGGTCGCCGAGGTGGTTTCCACAGCCGTGGCCACCTCGTGCACGCTAACGGTTTCCGTTAAATTGCCGACCGTTAGTGTCGCAGTTACGCTCGATGTTTCCGTGACTTGAACAAGAACCTTTTCAATAATGAATTTTGAGAACCCCGTTGCTGTTACTTCGACGCTGTAAGTGGCCGGCGGCAGGCTGGGGACATTAAACGTTCCAGCACTAGTGCTCAAGACCTCTCGCTCTCTTTGGCGGGTAGCCACGTTGACCACCACAATAGTTGCCCCAGAAATAGCGCCGCCCCTCTGGTCTAATACAGTACCGGTGATCGCTCCCGTCGCTCCAGCTTGTGCACGCAGGCCAGGAGGGATAAGAAGCGTGATTAACGACATTCCGAGGAAGACTGCCATCCACTTTTTCATCTTGCGCATTCCCCCATTTCTAATTTCGCGATAAGCAATAGTGCGGGTCCTGTACGTTCGTAACCGGCTTCTAACTGAGTGATGACCTCCGGAGATTTTTCAGGAGGCACCTGGAATGGGAGTCACAAGTAGTCAGAAAGTTTCTGCTAAATTTATTTATTTGTTTAAGTAAAGCGACGAGAGCGGGCGGTATTCGAAAAGCCACGCGCGGACTTAGATATCGGCGCGCATCGGGAGCTGGTCGAAATACGCCAAGGGAGCTGCCAAGAAACCTGTTTCCGTAAAGATGATCGACCTTGCGGCTCCCGGCGCAGCAATCTGACCGCCGCGCCAGCAGCTATCAAGGCACACAGGAGGAGGGGAAACCTTGCCAAGCTATGTGTGCATTCCATTGAATGAGAGCCTCGACGCGCTCAAAAGTTTCCGACGCCCGAACGGTTCTTACTGTTACCGGGACACAAATCCATAAGACTGAACTGTCGCGAGACCCAAGGGGAAGTCATGTAATGAAATTGTCTACGACAATATCCATCCGAGGTATGAGCCTTTGTTTGGCTTACTGTTGACTGGGAAGAAGTTAGCTGTTTTTCTTCGGCTGCGCCTTCCCGATGCAGTAGATACAAGGTGTGTAGCCCTCACGAATCGCTTCCTTCACCGAGAGGAAGGTTGGCTTGCCGTGCAGATGCGAGCAGCCTGCAAGGTGAAATACTTTGTCATCCTGGTCCTGAGATATTGCGACCGTCTCCGGTACTTGGCGGACGTCGCGTTCGGTCGCGGGCGTCCCCTTGTCGTGCGTCGGCAGCATCAACCTCCTGACTGAGAACAAAGCCAGTCCCACTGGTACGGCCGCAGCAGCAGTTAGCGCCCAGGCCAAAAAGGAACGCCGCGAGCTCGTGGTGTTTTCTTCGAGCCTCCGATATAGGCGCTCATGAAAACCGTCCGGCGGAGCCAGCACGCGTGGGTCGCGATAAAGACCGATTACATTGCGGGTGCCATTAAGGAGCGCGGTGCAACGACGGCACTCGACAAAGTGCTGATCGAGCGCCGCTCGTTGGTTGGGATCGAGATCGTCATCGATATAATCTGAAATATCTACCCAGACTTGTTCGCAGCCTATTCCCATGGTTTCCTCACCTCTTTGAAAGCCCATCCCAATCTGCCGTCCTGTGCGAGTCCTGGAGCCAGGATGTCTCTCAGCATCAAGCGAGCGCGCCGAAGCCTGCTTTTCACGGCTCCGGGCGATATCCCCAAAATTGCCGATGTTTCCGAAATGCTCAGCTCATGGATATCCCGCAGCACGAATGCTTCCCGGTAGTGCCGCGCCAGCGAGCCCAGGGCCTTGACCAAGGCATCGCGTACTTCCACGCGCTCCAAAGCGGTGGACGGAATCTCACGCCAGTCTTCGAAGTCCTTCGGAACGTATGCTTTCGCATGATCTTTATCTTTGTCATCGGTCAGCGACAGCATTGGTATACGCCACTGCCTTCGGTTTCTCATGCGTGCCTCATTGATCGCTATCTGAATCAGCCAGGTACCGAAGGTCGACTCTTTGCGGAACTGGTTCAAACGAGCCAAGGCCTTCAGCAACGCATCTTGCGCAACATCCTCGGCGTCCTCCTTATTGGCAAGCAAAGAGAACACGGTTGCATACACCGTCCGTTGATGGGGGCGGATGAGATCCATGAAGAGCTCTTTGTGTCCGGACAGGATCCGGTCGATCAGGGCCCCCTCCACAGCTTGCGCCGAACTCTCCTGGCCAGCAGAGGCTAGGCGGTTTTCCGAAGTCTCAGCGTTCGCATCTGGCCATCGGTTGACTCCCTGAGCCGTAAGAGCTCTGTCGAGTTGGTGCAGGGTTCTCCCAACATCGGGGGCTGCCCCCTCAATCTGATCAATCTTTCGGAAGCCGGAGGTGTCCGTACTACGATTCTCGAGTCGGCTGCTCGCTCGTTTTGCGGAAACGTAGGACCCTTTTCTGATGGTTGTCTCCGTTGGGTCCGGTTCCTTACGCGAATCGGCCTAGCAATCGGATTCTCGACATTTCGAAGAGTTTCAGCCTGCCGCCCAGGCGCTGGCATGGGTTTACTGCGGGAAACGAGAATGAGCGGGACGAAGAAAAGGTCCCAGTCCGGAATCTACGCAGCAAGCAACCTCAGAAACGCAGAATGATGCCGCCGCTCGCCACGACGTTATGCTGGGTACTGGAATTCAGCGCGGCGTTCAGGTTTGGATTACCAGAGAAGAAATCACGTACCTCTCCGCGCAAGCCAATGAAACGAAACAGCCGGTAATCCAGCCCACCGCCGAACTCGAAGACTCCACGGTTCAAGAATTTATTCGTCGTGTTTTGGCCATTGGAGAGCTGCGCGGACTGCTGATACAGACCATAGCCGCCACCGATGGAAGCCCATGGAGAAAGCCGCGAACCGGGAAGGAATTTCAGCCGCACTCCTGGAGTGAGGTAAAGCGAAGCATAGTTTTGTGGCACGGTGGCACTTGCCGCCGTTAGGGCTCGATTCGGAATGGCTACAAATTCAAGTTCGCCATACAGAGCGGCGATCTTCGCGTCCAGGAAACGATGGCCGTAATTAATTCCAAAGCTGCGGTCCGCGGAAATTTGCGCGGCACCGGCAGAGCCTTGCAAACTGCGCGTCTGACCGGGAATGCCGCCGAGCGAAAAGGTAAGCTCCTGGTTCTGGCCAGGCTCCTGACTCTGGGCTCTGGCAGGCACGGTAACCGCCGCGCCCGCCAGGAAAAGCACGCCCAACCATAGAATCTGTTTGCTGCCTGTCGAAAAAGTTCTCATGGGCGTTGTTCTCCAATCTGAAATTGCTTCTGCAAGGCTTTAGCGTCCTACGTCTGATTATTCGAAATACAAAACGTTTCCGTGGCATGCTGGACTTTGTCTTGGACTGAGGTGGTTTAACTGATTCACTTGCCTCGAGCGAGGCGAAGCATAGTGAGTTGACGAGGGAGCTCAGGGACGAGTGAACCATGCATTGATGGCCTGAACTCCCTCCCGCCAACCCAAAGAGCGACGGTTTAATTGCTTCCTGAACTCGCTGCTGCGGACCCGTTGTCCCGTGATCTCTCTGCGGCCTCCACGATGACGGAACGGGACACAGGAATGTTATAGACGTCGTCCCTTGTCTGAATCTTGCTGAGGAAGTGCTGCTCTCCAACTCGCTCGAAACTTACGCTAGGATTGTCGCCGCGAGTACTTTCGACCTCGACGGGATGTACAAACACACTTGTACCATGTTCATTGCTGCTGAGAATCAGTCCCTCGGATTTTTCGTCCGAAAAACGACTTAATGTGTAAGTCCCTGCTGGGAACATCTTACCACTGACCACAAACGCGAAGGGTAGAGTTACAACGATTTGGCGTCGAAGCTCAGCCTTGGCGGCCACACCTAGTCCAAGAAGGAATATAAGCGTGAGTAGAATGCTCGCATACCGGTTCTTCATTATTTCTCCTTTGAAACGTTTGGGTTCTTGTTGCTGATGCGTGCGTCGCCCCAGCTCTGCGTCACTGGGGCGACCGTTAGCACTTGTTTCCACAATCATCCTCAAAACGTACAGACAGTGAGATGGGCTTATCGCTCCAAAGTTTCGGAGATTCGGTCAGAAGTTGTGGGGATGCCGTGCTTGATCTGAAAAGGGAGGTACGTCTGCGATTTTCAACCCCATCTGAAACTTTTGGGTGGCCTGGGAATCGGATTGAATTGCCATTCCTCGGCGTCGGCGACGGAGCGTGTCTCCCCCGCGGAGTGGTCGGGTGCCGCAACACAATGGGAGTTATCACAAATCTTGTCTTGCGAGGAGCATCGAATGTCAGACGCGAAGCTGATAGTCATGTATCCGTTGCCCAAAAATGTTGATGCTTTCGAGAAAATCTATCAGAACGCGCACGTACCGCTAGCCGTTGCAAAACTAGGTGGCAAGACCAAGATCGTGGCGACGAAAATGTTTGGCTCCCCACCAGGTATCGCTCCGTTCTATCGCATTGCCGAAGTCTATTTTCCATCCATGCAAGCTCTGGAATCGTGCGCGGCATCTGACGGCGGCAAACAGGCGATCGCGCACACCGTCAAGATCACTTCCGGTGGGGCGCCGATTTTCTTGGTGGCCGTTGAAGAAACATTATGTCGACAGAAACAGTAAATGCGTAGGGGGAAGACCGATGCATCTAAGACTATCAATCACTGGACTAGTCGCGATTTCCGTTCTAACGACGATGCTCTCGTTCCGATACATCCATGCGGCGGGCATACCAGCCAGGCCGAACCGCATTGAGACGGCACGCAGTGCCGTGCTGGTCGAACTATTTACGTCCGAGGGGTGTTCGAGCTGTCCTCCCGCCGACGCGCTGTTAGAAAGACTCGACCGATCTCAACCGACGAGCGGCGCGGACCTGATCGTCTTGAGTGAACATGTGGACTACTGGAACGATATCGGATGGAGGGATCCTTACTCTTCGCACGAATACAGCGAGCGGCAAAGTGCTTACGCAGCGCAGTTTGGCCTCCGGAGCATCTACACGCCGCAGATGGTCGTTGACGGACAGCTTGAATTTGTGGGCAGCGACGAACGAAGAGCGAAGGAGGCAATTGCGGACGCCACTAAGGCGATGAAAACCCCGGTGAGCCTCTCTTCCAGTCTGAGCGATGAAAAAACGGTATCGCTCCATATAGAAACCGGTCCGTTACCTTCGTCGAGCACTGCAGAATCGGCGGGGATTTTCCTCGCGGTGGCGGATGACAGCGACGAATCGCATGTGAGCCGGGGTGAAAACGCCGGAAGAACGCTAAAGCATGTCGCGGTACTGCGTAATCTTATTCGAATCGGAGGAGTGGACAAGTCCGCAGGGTTTTCCCGCGACATCAAATTTGATCTCAAAGGCAAGAATCCGCGGAATCTTAGGATCGCAGTGATCGTCCAGGAGGCGGAAGCGGGAAGAGTGTGGGGAGCGGGATTCGCTCGATTTTCGAATTAGCGTCTTTATATCCGTTGTTCTGGCGTCGCCGTGGGGGCCCGATAACCCTAAAATCGAAATGGAGCCAAAAATGAGAATTGCGGTCGGCATTCTTTTCCTTGTCGGACTCTTTGGCCTTTCGGGTGGGCGAGAAAACCCGCCTGCCAATCGGGTGGTTCCTCCGTCTGTAGGCTTGGAGATCGGTCGACGGGCTCCAGCGTTTGCGCTGGCCGATCAATTCGGCCATGAGCAGTCCAACCAGACCCTGAACGGGTCGAAGGGCACCGTCCTTCTTTTTTTCCGCTCGGCCGATTGGTGACCCTTCTGCAAAGCGCAGCTCGTGCAGCTGCAAAACGCAAAACAAAGATTTGAGGCGCAAGGGCTAAAGCTGGCTGCCGTCAGTTACGATAGTTCGGCCATCCTGAAGGACTTCGCCCAACGGCACAACATCGAGTTTCCCCTGCTGGCCGACCCAGACTCCAAGATCATTCGCAGCTTCCAGGTGCTCAACGCCGAGGCCAAAGGAATGACCAAAGGAATGGCCTACCCCGGATTCTTCTATCTCGACGCGGACGGGATCATTCGCGAAAAGTACTTCACAGCGAAGTACACGGACCGACTCACGGCAAATAACCTCATTGCAAAACTCTTCCCTGAGCTAAGCGCCGAGGTGACTCAAGATATCAAAGCGCCTCATCTCCAGCTTAGCCTCGCACAATCCGATCGCAGCGTTATACCAGGTGGCCGAGTGACTCTGATTGCCGAAATCGACCTTCCCCCGGAGGTGCACGTCTATTCTCCCGGAGTGCAAGGTTATAAGCCGATTCAGCTCGCCCTGCAGGGGCGCCCAGGAATCGAACTCCAGCCTGTCGTTTACCCGGACTCGAAAGTATTGTACCTGGAAGCCATCCAGGAACATGTACCGGTCTTCGAGGGAAAATTTCGCATCAGCCAAGATCTCACCGTGACGCCATCTCGCATTTCCGATGGTCTGCGCTCGGTGCTTTCCAAGGAGAGGACTATCTCCATCACCGGCGATTTGAGGTATCAGGCCTGCGACCAGAGGGTTTGCTATCCGCCCACGTCTGTGCCGGTAAGCTGGCAACTGCAAATTCTCCCCCTTGACCTGAAACGATCGCCGAAGGCAATTCAGCACAAATAGGGTTTCGAGCTTTGCACCAGATTCAACGTTATCCAGTTCTGAAAGGAGCAAACCGTGAGTAATGTCGTCTATACCTCAAGGTCCCGCATCGAACGTCGGCAGGGACCTCTTCGCATCGCACATTTGCCGGGCGAGTCCCAGCCGGTGATCTATAGTGTCCATGGAGCCATCGCCGAGCACTACAAAGTTGACCCGGCAAAGTTGAAGGAGTCGCACTCCTCAACCATCGACTATGTTATTTCGGCAACCGCTGGTTGAATGATGGGCACTTTTGGAGGTGCGCTGGAAGCGCGCCAAATCGATGCCAGCAACGGAAAACTGACCGCCGAGGTAACCGGAGAGGTGGAAACCGAGGAGGGCGTGCTCGTCATCCGCCGCATTCACGTGTCGATGCGCCTTGTTGCGCCTGAGGCAGCAAGAGAAACCGTCGAACGCACGCACGGCATTTACGCCATGCGCTGCCCGCTCTACCGGACGTTGCACAACACGATCCAACTCACTTCGTCTGTCGAGTTAGTGCTTCCGACGGGCGCGTCTTGACTTTGGTGAGGCAAAAAAGAGGAAGGCGTTGGTCGACCAGGGTGAAAAAGAGACTCTTATGTCATAGATAACAAAGGAGATGTGTGCGTCCCGTTGGACGGGACCGTGCCTCCGGTGATTTCGGGCTTGCTCGGGGAGAGTTGCTTACCGAAACTTTTTGACCGCCTGGGAATCAGACTTCTTGGAATTTTGTAACTTTGGTAGTCTGGGCCTCGCGGAGCAGCATCGCACTCTGATCTGTCGGCGACGATGAGCATGACACAATCGCAATTGCGGACTAACGAGGCAGAGCTCATAAAGAGCGTGTGCGGCGGACAGCGAGAGGCTTTCTATGAATTGCTTCGCCCGTATGAGCGCATGATTTACGCAACGGCGATTTCCGTGGTGAAAAATCCAGCGGACGCGGAGGAGGTTGCGCAGGAGGCCGTCCTGAAAGCCTTCTCTAACCTCTCTAGCTTCCGCGCGGAATCAAAGTTCAGCACATGGCTTGTGCAAATCACATACAACGAAGCCAGGATGAAACTGAGGAAGGCTCGTCCGCACCTTTACGAGTCGATCGACGATCAACAGCCAGACGACAAAGGAGATTTTTGGCCGAAGGACTATGCCGACTGGCGGCCTATACCTTCCGAACTGCTCGAACAAAAGGAGATACGCCAAGCTGTGCAGGACGCGATCAATTCACTCAACCCGAGTTACCGTGAGGTGCTTGTTCTTAGGGACGTCCAGCATTTGAGCATCAAGGAGACATCGACGATTCTTGGAATCTCGGAACCCAGTGTAAAAACTCGGCTTCATCGAGCGAGGTTGCTGTTGAGAGACAGGCTCGCTCCGGGAATCGACGGTTCCTGGATCAACGGACAACCATATCAGAAGGCCAGAGCGTGGTAAAAAGAGAAGGCGGAATGGCGACCATTGAAATCAGTTGCGTTGAAGTCTGGAGGGAAATCTCCAATTACCTCGACGAGGAGATCTCTCCCGAGTTGCGCGAGAGATTGGAAGCCCATTTCAAAGCTTGCGCGCACTGCACCGCGGTGCTCGACGGTACCCGAAATGTCGTGGGACTGGTCGGGGATGGAAGGCTGTTCCAAATGCCCGACGGATTCAGCAAGCGGCTATATAAAAAGCTTCAGAAACTTCCGTGAACTTGCGCCCCGGCCGATGGAATTTGTTCCGGCCGAAACGGATCGGCGATGTCCTGGTTATCCATATACATCCACAGCCTCCAATTCCCTTCTTTGTTTTTCCGCCAGATATCCACATAGCGATACCTGCGACGAATCGATTCGCCACCGTCCTTTGGCGTCAGCGTTAAGTCATGCCACCCGTAATCGTAGGCGACGTCTCCTTGGAGACGAATCTCGATGACGATCACCGACAGCTCCGCGGTGAAGCGTTCGAATAGATTGGTCAGCCGAGTCTTTAAGGCCTCCAATCCGCTGGTGCAAAATTCGCTTGGTTGGCCATCGGAAAAACTCACCAAGTCGAGGTCAGCAATCGCCAGCATACGAGATGCATCCCCGAGGTTGAAGCACTCTCGAAATTCGGTCTTCGCTGCGTTGATTGCAAAAAGGTTATCCATGTCTTATGTCGGGTGCTCCATCATGATGTGAATATCAGTTCCAGGCTCAATTCTACCGCAAGGACTTGTCAGGCGGTCCCCGGCTTCCCTCGCGCCGAAGGCAAAACGTATTCTCATAACGATTGGAACCTTTCGACGACCACCGAATCAGATAGCCGGCCGCTAGTACGGCTTTGACAGGACATTAACCAAGGGAGGGGGCACCGGAAATGGGGATCGGAGTGCTGCGCGATCGCAGGCTTGCGTTAGCATTTCTGCGATCCACACTTGGACTGAATATCCTAATGCACGGAGCGGTGCGGCTGCCGATTATGAGTGCGTTCGTGGGTGGGCTGGTGAAGGAATTTGCGAAAACCCCTCTTCCCGCGGTCGCTGTAAAGGCATTCGCTTACAGCCTTCCTTTCGCGGAGGGAGTCGTGGGCTTTTTTGTGCTTGTGGGTTTGTGGACGCGCAGCGCGCTGCTCCTCGGCGCGCTTATTATGGCAGCATTGGTTTTCGGCACGGCGCTGCTGAGCGATTGGAACACTCTTGTGATTCAAATGCTCTACGTTGTTATTTACGCAGCGTTGCTGGCGTTACGGGAATACAACGATTACTCGCTGGATGCGCTGATAGCGGGTCGCGGCAGCGCAGCTACAGTCTAGCCAGCGATTGAAGCCACGTCCCGAAGAACGTGTCTTACAGAGCTGAACATATGAGGTGGTCCCCGGCTTCGCTCGCGACGATGGAAAAAAGTGTTCTCACAAAGATCGGAACCTTTTGACGACCTGCGAATCAGATAGCCGCGGAGTGTTTCTGGCTTGTGGCGACCATCTGCAGGCCATTCTGAAGGACTACCTGCAATGAACCCGATTTTCCGCCGGTGCTCTATCGGCATTATAAGTGGAGCGGCTGCCAGTGCGGTTTTATCAACGACGCTGCACCATGCCGTTTGGAGTTTGATTTTGGGCGTCGTCACAGGGGCGGCTTATTCCGCAGCTCGGCAGCCCGCACGCCGGGCGTATATCGACAACCTCATGACAGGCGGTTCACTTGGCGTTCCTTTGTGGAGTCTCATCAGCGTGATTGCGGTCCCGCTGCTCTCCGGCCAGATGCCGGAATGGACCGCGGAACAGATCCGCCCGCATTTTCCCGCCTTGGTCAGCTGGGTTGTGTACGGGGCCTCGCTCGGCATCATCAAACAGGCTTTAGATGACATCGCCGAGCGCGCCTTCGGTCCGGAGCCAGCGCCCCAAGCACCGCAAGTTTCTGTGAGGAAACGAATTGTTATCTTGGGTGGGGGATTTGCTGGCATGCGTACGGCGGAGTGTCTGGAAGAAGAATTGCGCACAGGCCTCGCCACCAGTTTGACTCTGATCAATGAAACGAATGCGCTCCTATTTACCCCAATGCTTGCGGAGGTGGCAGGAAGTAGCCTTGAACCCAGTCATATCAGCACGCCGTTGCGGACCGCACTCCGGCGCACGGACTTCATTCGAGGTGTCGTCGCGGGAGTGGATCTGGAAAGGCATTCCGTAATTCTGCATGGTGATATACGTGCCAATGGGGCCTGCAGACGAGAAATTCCCTACGATCATTTGATTTTTGCGCTCGGCTCAGCGTCAAACTATCTGGGTATGACGAGCATCGAGAAGTTCGCATTCAATTTCAAGAGTCTTCTCGATGCTATCCGCATCAGGAATCATGTCATCGAAATGTTCGAGCGTGCCGATCTTGAGTCCGATCCCGCCCTTCAATCTTCGCTGCTTACTTTTGTCATTGCGGGTGGTGGTTTTGCGGGCGTGGAACTCGCTGGCGCTCTGAACGACTTCGCGCACGGCATTTTGGCCGATTATCCCAAGCTTCACCCGAATCAGCTGAAGATCGTGCTGGTGCATGCCCACGACCGCATCTTGCCGGAACTGAGTGAGTCTTTAGCCCGGTATGCGCAAGAGAAGATGCAATTGCGCGGGGTGAGCTTTCGTTTGAGCACGCGCATCGTGGACGCGCATCCTGGCGTGGTCCTCCTCAGCGACGGGGAGATTCGCGCGGAGACGCTTGTTTGGACCGCAGGCACTGCCCCGAGCCCCTTGTTGAAGTCACTTCCTCTGGAAAAAGATAAACGTGGCGCGCTGCTCGTTGATGCCACGCTTGCCGTGCCGGGCCATCCCGGCTTGTGGGGAATCGGCGATTGCGCCGCAGTAACCGACGCAGCTACCGGACAGCGGTGCCCTCCAACCGCTCAGTTTGCGCTCCGTGAGGCGGAAATTGTTGCAAGCAACATCCATGCTCAACTCGAGGGGCGGTCTGCCCGCAGGTTTCATTTCGATTCACTCGGGGCACTCTGCGTTGTGGGCCACCAGACGGCCTGTGCCGAATTGAGTGTACCCTTTGCTCGAAGTAAGTCTTTGCGCTTTTCTGGTCTGTTTGCGTGGCTCCTCTGGCGGGCAATCTACCTTGCAAAATTGCCCGGTTTGGAACGCAAAATTCGAGTGCTTATGGACTGGACGATCGAACTGTTTTTTCCGCGAGACATCGTTCAGACGATTGCTCTGAAGTAGGTGACAATCCGTGTCAGAAACGCAAACAGCTTTGGGTAAGCAGTTTGATTTGGCTCTTTCTCGTTCGCGTGCAATTGAGCTTCTTCTTGGCGTGGCCGTGGGGGGCTCCGGCGGTTTCCTCGAAAGCGCGGTACTGAAAAGTTCGCTCCTTTCCGGCGGACTCTTGGGTGCGAGTTTCGGACTTATCTTCGGGTTGTTCTTTGCCAGGCGCACCACAAGTCCTGGTGCAGGACTGATCTGGGGTTTGGGTTCCTCTTTCTTACTCTGGATACTGACCGCCGGGGGCTTCTTTTTTCACCTTGCCGCCGTTACCGGACGTACCGCCATGATGCTTCAGGACGCGCAGGCGCGCTTTCCGGAACTCGTCGGGGATTTGCTGTGCATCGGAATGCCTGTCGGCGTAGGGCTGGGTATTCGCGGAGGATTGCGTACATCCGGGCCGGACATGAAATTCGCCTGGGGCCGCGCCATAGTAGCCGGCGGTCTCGCCGGCACCCTAGGAGGCCTTATCTTCGGTCGGTGGGTGTCTTCAGGTGACTACTTTCCTCTTTTGGCCGGTTTTGGCGAACTCAGCTCTCGGAGCGCGACCATTTTCCTGCATTTTGGCGTCGCTCTGCTGATCGGCGTAACTTTTGGTCTGCTCTTCCAACGGGACGTTCGCGGCTATGGTTCTTGCATGGGATGGGGGCTCGGATTCGGAGTCTTCTGGTGGTTTTTCGGGCCGTTGACAATCTTGCGACTCGCGTCCGGGATCCCCCTGGACTGGTCGGCGGAGCAAGGAAGCGCGGTCTTCGGGTCTTTGGTAGGGCACATTTTGTACGGACTAATCCTCGGCGTTGCGTACGCCACTATTGACAAGATTTGGGTTCGTTTGTTCATCCAATCCGACCCCCTCAACCGGGAAATCGAAGGTCCCGGCTTGCACATCTTGCGCTCATTGGGTTGGGGGGCGAGGGCGGGACTCATCGGCGGCTTGGTTTCCATGCCGGTCATGATTGCCACGGGCGTCTTGCCGAAAGTCGCGGGCATCGACAGTACCCTTGTAGGGTTTCGCGCTGTAATCATTCATTTATCGGTCAGCGCAGCAATCGGCATGACCTATGGCCTGTTGTTTCGGGATGAGACCTCGACTCCTGGCGATGCCATATCATGGGGGTGGTTGTTCGGTTTGATCTGGTGGTATTTGGGGCCCATGACGCTGTTGCCGTTATTGCTCACCGGTGTTTGCGATTGGAGCACGGACGCTGCTTCCGCTCTACTTCCTTCTCTTTTTGGGCACTTGATTTATGGCGGTGTGACGGCAGTGGTCTTTTTCCTGTTTGATCGTGGCTATACGCGAACACTGCTTCTGGATCCCCGAACGTCAACCCGGGAGTTGTCTCGACTTCGCCCGGCGGGGACACCCGCGCCGGCACTCTGGCTATTTGCTCTGAGCCTGGGTGTGCTTCTCCCAATCCTACTCGGCTAGCTGCTCCGTTCCCGTGCTCTGGCTTCCGTGTATCTCAGAAAGTCCGCGCACTACCAAACATTTCTCCGCGTTTTCCCTTTTTAGTTCAAAGAACACTCGACCGAGCCTGCTCCGCGCTGTCCTCACTCACCTGGAACCCGCATTCGCATCGGGCTTGCGCACTTCGAAACCTTTGTGCGATTCGCGAATCCGATTTCAATGAAACCGTCGGTGTTCTTTGTGAGTTTGAGACCGCTCCCGAAATCACATAGCGGCGCGATGATGAAAGTTGAACGATGGTTATAGACTGCATTAGGGAACGCCCGCGGTTAGAAGGAGAACGAACATGGGAGCAACAGAGAAAACCTTAGTTCCTCAATTAATGCGTGGATCAATTGAGCGGGCGCAGGTAACCACCCTTAGTCTTCGTGATTTGTTGGCGAAGACGCATAGCCTGAACATTAAGCAAATCTGCCAGCTCGCACGCCTCGTTCCGGTAATCATCCTGATTCCAGAATCGTCCCACGGCCACCCTGCCCGGCCCAGAGTTATGTGCAATCGGTTAGTGAACGAAACTGCCAAAAGAGCAAAGATTCTCGGCCTTTTAGGCGAAGCGACAGAACGGACGAGAAGTCCAGGCCAAGATAGCGAGGTTTCGTTTGGTCAGGTTAGCGTGAATTTTCTCGAAATGTCGGCCTCGCGGAACGGCGAACGGGTCGTGCTCACCACGATGGAGCTTAAGCTCCTGAGATATCTGATGCAGAATCGACGGCGCGTAGTTTCGCGCAACGAACTCCTGAATGAAGTGTGGGGCTACGAAAATTATCCGCTCACTCGAACCGTCGACAACCACATCCTTAGGCTGCGGCAAAAACTGGAACAGCAGCCGTCCCGACCCGTGCACATTCGAACGGTGCACGGTGCAGGTTACAAGTTCCTGCCCTAGAGCTCCCCATGCAAGCAAACTTGTGTAACCCATGTGTGCGGGCCGGACCACAAAGCAATGGCGGAGAGGGTGGGATTGTAGCTCTCGTTGGAAAACGCTGAGTTTCCCCGGACCGCGTGGCCGGACGATGATTGGCCGGAAACTTCGACTCCGTCTGAGCATCCCACTAGCCGGTGTGCTGTTAGCGGCGCTGTAATTGAGTTCCAACTTGATTCCAAGGAGATCTGATGCGATCCACTCGATTGTTTACGTACGCGATGTCCTTGCAAACGAAGAAGCGGGTAATGACGGCGGGATTCGGCGCTCTCGCCAGCGTTGCGGCCGCTTTAGCCGTGGCGTTGGCTTTTGGCCTGGGGACGGTCCCCATCGCGTTGGGCCAGAATGCAACCGACCCACGGGTCACAACAGCACAATTGAGTTTTGAGGGGATCACGACAATATCCGCCAGGACCTCCGGCAGCCCTGGCCAGAACGCGGGCGCCCCGGAGTTTGGGCCGAGATTGGACGTAAATACCACCAAGCCTCAAATATCCGGGACGGTCAAGCCAGCAAGAGTACCGGCAAACCAGGTTCCCACGCCGGCGTCGAACGCCATCGTTACTCCCAATTCGGTTGGAGGATTCAATGGAATCACACATCGCGATCAGCGGCTGGCGGATAACGGGAACCAGTTCAGTTTGGAGCCTCCAGACCAAGGGCTGGCCGCGGGGAACGGATTTGTGGTCGAGGCCGTTAACAACGCT
>Ga0307478_10001257_pt1 | contig 22586 bp, 17 predicted proteins | sample atmos_gasesECM4C_2_FD_203713 | JGI IMG/M metagenome (GOLD analysis project Ga0307478, IMG submission 203713) | Hardwood forest soil microbial communities from Morgan-Monroe State Forest, Indiana, United States - atmos_gasesECM4C_05 | ecosystem: Environmental > Terrestrial > Soil > Temperate... | reverse complement strand
GCTCGTTTCGTGACTCGATCAGCGCGATCTTCTTCGACCTGCGCCAGCCCTTCAACTGTTTCTCACGATCGATTGCCTTCCTTATGTCATCAAACCCTTCGTAATACACCAATCGCGTGCAATGATGTTTGCTCGCGAATCCCTCGAACTGGCCGCTCTTGTGCTCAAACATTCGCCGCTCGATGTTGTTGGTCACGCCGATGTACAACGTCCCGCTGAGGCTGGCGACCATGTAGGTCCAATAGGAATGGTCCATGCCAAAATATTCCTGAGGCTTCTGGTGCAACCGTCGGATATGGGGTCCTTCGACTCCGTTCGGCTGGCGCCTCACTCCGCTCAGGATGACAGCATTGTGGAATGATTTCTGTGACGAACAAACGATCTCGTTACATGGGCAGGTAAGATCGACCCTTGGTCAGACGCCAGATTGGTCCGCCGACCGACTCATCAGCCCAAGGGAACAAGGCGAACAACCCACTTCGCTTGCCGACGCATCTCCGCGCCCGACCCTGAGAGCCGGAAACTGGGAACTGAGTACTGGCGACTGGGTACTGATTTTGAACGTTACCCAGCTTGATACTCGGGAAAAGTTGGCCTTTCGGGCTGAACGTGGGGAGAGGTACAGGGACTATAATGAAAAGACGTTCCGCATCGGGGAATTCTATTCTGGAGGTCGCTTCGCGCTCGGCGCGTTTCCACCACTCACAATGTTGAATGCATCCTGGTTGGCCTCTGCAGTCGGCGGCGAACTGATTGATCTGGTTAACCAAACCGGGCTCGTCGCGAAAACCGTTCTTCTTCTCCTGCTGGCCTTCAGCGTATTGTCGTGGGCCATCATTCTCTCCAAGTGGAGCTTGTTGCGGCGTGCCCGGGTGCAAAGCGGGCGGTTTGTGCGCGCCTTCCGCAAAGCACAACGACTGCAGGACATGTCGGCGGTGGCCGACCAGTTCCGCCCCAGCCCACTGGTCGCGGTATTCGATAATGGATTCGAGGAATACAAGCGCCAGGGTGGACGCAATCCGCAAGCCGTGCAGCGCGCCATGCAGATTGCAAATTCGGAAGAACTGACTCGTTTCGAGCGCAATGTTCCGTGGCTTGCGATCACCGGCGCGGTCACGCCGTTTGTCGGACTGTTCGGCACGGTATGGGGCATCATCGACGCGTTTCACGGGCTAGGGACGGCTGGCGCTGCGACGCTGCGCGCGGTCGCCCCGGGCATTTCCGAAGCGCTCATCACCACGGCGGCGGGATTAGCGGCCGCAATCCCTGCCGTCATTGCCTACAACCTCATTGGCAGTTCCATTCGCGATTTTGCGGCGCGGGGCGATGATTTTGCGCTCGAAATGTTGAATGCGATCGAGCGTGTACAGGTTCCTCAAGCTGCCGATGCGGCCGGAGTTCGCCGCTGATGGCATTCACGACTTCCAACGGGCGGACGCAGAGCTCAATGTCCGACATCAACGTCACTCCCTTGGTGGACGTGGTGCTGGTGTTGCTCATCATTTTCATGGTGACCGCGCCGGTGCTGCAGTCGGGAATCGAAGTGAATGTTCCGAGGACGCGCACCGTCAAGGAGATCACCGAGGAACGAATGGTGATCAGCATCAACAAGCAGCAGCGCGTGTTTCTCGGCAACGACCCGGTCAACATCAACGAGATCAAGACCAAGCTGCTGCAGAAGATTCGCGACCCGCAGCATCAGTCGGTGTTCATCCGCGCCGACGAAGACGTGCCTTTCGGCGCGTTCGCCACCGTCATGGATGCCGTGAAGGGCGCCGGCATCACCAATGTGAGCATCGTGACCCAACCGTTGGACCAAAATGGCAGCCGACGCTGACATCTTCTTTGAACACGGGAGATTGGGACGTCCCCTTGCCGTTTCGGCAGGGTTGCATGTAGTCGCAGGTTTGATCGTGATCTTTGGTGGATTCCTTGCCGGCCGACGCAGCGATGTATGGGGTGCGGGCGGTGGCGGAGACGCCATCGGCGTAACCCTGGTGAGCACAGTTCCCTTACCTTCCAGTTCGATACAGACGCAGAACGTGGTGGCCAACGACTCGAAGGGACTGGCGCAGGCGAAGCCGGAGGAAAAACAGAACGAGCCGGATGCAATCCCCATTCCCGACAAAACGACGAAGGTCAAGGCGAAGCCGGTGACCATTACCAGCAAGGCCAAGCCGAAGCCACAACCGGAAGAGGAAAGCAACGAGGTGCCCTTCGGACAAGGGGGCCCGGTGAGCGGCCCGTATGGAACGTTTAGCGCCGCCGGCGCGAAGGGCGGATTTGGCGTGCAGGGCGGCGGAGGCGATTTCGGAAGCCAGTATGCGTACTACGTGAAACAGATCCAGCAGGTGGTCACGCAAAACTGGTTGCGCTACGAAATCGATCCGAACATCCGGCAAGCCAATCGAGTCTATGTGACATTTGACATCAACCGTTCCGGGCAACCTTCTCACGTGCAGATCGAGCAATCCAGCGGCGTGCCGTCTCTCGATCAGTCGGCGGTACGGGCCTTACAGCGTATCGATACATTTGGGCCCTTACCCGCGGGATACTCCGGAAGCAAGGTATCGGTGGAGTTCTGGTTCGACTACAAGCGATGAGAAACGGCAGTCTTATCTTGATGTCGAGGAGCTGAAAGAAGCAATGGCGCAATACCGTTTGCAATCGCAAACATATCGTATGGCGATATATACTTTGGCTAATCCGATGGAGAAAAGGCATCGGCCGCGGTCTCGCAGCATTCGCTCAGCCGTCTTGAGCGGGTTGAGGCTCGCGGTCGTCCTGCTAGTGGTTCTTCCCGCCATGGCGCAGGACTGGATCAAAACCGGTACCGGGTTGGGGGTGGAGAAGATCCGCCTGGCCGCCTCGGATTTCAAGCCCACCACGCCGGAAGCCAAGAGCGGCGACCTGCTGAAGACGTTCAACGACACACTCTTCAACGACCTCGACAATGCCGGCATCTTCGACATGGTGTCGAAGAGTTTCTATCCCATCGACGTGCCGGGGAATCCGTCGGAAGTGCGGTTTGAAGCCTGGAACGCTCCTCCTCCGAACGCCTCGATGCTGGCGTTTGGCGACTTCGGGGTGACCGGGAACAGCCTGCTGGTGCACGGTTGGCTTTATGACGTAAAGAACGTCGCTTCGCCGCAGGTGCTGGGCAAGCAATATACCGACACGGCCACGGCCGATGGCGCCCGGCTGATCGCGCACAAGTTCGCCGACGAAATCATCTTTCGCCTGGGCGGTGGCATTACCGGCGTGGCCGAGACCAAGATCTATTTTGTCAGCGATCGTGGCGGCCACAAGGAAATCTGGGTGATGGATTACGACGGGTCCAATCAACACCAACTCACGCACACCGGGACGATTTCTCTTTCGCCGAGGATTTCCCCGGACGGCTCCCGCCTGGCGTTCAGTTCCCTTACTAAAACCGGCTGGGAAATCACGATGTATTCCATGGACCTGAACCGTCTGGTCAGTTTCCCCAGGCTTGGCGGAACCAATCTGTCGCCGAGTTGGTCGCCCGACGGAACAAAACTGGCATTTTCTTCGTCGCGCGGCGGTGAGCCCAATATTTACGTTTCCGACGCGTCCGGGGGAAACATGCGCCGGCTGACCACCGACCGCGGACCCGATGTCGGCCCCACGTTCAACCGCAAGACTGGATCGCAAATTGCGTTCGTAAGCGGACGCACCGGGTTACCGCAGATTTACACCATGGAAGGCGACGGCACCAACGTGCAGCGGATGTCGGATCAAGGGTACGCTGTGTCGCCATCGTGGTCGCCCAACGGACAGTTTCTGACCTTCTCCTGGTTTCGAAAATACGGGGCGGGGGCACCGGGGGCGAACGATATTTATCTAATGGACATCGCCAGCAAGCAATGGGTGCAGCTCTCGCACGATGGCGGACGCAATGACTTCCCGTCGTGGTCGCCGGATGGACGGCATATTGTGTTCCAGTCGAGCCGTTCGGGAAGCGAGCAGATCTGGACCATGCTCGCGGATGGAACCAAGCCACAGCAATTAACCTTCACCGGTCACAACAGTCAGCCAAATTGGAGTTGGAAGTAAGCAGCAAAAAATGTAACCATAGAAAGATCATTCGCACTCGTCGAGCATTTCCGGTTGTTGCGGAGATGTCGGCCCGCTCAGCCGGTATTGGCCATCCGCACGAATCCCGTGCGCACGATTTCGCAGGGAGGAGAAAGTGAAACAGCCGAAGATGAAGTGGATTACTCTGGTATTCATTCTTGGCGCCATCATGATGTTGGGCGCCTGCAAGAAGAAGCAGCCACCACCGCCTCCGCCACCGCCACCACCGCCTCCGGCGCCGACGGCGTCGATTTCTGCCAATCCCAATAGCATCGACAAGGGGATGTCGACCACGCTGAGTTGGCAGACAACGAATGCAACCGACGTCAGCATCGAGGGCATTGGCGCGGTGCAGCCGAACGGTTCCCAGCAGGTGACTCCGACGGACTCGACGACCTATCACCTGGTTGCCAAGGGCGAAGGTGGCACCCAGGAAGCGACGGCGCGAGTCACGGTGAATGCACCACCGCCACCTCCGCCACCCCAGGCCGGGCCTACCGAGGAGGAACTCTTCGCGCGCAGCGTCAAGGACGTGTTCTTCGACTACGACTCTGACGCAATTCGCCCGGACCAGCAAGCGTCGGTGCAGGGCGACGCGCAGTTCCTGAACCAGCACGCGAACATCCTGTTCACGGTTGAGGGACACTGCGACGAACGCGGTTCCACCGAGTACAACCTGGCTCTGGGAGACCGTCGCGCGAACGCCGTAAAGAACGCGCTGGTGGGGGCCGGCGTGAATGCCAGCCGGATCAAGACCATCAGCTACGGCAAGGAAAAGCCGTTCTGCACCGAGTCGAACGAGAGCTGCTGGCAGCAAAACCGCCGCGGGCACTTCGTGTACTCAAAGTAGGGTGGTATCGGAGGCCGAGGCTCCACTCCTCGGCCTCCAACTTTTTCCCTGCGGCTGCACAGGGAAAACACCTTAGAAGCCGGGAAGTTAATGCCATTCCCGGGTAACCATCCCCGACAATTGGACTGATGGTGTTGCGCCGTGCAGCGGCTCGTGTGGGATACTGATGTTTACCAACAGGAAGGACTTATGAGGATGCAGAGATTTGCTGGCTTGCGATACGTCACGCTGACGCTGGTGTGCGCTTTGGGACTGGCAGCCGCGCCCGCCTATGGCGCCAACAAGGACATGGTTCAGCTGCAGACACAGGTGCAACAACTGCAGGAACAGATGACCGCCATGAAGCAGAGCTTCGACGAGCGCATGGGTGTCATGAAGAACCTGGTCGAGCAGAATACGGATGCCTCCAACAAGACCACAGCGGCCATCACGTCCTTGCAGAACGCGTTGCAAAAGCAGCAGGGCGACTCGGCTGGAAAGGTTGACCAGTTATCAGGACAGATTCAGGCGCTCAACGACACGCTCGACGAGTTGAAAGTCCGGCTGGCCAAGGTCAGCAAGCAGCTCGAAGACATGCAAGCGGGCCAGCAGAGCATTGCGGCGCAGCAGCAGGCAGCACAAGCTCAGGCCCAGGCGCAAGCCCAGGCACCGCCTCCGGACGTTCTCTATGCCAATGCTCTACGCGACTACAACGGCGCCAAGAACGACCTGGCGTCGCAGGAGTTTTCCGACTATATCAAGTTCTATCCGAACACCGATCTGGCGGGGAATGCCTACTTCTATCTGGCAGAAATTCAATTCCGGGCGGGCAGCTATCCGCAGGCAGTCACCAACTACGACCAGGTCCTTCAGAATTTTCCTAGCGGGAACAAGGCTGCAGCAGCACAGCTGAAAAAGGGCTTCGCGTTGATTGAAATGGGCCAGAAAGACGACGGCGTGCAGGAGCTGCGGCACCTGATCCAGCGTTATCCGAAAACGAATGAAGCGGTCCAGGCCCGCGACCGGCTGCGGAAGCTGGGCGTCTCGACAGCGTCCAAGCCGGCTCCCGGCTTGTGAAAACCAACCGCCGCTACGAATGCTTCTTGTGGTGGTGCTTGTGGTGATGGTGTTTTCCAGTCTTTTCCGCTGACTTTTTGCCGGCGTTTTGGACGGTGCCTGCAGCCGAATGAGAATCCTGGGTGCCTTGAGCCTGGGTTTGTGCCCAGAGCCCGGTCAACAGGACCGTGCCCGCGATAACTGACAGAACCAAACGACGCATCGTAATCTCCTCAAAGCGTAGTTGCGCACGCCGCAGCACAGAATAAATCCTTCCCTCGACGAAGTCTTTCGGATACGCTTGCTGCTGTAGACGAGTAAGGTTCCTCTCGTCTCTTTTATAACTCTGCTTCATCATAGGGAGCACTACTTTATGACTCGTCTGATCGAAAAGGACCAGGACCGCGAGAAGGTTGCCGTTGAGCAGGACGAGCGTACACAAACCGGGAATACTTCGATGAAGGGCCAACTCGGGCATCGAGACCAGGATCCGATGCTCAAAGCGGCGGACACTGATTTCCCCGAGCCGGGGGAGAGTCCCGAACACAGCGGTGGCGCTGAGGCCGTCAATGAACTTGACGTCGATGACGTAGCCTGAGCAAGCGTCTCGTTTTTTTGAACATGCAAAGAAAAAGGCCCTTCATCTGGAGGGCCTTTTGTGATTTCCCAGCAATCCCGCTTAACGCAGTTCTTCCATGCACTGCTCGAGCACTTCGCGGCTGGGCCGGGTGACTGACTCGGCCAGGGTGGCCAGTGGCTGCTCCGTAATGTTCAGCAAATCAATGAACGTGGGAGCCTGTGGGTTGACGTAGAGCACCCCGGTCAGCACTTCCTGCTTTTCATGGGCTTCCATCAGGCGCTGAACGGCCGCAATTCGGCTGGTCGGATTGTAGTCCGCTTCGAGTTTATGCAGCCGCAGACGGGATCCGTCGTGCATCATCACCTCGACCGTAGCGCCGGCATCGTATTCAATGTCGATGTCCTCGAAGTGCGGCACGAAATTGATGTTCTGTAGAGGCTCTTCATGGTCCTTCATGTATTTGTAAGACTTCGTCGAGCCTTCGTGATCGTTGAACGTGACGCACGGCGAAATGACATCCAGCATGACCGTGCCATTGTGCGCGATCGCCGCCTTCAGCATGGTATGCAGTTGCCTTTTGTCGCCCGAAAACGAACGGCCGACGAAGGTCGCACCCAACTCGATCGCAAGAGCACAGGTATCGATCGGGGGCAGGTCGTTCACGACTCCGGTCTTCAGCTTCGAGCCCACATCTGCCGTCGCCGAGAACTGGCCCTTGGTGAGCCCGTAGACGCCGTTGTCTTCGATGATGTAGATCATCGGCAGATTGCGGCGCATGAGATGCACGAATTGTCCGATACCGATGGAGGCCGAATCGCCGTCGCCGCTGACGCCGAGCGTGAGCAGATTACGATTCGCCAAGATTGCACCGGTGGCGACGGACGGCATGCGTCCGTGGACGGAGTTGAAGCTGTGCGAGCGGCTCATGAAGTACGCCGGGCTCTTCGAAGAGCAACCGATGCCGCTCATCTTAGCAACGCGCTCGGGCTGCACGCCCATTTCATACATCGCGTCGATAATGCGCTCGGAGATTGCATTGTGGCCGCAACCGGCGCACAACGTGGTCTTGCCGCCCTTGTAGTCGAACACGGCCAGGCCGATGCGGTTCGTCTTCGGCGCCGGAGTGCTGGGGGTGCTGGGAGTGGTGGCCATGCTACTTGCCCTCCATGGTCATGATTTCGTCGGTAACGGAGCGCGCATCGAGCGGCAGCCCGTGAATGTGAGCGATGCTGCGCAACCGTGTAGTCAGTTCAGGCCGCACGTCCAGTTTCAGCAGGCTTAGCATCTGCGCGTCGCGATTCTGTTCCACCACGTAGACGCGGTCGTGCTTCTCGATGAATTCGTGCACCTCGCGAGTGAACGGATAAGCGCGCAGGCGCAGGTAGTCGGCCTCGAAGTTGTACTCCTTGTGGAGTTGGTCGAGACTCTCCACGATCGCCCAGTGCGACGTTCCGTAAGCGAGGATGCCGATCTTCGCCCCCTTGGAGAGGACCTCCGGACGCGGCACGAACGAACGCGCCGTTTCGAACTTGCGGTTGATGCGCTCCATGTTGCGTTCGAAGTCGTCGGGCCGCTCGCTGTACTGCGACTTCTCATTGTGACCGCTGCCGCGCGCGAAGTACGCCGCCGCAGGATGCTCCGTACCCGGCAGCGTGCGGTAGCCGATGCCGTCGCCATCCACGTCTTTGTAGCGGGCAAAGCTTCCCATGCGATCGAGATCTTCTTTACTGAGCACCTTGCCGCGCTTGATGGGGGTTTCGGGATATTTGAAGGGATCCGACATCCAGTTGTTCATGCCAAGGTCGAGATCCGACATGACGAACACGATCGTCTGGAACTGCTCGGCAAGATTGAACGCGTCCTGCGCCATCTCGAAGCACTCGGCCACGGAACACGGCAGCAGCAGGATGTTCTTGGTGTCACCGTGGCTCAGGAACGCAGTCGAGAGGATGTCGCCCTGCGAAGTACGCGTGGGCAGGCCGGTGGAAGGACCGACGCGCTGGATGTCCCAGATCACGCCCGGCACTTCAGTGTAGTAGGCGAGGCCGGCGAATTCCGACATGAGCGAGATGCCCGGGCCTGCGGTCGCGGTCATCGAGCGCGCGCCCGCCCAGCCTGCACCAATGACCATGCCGACCGCGGCTAGCTCATCTTCCGCCTGCACGATGGCAAAGGTGGCCTTGCCGTCGGCCCCGATGCGGTGCTCCTTCATGTAGTCGATGAGCGTCTCCACCAGCGAAGAGGAAGGTGTGATCGGATACCAAGTCACAACGGTGACCCCGGCAAACATGCAGCCCAGAGCCGCAGCCGAATTGCCGTCGATGATGATCTTGCCCGCGGTTTTGTCCATGCGGGCAATGTGGAACGGATCCTGCTTCTTCAGATTCGCTTTCGCGTAGTCGAAGCCTGCCTGGGCCGCGCCCAGGTTCAGGTTTGCGGCTTTCACCTTCTTCGCGAACTGCTTCCGGATTGCCTTCTCCACTTCGGCCATGTCGATATCGAGCAACTGCGCCACGACGCCGACATAAATCATGTTCTTGACCAGCTTGCGCAGCTTGGCTTCCGGACAGACTGCCGCAACCAGCTTGTCGTAAGGCACGGCGTAGAAGATCAGGTCGCTGCGCAGGCTGCTGAGATTCAGCGGTTCGTCGTAGAGAGCGGCCGCGCCCGGCGCGAGCGACAGAACGTCTTCCTGCGCGGTCTCGGAATTCATCGCGACCAAAAAGTCGATCTCTTTCTTGCGCGCGATGTATCCGTCCTTATTGGCGCGGATGGTGTACCAGGTGGGCAAGCCCGCGATGTTCGACGGGAAAAGGTTCTTGCCCGAAACCGGCACGCCCATCTGAAAAATACTGCGCAAGAGCACGGTGTTGGAACTTTGCGAACCGGAACCATTGACGGTCGCGACCTGGATACTCATGTCGTTAACGACCGGCTTGCGCTGCAGGCGGCCGGGGGCATCCTGAAGCGTTACATCGGTAGTAGCCATCCCTGTCCTTCCTTTGGCAGACGGGCATTCTGCCAGCGCCCGTGTGCTGGCTATTCAGTGGGGGAAAACTCTCTATTATACGGCAATGCGAGTGAGGCGGACACGGTTGCGGCACTTCTGGCCGGCGGCGTATCTAACTTGAAACTAGGGCTCCACGCGGTAGAACTGGGCCATGGTGCGGAACTTATTATATCGTGATGCGAGCAATTCCTGCACAGGCGTTTTCTTCAGCTCGGTGTAGTACCCCTGCAGTGCCACGTCGAGCAGAGCGGCGGCGGCTTCGTGATGACTATGCGCCCCTCCATCGGGCTCGGGGACTATGCCGTCGATACAGCCCAATTCGCTTAAATCGGACGCCGTAATTTTCATGGCCTCAGCGGCCAGCGCTTTTTTGTTGGCGTCGCGCCACATGATCGAAGCACAGCCTTCCGGCGAGATCACCGAGTAGACGGCGTTCTCCATCATGAGCACGCGGTCGGCTACGGCGATGGCGAGCGCGCCTCCGCTGCCGCCTACCCCGATGACCGTCGCGATGATAGGAACTTTCAGGCGAGCCATTTCGCGCAAATTATAGGCAATCGCCTCGCCCTGCCCGCGTTCCTCCGCTCCCAGGCCCGGGTGTGCGCCGTCGGTGTCGACGAAGGTGAAGACAGGCCGGCCAAATTTCTCCGCGAAATGCATCACCCGCAGCGCCTTGCGATAGCCCTCGGGATGGGGCATGCCGAAATTGCGGTAGACGCGCTGCTTGGCGTCGCGCGCTTTCTGCTGGCCGATGACAACCACTTCGTCACCGTGAAAACGCGCCATGCCCGCGACGATCGCTGGGTCGTCGGCGAAGCCGCGGTCGCCATGAATCTCGCTCCAGTCGGTGAAAATGCGCTCGATGTAATCGAGGGTATACGGACGCTGCGGATGACGCGCCAGCTCTGTCTTTTCCCATGCGCCGTAGCTCGAGTGAATCTGGCGGCGCAACGCGTCCACGCGCTCGTGCAACTGGTCGACCTGGCGGCGCGTTTCCTCGTTCTGACCGGGAATCGCCTGCAGGTGTTCGATCTGTTCTTCGATCCGGGCGAGTTCCTGTTCGGCTTTCAGTCGAACTTCCATCTTCCTGGCGTCCCCATTCCTGGAGTACCAATGCGTTTCAACCATGGAGAGCAGAAACTCTGCTCCCGACACTACCTGGGCTCCGTCCGCGACCACTGGAAGCGGTTTCTGTTCGGTTTTCGCTTTTCTGGTTTTCGGGACTTTCATCCGCTGCCGATTTCAGTTGATGATGCGCACACTGCCTCGTCCGCACAACTCTTCCACCCGCGCAATGAAATTGCGATCCGGTTGGACATTATAGCCTTCGGCTTCCATGACCACCATGAAATCCCCGGCCCGTTCCACGTCGAATAATACCCGCGCTTCCCCCCGGCGCTCGTTGAAGAGGGAATGCAGCGAGTCCACCGTAGACTCGCTACACCCTTCGACGGGGATACGGATGCGCAACGATTTTGGCAAAGGCACCTTCGCATCCTCGAGTGGAATAATTTCGGACGCGGTGATCTTCGGGTTCGAGCCTTCCTCCACGCGCACACCGGCTTTCACCAGCACAGGAACTTCCAGTTTCACTTTCTCTGACAGCCGGCGGTAGGCCTCGGGGAAGACGATCATGTCGACCGATCCCGACATATCCTCGAGCGTAGCCTGCGCGTAGAAATCGCCCTTCTTCGACTTGAGCACGCGGACATTGCCGATCATGCCCGCGGTAGTGATGGTCTCGTCCTTGCCCGTCGAGGCTTTCATCGACGAAATATCGGACAGGCTGAGGGCGTTCAGGCCTTCCAGTTTGTCGCGGTATTTTTCCAGCGGATGGCCGGTGATGAAGAAGCCGAGAATTTCTTTCTCGGCGGCGAGGCGCTGATGCTCGTCCCAATGAGGAATATCGGGGAGTTTGTGGTTCTGCGAATCATTTTCTTCCGCCTGTGTGAAGCTCTCAAGAAACAAGCCGTGCTGGCCCAGTTCGGAATCGCGCTGCGTTTTTTCGCCGCGAGCTACGGCTTTGTCCAGAACGAACATGAGCTGCGCGCGATGCCCGAAGGAATCCATGGCGCCGCTCTTGATCAGTGACTCGAGTACGCGCTTGTTCAGCAGGCGCAAGTCCACGTTCTCGGTAAATTCGAAGATGTCGCGGTAGCGACCGAGTTTCTTGCGCCCGGCAACAATCGACTCGATCGCGTTGTGCCCGACGTTCTTCACAGCCGCAAGGCCGAAGCGGATCGCACTCTCATGCGGAGTAAAGTTCGCGTCCGACACGTTGATATCTGGCGGTTCGACGGCGATGCCCATCTCGCGACATTCGTTGATGTACTTCACCACGTCGTCGGTGCTGCCGGTCACGGAGGTCAGCAACGCGGCCATGAATTCGACTGGATAGTGCGTCTTGAGGTAGGCGGTTTGATAGGCCAGCAGTGCGTAAGCGGCGGAATGCGACTTGTTGAAGCCGTAGCCGGCAAACTGCGCCATGAGGTCGAAAATCTTCTCGATCTTTTTGGCCGGGTAGTTGCGCTGCGCGGCACCTTCAATAAAACGCTCGCGCTGTTGTGCCATCTCCTCGTGCTTCTTCTTGCCCATGGCACGGCGCAGCAGATCGGCTTCGCCCAGCGAATATCCGGCGAGACGGTTGGCGATCTGCATGACCTGTTCCTGGTAGACGATGACGCCAAGCGTCTCCTCCAGGATTTCTTTCAGCTCGGGAAGCTCGTATTCAATCTTCTTGCGCCCGTGCTTGCGGTCAATGAAGTCGTCGATCATGCCGCCCTGGATCGGGCCTGGCCGGTACAGCGCGTTGAGTGCCGTGAGGTCCTCAATGGAGTTTGGCTGATACCGCCGGAGCACGTCCCGCATGCCGTGCGATTCAAACTGGAATACGCCCGACGTCAGTCCTTTGTAGAACACTTTGCGGTAGGTTTCGTCGTCATCGAGAGGCAGGCCGGCGAGCTCGAGCCTTTCGCCACGGGTCTGGGCAATCAGTTTGATGGTGTCATCGAGAATCGTCAGGGTCGTCAGCCCAAGGAAATCCATCTTGAGCAGACCGAGCTTCTCGATGGCCACCATGTCGAACGCAGTGACGATTTCGTTGTTCTTCGTCCTGTGCAGAGGGACCAGTTCCGTCAGCGGGCGGGGCGCAATGACGACGCCTGCCGCGTGCACACCCGCGTTTCGCACCAACCCCTCCAGCTTTTTGGCGGTCTCGAGCAGTTCCCGGATCTGGGCGTCTTTTTCGTACGCCTCTTTCAGTTGGGGAGAGTCCTGGATGGCCTCTTCCAGCGTGATGTTGAGCTGGTTAGGAACCATCTTGGCGATGCGATCGACGTCGCTGTAGGGCACGTCCATCGCTCGGCCCACGTCCTTGATGGCGGCCTTCGCCGCCATCGTGCCGAACGTGATGATCTGCGCAACGTTGTCGCGTCCATACTTGCGCGTGACGTAGTCGATCACTTCTCCGCGCCGGTTCATGCAGAAGTCGATGTCGATATCGGGCATCGAAATGCGTTCCGGGTTCAGGAAGCGCTCGAACAGGAGTTCATGCTGCAGGGGATCGATGTCAGTGATGCCGAGCGAATACGCGACCAGGGCACCCGCGGCTGATCCACGGCCGGGGCCAACGGGAATGTCGCGTTCCTTGGCGTAGCGGATGAAGTCCCACACGATCAGGAAATAACCGGAGAACTTCATCTGCTGAATAATGGCGAGTTCGCGAGCCAGTCGCTGCTCGTAATCGGCAAGGCTATGCTTTAACCGGCTCTCGTTCCCACGAAGCACTTCGAGCCGCCGGGCAAATCCCTCGCGAGTGACGTGCTCGAAATAGCTGTCGAGCGTGAACCCGGGCGGCACATCGAAGTGAGGAAACGGACTGCTGACTTTCTCCAGCTTCAGGTTGCAGCGCTCGGCGATGTCGAGGGTCCGCGTGAGCACGTCGGGAGAGTCTTTGAAGACGCGGGCCATTTCCGCGTAGCTCTTTACAAAGAACTGATTGCCCTCGAACTTCATCCGGTTGGCGTCCTGGATGGACTTCGCCGTCTGGATGCAGACCATCACGTCCTGGGCGTGCGCGTCGTCCTCGCACAGATAGTGGCTGTCGTTGGTGGCGACCATCGGCAGACCGAGATCTTTTTCCAGCTGGAACAGGCCAGGATGGATGCGATGCTCCATCGCGAGGCCCTGATCCTGGATTTCGAGATAGAAATTCTTGCCGCCAAAAATGTCGCGAAAGGTTGCTGCCGCTTCGCGCGCGGCCTCGTAGTTCCCTTCCATCAGGCGCTCGGCGACTTCGCCTTTCAGGCATCCCGAGAGACCGATCAGCCCTTTCGAGTGCTCCGCCAGGAATTTCTTGCTGACCCGCGGCTTGTAATAAAACCCGCGTAATGAGGCCTCGGAAGTGATCTTGGTGAGATTCCGGTAGCCCTCTTCGTTTTCGGCGAGCACCAGCAGGTGGTTGTAGGTATCGCCTTCCGGAGGCGTGCGCTCGATGTCGTGGTCTTCTTTTTTGCAGACGTACAGCTCACAGCCGACAATGGGCTTGACGCCTGCGGCCTTGGCCGCGTTCACAAAGTGCACGGCGCCGAAAATATTGCCGTGATCAGTCATGGCGACCGCGGGCATGCCGAGTTCTTTCACGCGGTGAACCAGTTTCTCGACGTCGCACGCGCCGTCGAGCATCGAGTAGTCGGTATGCAGGTGCAGATGGACGAATTGAGACATGCGTTGGATGTGTATGAAACAGTACCGCCATTCCTAGCTTGGCTGGCAGGAACTACGAAACAACATATGCGTGCGGCGCCGCTAAGTGGCGGCTTTCAGCGCCTCACTGGGTGATCACCGGATTGGGCACCTCGAAGTCGACGCCCCGTTCATCATTCAGCTTCATAGTCGCGGCAAGATCGATATCCGCTAAGGGATACTTGGTTCGGCGACTGCCGTCGAGCACGATCAGCGTTTCGTTCGCCACCGCGTAGTTCTTTACTTCCTGGATGTGCCTGTCCAAAAATACGAGCACGACCGGTAGATCCTGTTCGAGTTTCGCTTCGGGACGGGGCGCAGGCGCGGCGGGCGCCGGTGCAGGCTGGTTGTAGCGGTCCTGACGCAATTCCTCTACTTGATCCGCCAGCCGGTTGATTTCAGTCGCAGTCTGGTACTGCGCATCGTTATACGGTCCGCGATCGTTGTCGCGAGAATCATCGTACGACGAGTTGCTCCAATCCCACCAGAACGGCCACCCATACCCGCCATAGGCGTACGGATAAGCGCCGTAAGGATAAAACCCAACGTGGTGCGGGAAATGATGCCGACCGAAGTCTCGTCCGGTGTGAACCGGACCGTGTCCGGGATGGAATCCGTTGCTGGAGCCAAAACCCGGACGGGCATGCGCGAACGACATTCCTCCGCTATGCATGCTTCCGCGTGAGGCAAAACCGCCGCCGGAATGGAAGCCCCCGCTCGAATGGAAACCTCCGCCTCGCTGTCCCCAACTGAAGGGAACAAGAGCCAGCACGCACGCGATGATAAGCGCCGACCACCGCATTGCCTTGATTATAGCGCCGTTTGGCGATCGCCGAATGTAAAGAATCTTCAGCGTTTCTTCTTTGCTGTCTTCGATTTCGGAGCCGCTTTGGGGGTCGCCTTCGGCGCCGGCTTAGGGGCTTCCTGTTTCTTGGGGCTGGGTTTGGGCGGTGCAACGGCTTTGCCCTTGGCCTCTGGTTTCGACGGAGCGGGCGCAGCAGCCACCGCTGGGCCGACGGTGCCTTTGCCTTTCTTTTTTCCGGTCTCGGGAACGGCCTGCGCGGCCGCAGCAGCCGCCGCTTTGGCGGCGCGCCCACGCTTGGCTGGCGGCGGTGGGGGAGGCGGCGGTGGCGGCGGCGCCAGCGGCTTCAGGAATTTCAATGTCTCGGTACGTGAGCGCAATTTGCCGTCGAGCAGCAACAAAAATACGTCTTGCGCAATCTTCGGATACTCCGGCAGCTGCGGTGTGATGTGCAGCTCGGTCATTTCCGGCAGCGGGATTTTCTGCTGCACCTGGCGCCACTTGGTGAAGAAGTTCTTGATCTTCTGTAGCACGGCCTGGTGTTTGGCGGTTACGGCCAGGAAGAGCGTCATCTCCGGGCGTGCATTCGAAAGGACCTGCCAGGTGCGCGCGGGCGTCGCCGATTCTTTTCCGGTGAGTTTCTTTGCCAGGTCCTTGGCATTGTCTTCCAGATCCTTCCAGGCTTCGACCAGCGTCTTGCGCGGAATCAGCTTGCGCATGTCGGCGATTTCCTTCTCGCTCAAGCGCGCGGTCAGGAAATACATTACGGCGGGCGCCGGATCCGGCTGATAGCCCAGCTCGTTCATCTGCTGTCGTGTCTTCATCAGCTGACTCAAACCGTTGGTATCGACCTTGGCGGTCGTCCAGTGCGTGCTGAGCACCTTGAGCCAGCCTTCTTTTTCCAGCACGCGCACGATGTGCAGCGGATCTTCTTCGTAAGCGAGATGCTCGATCTCGTGGCCGATGGCCGCGTCGGTAATGTGCTCGATGTAGTTATTTTCCTTCGCCGATTCGTAACGAGCCTGGGTTCGCTCCTCGAGCGGCCAGTGAAAGCGAGCGGCAAAACGCGTGGCTCGGATCAAACGCGACGGCTCTTCCACGAACGCGTAGTTGTGGAGCACGCGAATGACCTTCGCCTCGATATCGGCGGCGCCGTTGAAGGGATCCATCAGCAGCCCACGCGATCCTGCGTTGAGCGAGAGCGCCATCGCATTGATGGTGAAATCGCGCCGGCGAAGGTCTTCGATGATGGTGGCGGGCGCGATGACCGGCGGCTTCCCTACTTTCTCGTAACGTTCGGTGCGCGCCATGCTGATCTCGGCGCGCACGTTTCCGGGCAATTGCAAGTAGAGCGTTTTCGTTTCCTCATCGGCGGAGGCAACGACGGCGCAGGCCTTCTCCAGCTCTTTTTGCAGCTTGAGAGGGTTCCCTTGAACGGTGAAATCAAGATCGCGGATGGGGAACCCGCTGATAATGTCGCGGACCGCTCCGCCGGTCAGATACAGATTCATGCCGGCGTTGCGAGCGACCTCTTGTACCAGAGTGGCGCCTTTTTGCTGGTCCGGGGTCAGCCGGATTTCCATCGTGTATATGTAGTCGGCCATGCTTTCCTACAGGAGCCGCACTGCAAACCGCTGGACCGTGGATTTGCACAGGATTTCCACAGGGTCACAAATCGAGGTAGAAGTGGACCGCGCCACCTTGCTGTAAGTGACTCTAGACAATGGGCTTAGGTTCCCTGAGACGGACCGCAGCAAACTTAAGAAAATAACACAAGGTTAATATTTTGGCTACTACCAACGCGCATTCCGGCTCGACGACGCGAAAAGGTGCGAGAATTTGACAGCGCGCGACGGTAGCTCAGCAATTTGCGCGATTTTGCCAGTGTCCAAGGCCAATGCCCTCGACTCACAAGAAAGTCATCGTTCGTAAGATCGATCGCGATTCGATTTCCGGCTACGTCGCCCCAACCAGCTTCGTTCGCGAGGGGAAGCTGGAACTGCTGAACACTGCCGGGAACGTGGTGGGCATCGATCTGAAGGAAATCAAGGGCGTTTATTTCGTGCGGGAGTTCGGTGATTCGGAGTCGCTGCCCCGCAAGACCTTCACCAGCCGCCCGCGTACAGAAGGCCTGTGGGTTCGTCTGAAATTCAAAGACAACGAGATCGTGGAAGGCTTGATGCCCAATGACCTGTCGCAGCAGATCGCAGATGGGTTCCTGATCAATCCGCCGGACCTGCGATCGAACACGCAGCGCATTTTCATTCCGCGCTCTGCCCTCGACTCGCTGACGGTTCTGGCCGTGATCGGCGCGACGCATCGCAAGCGCCGCCGCCCCGAAGACCAGCTTCAGGTCCCGATGTTTGGCGAGTGAGACTGGCGCCCAGGCAATCTCTCTGAATTACAATCGCTTCTCCCGGCCGCATGGGCGCTGGGATCGGGTGTAAGAATATTCGCTCGCGACCAGCCTGGTTATATTTCCTATGAAACTGTCACAACTCGCAAAAGCCCTCCAGGTAAGAATTGAGAATGGTTCCCCCAGCATCGAAATTCGCGGCGTTGCCGGCATCGAGGAAGCCGGTGAGGGGCAGATTACGTTTGTCGCCAATCCGAAATACGCCGCAGCGGCCCGAACCACGCATGCTTCCGCGGTCATCGTGTCCGAAGACTTCCCTGCCATTCCAGCGGCCATGCTTCGCTCCAGGAATCCCTATCTCACCTTTGCCCAATCGATCGAATTGTTTTATCAGCCACCGCCCTACGCGCCGGGAATCCACCCGACGGCGGTGATCCATGCCAGTGCCAAGATCGGCGCCAACTCCCACATTGGACCTTATGTGGCTGTCGATCGTGACGTCATCATCGGCGGGCATGCGACCCTGCTGGCCCACGTGGTCATTTACGCCGGCGCAAGAATTGGAAAGAATTTCCTCGCTCACGCGCACTCGGTCGTGCGCGAGCACTGCCGCCTGGGCGATAACGTCATTCTGCAGAACGGCGCCATCGTGGGCGCCGACGGCTTCGGGTTCGCCAAGGACAACGATGGCCAGTGGCATAAAATCGTGCAATCCGGCCCCGCGGTGCTTGGAGATAACGTCGAGGTGCAAGCCAACGCCTGCATCGACCGCGCCAGCGTGGGAGAGACTCGCATCGCCGATGGAGCAAAAATCGACAACCTGGTGCAAGTCGGCCACGGCTCGAGCGTGGGAGAAAACACGCTACTGTGCTCGCAGGCCGGGCTGGCCGGCTCGACCGAGGTCGGCAAGAATGTGATCCTTGCCGGACAAGTCGGCGTCGCGGGTCATTGCAAGATTGGCGACGGCGTGATTGCCACGGCGCAGACCGGAATCCCCAACGACGTTCCCGCGGGTGCTGTGGTCAGCGGATACCCGGCGATCGACAACAAGTTGTGGCTGCGTTGCTCGGCCGCCTTTCACCGGCTGCCCGAGCTGATGAAAGCGATGCGCACGAGAGGTAAAACCACCGCGGACTGAAGGCTTTCGACCGCGCGGTCCCAAACTCTGCGTTACGAAGAGCACCACTAACTCTGGTATTGTGCGGGTAAACCCGAGTTGATCACGCCACGAACTCGCTCCATCAGGCAGTCCCGATTTTCAAAGTCTCTGGGCTCGATCGGGTCGTGGAACAGCACTTTGACAAGTCCGGGAGTGATCTGGAAGCGCGCCTTGGGCATGAGGTCATGGGTGCCGACGATCGTCACCGGCACCACGGGGACACCGCACTCCATCGCCAGATAAAACGGGCCTTTCTTGAAAGGAAGAAGCTTGCCATCAAACGACCGCTTGCCCTCGACGTAGATGGTCATGTTCACGCCTTCCTTCACGACTTTGGCGGCCTCTTCAACCGCGGTGATGCCGGCGTCACGATTGCCACGGTCCACCGGAACCAGCGACCCCAGGCGCATCACTTCTCCAAGGATGGGATAGCCAAACAACTCTTTCTTGGCCATCACCGACGTACGGCGCGGGATCAGGGGCAGCAGCAACGGCGGATCGAGGTTCGACGTGTGATTCGACATGAAGATGTAGGTACGCGAGACGTCAATTTTTTCCAGACCAACGGTCTCGACCTTTACGCCGGCGAGTTTCACGCCGGTAAAGGCTCCCCACATGCACATGCGATACAAAAGGGTGATATCACGCGTCAGGAAGGTCCAGGGAAACCCGATGAGCGCGGCGAACGGCAGGGTAAGTGTCCAGAAGCCGAGCATCAGGATGGTGTGGAACAATCGGAGTTAGTCTCCTGCGGATTGCGCTTCGCCTTTCAGCCAGGCGGCGCGCTGGGCTCTCTGGGGAGCCGACACATTGTCCACATCCTTCACCTCAAACTCAACTTCTTGCCGCGATCCTACCGTCCACTGCATTTCGCGCTCGGTGCCGTGGTGCCGAACCTTGACGCGAATTGCATCTCCGGGCCGCAACAGCTCGAGCCTCCGGTCGAAGTCGGACGCAACCGGACGCCCGTTGAGCTCTAATACCATGTCTCCGGGAGCAAGACCCGCTTTCTCGGCATCACTTCCTGGCTCGAGCCGAACCACCGACGCGGGTGCATCGAAATTGCGAATCGCCGCGAAACCAGGATCGGCGACCGTCATCGTACGGCGAACCACGTGCAAACCAACCGTACGGAAAAAATCGTCCCAGGGAATTTCCTCGAGCCCGGCCACATATTTGTCGAAGAAAGCTGCGAAGTTCTGCTGTCCGACGGCTTCGGCGGCTTCGCGCACACCCGCTGAATCCGGAAAAAATTTTCCCTGCTGCGCATAGTTCTGATTCATCCAGCGGAAGACTTCCCGCAACGATGCCTTGCCGCGGGTGCCATCGCGCAGCGCCAGGTCGAGGGTCAGCCCCAACAACTCCCCCTTGTTGTAGTACGAGATGCTGCGCTCCGGCAGCCTGTAATAGGCGTCCCCCTCCAACCAGGCATCGAGGCTGGATTCCTCCGCCGACTGCGTGCGATGCGCGGGACGGCGCTGGAGTTCCGAGATCTGATCTCCTAAGCGGGCCAGATAACGCCGCTCGTCGAGCAGTCCGGCTCGCAAGAGAATAATGTCTTCGACCGTACTGGTGACCCCTTCACTGAACCAGAGAGCCCGCGTGTAGTTCTCCTTGGTGTAATCGATCGGCTCAAGCGACTGAGGTCGAATCCGCTTCACATTCCAGAGATGAAAAAACTCATGTGCCGTGACGTTGTCGAGCGCTACGGCATCGTCTTTGAGAAGCTGTGCGTTCACATCGATCGCGGTGCAATAGGCATGCTCCATGCCGCCCCCCCCGGGCCCTCGGGGAAAGTGGTAGAGGAACAGATAGGTCTGAAAGGGGCGGTCGTTCATCCAACCGGTGGCTGCGGCAACAATCTTGCGAACATCGGCGACAATCCTTCCCAGATCGTAATCCGACCGGTCCGCATCAACCACGACGCGATAGTGCCCGCCGCCTTCGTCAAAATCCGACTCCTGAAAAGTGCCAGCCTCCACTGGCGAGTCGACCAGCGCGTCATAATTCTTCGCCTGAAACGTATCTCCGCTGATCGAAAGCGCCGTGGCAAATTTCCACCCCCGGGGTGTGTTGGAGAACGTCAATTCGACCGGCGCGGCGCGCAACTCGGGCGAGTACATCAAGACTTCCGCAAGGTTCAGGAAGGCGTGGCTAGGGTTGACCTCCGCCCCATAAGGACCCGGCAACTGAGCGGCGATGTCGTATTCCACGGTTGCGCCATCATCGGAGGCGTCGATCTGCCAGGTTGTCTTGTCGAGCTTGCGAACCGTGAATGGAGCGCCCGAGGCCGATTTGGCAGTGACCTTGTTTACATATTGCGAAAAGTCGCGAACCTGGTAGAGCGCATTCCACACCGGCAGTTGGACGATTCGTTGGCGGCCTCCGGGTGGAAGCGCCATTTGTACATGCAGAAGATGATCCTCGTAGCCGGCCAGCGAGATCGTATAGCGAATCGCGGGTGCGGCCGGAAGATCTGTGTTCGACTGGGAGAAAAGAGAAACGGGATGCAAAGAAAAGCATCCCGAGAGAACGAGCAGGACCCAGGTCCTCGGACTCTTGTTCATGCTTTCGCGGAGGCCTCCAGAGAATTCTTGCTGCCCTGCATAGCGGAGCCGGTTCCGATTTGTTTAAGACGTGCCGGGAGCTTCTCGTAGATCCGATCGAAGCCGCCGTTGGACAGAATCGCGACCACATCGCCCGAACGGAGTTCCGGCGCCACCACCTGCACGATCCCCTCAACCCCGGAAATAATACGCGCTCGCTTGCCGCGCCGCTCAAGATCGGCGCCGACTTCCATCAGATCTAGCCGTTCCGTCTCCGGAATCGATTCAGACTTGAACACACCGGCGACGACCACCTCATCGGCCAGTGCCAGGCTCTTGGCCAGTTCGTGCTGAAAGACATTGCGCCGCAGCGTATTCGAGCGTGGTTCAAGGATCGCCCACAGGCGCGCGCCAGGGTAGCGGGAACGCAGTGCGGTCAGCGTCCCGGCGATCGCGGTCGGATGATGGGCAAAGTCGTCGATGATGGTAATGCCATTCACCTGCGCCTTCACTTCGAGACGCCGCTTCACGCTCTTGAACGTCTTGAGCGCAGCCTGGATTTTGTCTCGTGCAATTCCACAGCTGGCTGCCATGGCTGCGGCAGCAGTCGCGTTGCACACGTTGTATTCCCCAGCCAGGGCAAAATCCAAGTCTGCCCAGGGTTCCCCGTGCTTCAACACCGTCCATGATGTTTTCGCCGGCTCGAAGCGAAGATTGACGATCCGCCATGCAGCCTTGGCCTGCAGGCCGTACCGCTCCACCGGGCAGAATGCTTTGGCGATGCAGCGCTCGACGCTTTCGCCGGTATCGATGGCGACGATCTTTCCCCGCCGGGGAACCAGGTTCACCAGTCGCTTAAACGAGGTTTCGACAGCATCGAGATCCTTATAGATGTCGGCGTGATCAAACTCGACAGAGGTGAGGACGACACTGTCGGGGAAATAGTGCAGAAACTTCGGTCCCTTGTCGAAGAAGGCGGTGTCGTACTCGTCGCCCTCCAGGATGAAATGCTGGCCTTGTCCCAAGGCGAAGCTGGAACCAAAATTCTCTGCGATGCCGCCAATGAGGAAAGAGGGCTGCAACCCGGCGGAGTGAAAGATCCACGACAGCATCGAGGTGGTCGTCGTTTTGCCGTGGGTGCCGGCGACTACCAGCACTTCCTTGCCGCGCAAGAACTCGTCATGCAAGATCTGCGGCAGCGAGCAAAATGGAATTCGCTCGTCGAGCACATACTCGAGCTCCACATTTCCCCGCGAGATCGCGTTGCCGACCACGATCAGATCGGGATGCGGCTTCAGGTTCGCCGGATCGAAGGGCTGCGCTACCGGGATACCCAGCCCTGCAAGAAAGTCCGACATAGGAGGATAAGCGGCCGCGTCGGAACCGGTCACCCGGAATCCGCGCTCG
>Ga0307478_10001255_pt1 | contig 22622 bp, 20 predicted proteins | sample atmos_gasesECM4C_2_FD_203713 | JGI IMG/M metagenome (GOLD analysis project Ga0307478, IMG submission 203713) | Hardwood forest soil microbial communities from Morgan-Monroe State Forest, Indiana, United States - atmos_gasesECM4C_05 | ecosystem: Environmental > Terrestrial > Soil > Temperate... | reverse complement strand
TAGCGATCGCAATGCGCGGTCACCGCATCTTCTTCCTCGGAAGTGAATGGAGTTTTCTTGGCCAACACGGCGACCGGAATGCCATCCGAGTCGAGTTCGCCTTGAGAGACCACGATGAAGTTGCGTTCCGGATTCTTCACTCCCAGCCGATGCAATGCATCCATGGCAACGGCCACGACCCGCAAGGCCTCGCGGGGATGGCGGAATTCCCAGCGGGTGATGGCGATCATCCCGTCCGGCTTGAGATGCTCGAAGTACTCGCGAAAGGCCTCGACGGTGTAAAGATTGTTCTCGCTGAGCGCGAATGCGCCCGCTGCCGTGGATGCCCAGGTATCGACCAGGGTCATCTGGACGACGTCGAAATGCTGCGACGTTGAGCGCAGGAACGAGCGCCCATCGGTTACGTGGATGTGCACCTCAGGCCGCTCATAGAGATGCTGTGCATAGTCCGCGTAACGCCCGCGCATGATGGTCGTGGCGATGATGGGATTAATTTCGATACCGGTGACACTGGGGCTGCCGTTGGCCACAGCGCGGAGCACGTCGACGCCACCACCGGGGCCGATGATGGCGAATTCTCCACGCGGGCGCAGCACATTCGCGAGCGCGGGCGGCGCCGACATGAGAGCTTTCTCCCACCCGGTGTCGTGCCAACGCGCTACATCGGCGTTCATGATGTAAGTGGAGGCGTCGGCGTCGATCACAATGGCTTTGGCTTGGCCTTGGCGGTCGACTTCCACGCGAGAGAGTGCGTTCCAGCGCGCGAACTCGACCCATGCTGGATCGCGGAACACCCCTTTGGCGTAGATTACGTCGATGAGACGCCCGGAATAATTCGCGCCAGTCAGCGCGGTGAGAGCGACCGCTAGTAGTCCGGCATTAAGGCGCGCAACCCGGCTTTCGGCCCAAATTATGCCGGCAACCGCCAGCGCCACGCCGGCGACCAGGATAGCGTTAGGGCCGCCCAGCCAGTTCAGCAGAGGAACCACGACCAGGCAGGCCAGCGCTCCACCGCAGAGATCAGCGCCGTAGAGACGGGGAATTCGCCTCGTTTCTCTCGCGAACACGATCGAAAATAGCAGCCCAATCAGAAAGAAAGGGTCCGCCGCGACTAGATAAACCAGCGTCAGCCGCAGAAAATTCGTACCGGAGACCTCGAGGGCGACTGGGACATGTAGCACGACTTCCAACACCAACACGACGACCACCGAATTCGCCACGCACAATCGCGAGGCCAGAGACCGCGTGTCCGTCGTGGCCAGCCGCCTTTTCAGCAGATAGGCAAAGACTCCGCCCGCGCCCAGCCCAAGCAGCGCAATCGAAATCGCCAGAAACGCAAAGTGGTAAAAGAGGACGACAGAGAAGAGCCGAGTCAGAGTAAGTTCCAGCAGCAGGGCGGCGAAACTGGTCAGTGCGACGCCTGCCAGCAGCACCGGTTCGCGGATTTCAGCCCGGCCTGCCAAGGACGGGGTCACGCTCATAACAGCCATGATGGAATCAGACGCGACAGTCTAGCAGATGCCACTGAGCAGTATTCCTTGACACTGCCTGTAAGCCGCTGTAATCTCGCCAGCCACTGGATGGTTCAGATGAAGCTGACTCTGGAAACACGAGATGTGGGACGGGTCACGATCGTGCGGTGCAAGGGTCGGCTGGTGGCGGGCAGTGAAACCGAATCCCTGCGCTCGCATATTGCGTGGCTGTTGCGGGACCGGCGCGCGATCGTTCTGCACCTTGGCGAGATCGTGTTCATCGACAGCAGCGGCCTCGGCACCATGGTTCGGACGCTGACGAGCACTCGCCAGGTTAAGGGCGACTTGAAACTCTGTGACGTGCCGGAACACGTCCGCAAGGTGCTGCAGCTCTCGCATCTCACGCCGCTGTTCGAATCTCACGAATCAGAAGACGCGGCGGTAGCTGCGTTCTACAAGAAACCTGTTCAAGTGGAACAGTTAGCCAAGAACGCGGGCAGCGTGCTTTGCATTGGCCGGAACGCGGATGTGGTGGCCTATCTTCGGGAATTGTTACGGCGCGGCGGCTACGACGTGCACACCAGCAACAACCTGCGCGACGGGCTGATCCTGATGCGAGTTACTCGTTTCAATCTCCTGCTGATCGAGAGCGGGCTGGGCGCATCTCCGGCGACCGAACAGGCGTTTCGGACGGTTTGCGCCAACCTTCCGGTCATTGAACTGGGGAACGAGTTTTCCACTCTTGAGGCGGGCGAAGCGGCGTCAGGGTTGCTGGCAAAGATCGCTTCCCATCTACAACCCAGTTCGAATCAGATTTCCTGAACCGCGCCAACCAGCACACCATCGACCACGTCTTCCACATGGACGCGCAGCCAGCGGTTAGGCTCGTGACGGCCCTTCACTTGAAGCTTGAGATAGTTATCGGTCAGCGCTTCGGTCAATTGTGTGGAGCGGTTGGCTGAGACGGGGGTCTGCGCGGGAATGTCGCGCTTCAGGGTGATGGCCTCGATTTCCCTTCCGATGAAGCTGCGCATGAACGCCAGTTTCTTCTCCGCCGCCAGTTCACGCAGGACGCGGTTGCGCTCGCGGGCGACGTAGACAGGGACTTGGTTCGGCATATTCGCGGCTGGCGTGCCCGGCCGGGCAGAATACGTGAAAACGTGGAGGTACGTGAACGGCAGGTCTTCGATCATCCGGCGAGTGGACTCGAATTCCTGATCACTCTCCCCCGGGAATCCCACCATTACGTCTGCGCCGATGGCGGCGCTGGGCATCGCCCCGCGAATTCTCGCGATCTTCTCGCGATAGTGCCACGGCCGGTATTTGCGATGCATGCGGCGCAACACCGCGTCGCTGCCCGATTGCATCGGCACGTGCGCATGCTTGGCGATACGGGGCGATGCAGCCGCGAGGCGGATTAACTCGTCGGACCAGTCCATCGGCTCTACGGAAGAGATGCGGAGCTTTTCGAGCGCAGTTTGGTCGAGGATGGAACGGATCAGATCGGCAAGGAGCGGCTTCCGGCTCTCGACTTCCGGCCTCCGGAAACCACTCCTTAGCGAACTGGATGGTGCGAAGTGCGAGCCGTCGAGGTCTCTTCCCCAGCGTCCCAGGTTTATGCCGCTGATCACTACTTCGCGATATCCCGAGGCGACCAGTGCGTTGACTTCGCGAATAATGCGGCCTGCGTCAAGCGAGCGGCTGTGCCCGCGGACAGAGGGAATGACGCAGAACGAGCAGCGATTGTCGCAGCCGTCCTGGATTTTCAGGTTGGGGCGAGTGCGTTCATTGGCCGCGTCAAAGACGGGTGCGGCCAGGAGTTCGGTGTGCGCGAAGATGTCGGAGACGAAGATCGAATTTTCAGCTCTTTCCTCGAACTTCTCAACCAGATTCGCAACTGGGACGAATCCTGCGGGAACGGGCTTACTGATTTCGATCTGCCGCAGCGCAATCTCCGCCAGTTGGTGCTTGTGGGAGTTGCCGATTACCAGGCTCACGCCGGGCAGAGATGCAAGCTCTTCAGGAGCGCGCTGTGCGTAGCATCCGGTGACGACGATTTGCGCCTGCGGGTTGTGCCGCAGCACGCGACGGATCGCTGCGCGGGCATCCTGATCCGCGGCCGCAGTGACCGTACACGTATTAAAGACAACGATCGCGGCCTGCGCAGGAGTGGAAACGCGTACCAGGCCTTGTTCCTCGAACTGCCGCTCGACGGCGGCGCCGTCCGCCTGAGTGGCGCGGCAACCAAAATTTTCTACGTAATATCCCGGCACTGTTCTATGTTAGCGCACGGCCGTGGGCGTACGCGCGTAAACCGCGCGCAGAAAGTCACTGCCCTGGGATAACTCTCGGACACACTTCAACCTTTCTGACGCGATTCAATGTGGAAAGGCGGATCAAGCTGAAGCTGCGGTCCTTCGTGCCTGGAAACATTCGCGGCAGAAGACCGGACGGCCCTGCGTCGGGCGAAACGGCACCGTTGTCTGCTTGCCGCATCCCGAACAGGTGGCCTGGGTTTCTACCTTGGTGTAGCGATACGTTTGCCCCGGCGCAGGAGGCGCTCCCAGTACGGCGACGCGCTTAGCCTTGCAGGTCTTGCAGCGCTTGGGTTCGTTCTTGAACTGCTTATCGTGAAAGAAAAGCTGTTCCCCGGCGGTGAAAACAAAATCACCCCCACAGTCAATGCACTTCAGCACCTTGTCCTGAAACTCCATTGAGGATGGCTCCCTTCAGCCCGTTTCCACGCGCCCACCGGCGGGGAAAGAACTGCGGTGGTACGGAAAAAAACAGGGTCGTGTACATCCCCCCTCATTTACTACCCCTTGGACTCGGCCCACCACGCTCCAGGAATGGTGCGTGGGCATGAAATATCGTGCCTTCTATGCCGGAAGAATGAATGAGTGTCCCTGCTGCAACTCAACTTGGTGGGGGCCAGATTGAGCAGAGCCGCCCCGGGAAGGAGCGGCTCTTCCTAGCTTTAATCCTGTTCTTTGCGTGTCTTTTTACGGGCCCGCTTCCGAGCTAACGCGGCCTTCACACGCTTCTTTTCGCCTGGTTTCAGGTAGAAGGAGTGGCGCTTGACCTCCTTGATAATGTCTTCCTGTTGCACCTTGCGTTTAAAGCGGCGTAGAGCATTCTCAAGGGACTCTCCCTCTTGAAGCCTTACTTCTGCCAAACGGATACACCCCCAGACTCGTCCGGTAGGACCGAATAGTTATTACAAGGATTTGACCCCAAGTCAAGAGGGTGGGGCAAGGATTATAGAGCAGAATAGATGCGATCGGTTCAAATTTTAGACTTTTGTACAAATTTCCGAACAAATATGCGAACAGGACGACTGCGTTCGTCGTTTCTGCGCGTCAGACAAGTCTATGCATTCGGCGCCGATGTAGTTCGGACGTTGGAAAGAACAAGGAACACGGTGGCAGGCCAGACCTGCAGGAACAAGCGTAGAAGAGAAAAACGCAAATGCCAGTAGATGTCGTAAGGGGTGATCAGAAATACCAGAAAGTAGCCGCCCAAGGTGAGCGCCATGGCAAATACCGCCGTGCGGGAACCAGGCTGCCGGGCGAGAGAAATGTCTCTCGAGGTAGTCAGAGCCAGCGCCAACAGTAGCAGGCTTACTGGAAGCAGGAACCAGTGGCCGAACCGGAAGAATCCTTTGACATACCACTTGATGACGGCCCAGTAGCGGGCCGAATCGAGGAGTCTATGCAGCGAAGCCGATGGTGATGAGAAGAGGTCGCCCGGAACTCCGACGAAATGTTTGTAGTAGAGGATCAACAGCAGAGCCGGAACGAGCACCGCGAGCAAAGGGATTGTGGAGATCTCGCTTGCGAGGGCGGTTCGCGTGCGCCGCCGTGCGAGGATCGCCACTCGCGCGAAAGCAAGTGCGCAAAGGAAGAGCAGACCTTCGTTTTTTGTCCACGCAGCGAAAGCAGCGGCAACACCCGCCAGGGCCAGCAGGCCTGAAGAACTGCGCTCCCGTTCTTCGCCGCCAAGACAAAGCAGCACCACGCACGCAAGAAAGAAGAAAGACAGGGGAACGTCGGCATATTGCGCGGTGCCTTGCTCAATGAACGAAGGGGTGGATAGCAACACGATCGTGCCGATCATCGCGGCGACGCGGCCACGCAAGAAGGCCAGTGCCGCAAACAGGACGCCGGCCGTGGCAAACGTAAACGCGAAGCCGATCGCGGAGGGAATTCGCGGGTCGTCGTGAGCGAAATAGCTCCAGAAATGGGCGATCGCAGCCGGAAGCAACAGCGGGTAGTCGGGATGAGAGCCCGGCAACAGAGCGGTGAATCCGTCCCGCCACTGCGATCCTCCGAGAAAAAGGAAGCGGGCGTGGAGATTCCAGATCGCAAAGGCATCCCAGCCGTCGCCGCTGGGATAGATTCGTACACGCTGGATGGCGAGGTAAATTGCGGCGAACAACGCAAATACGAACGCCGCGGCTACGGTGCGGCGAAACCAGACGGGCCGTTCGTCAAGTCCTTGCGTCTTGGTTTCTTGGGATCGCGCCGACAAGAACCGAGACCGGAAAAACAGAGCCGCGGCCAGCAGGGCAAGAACAGCAAGGTCGACCGCCAAGAGGTTCGTACGGCTAAAGGCGCGGCAAACGAAATATTCGACAGAGAAGATTCCAAATCCGAAGCCAACTGAGAGCGATGCCCGCAACAAGAGGTCGATGGCCAGCGGTTCCCGCCGCGACCATCCCAACGAAACAAGTGCAAACCCCGAAGCGAAACAGAGAAGCGGCGCCAAAGAGACCGACATCTAGCGTGCGTCCTCGTTGCTAAACAACAGGACTCCGTTGCCAAAATCCCTTGCCAAGTGAAGATTTTCGAATGCGGGGCGCGCTGCCGAGGTCGAGACGAAGTTGCCGACCACGAGTCGATGATTGGGAGAGTGTTCGACGACGAGGGGAGCAAGAGCATACTGCGCCCAATAGTAGTCGCCCATGGCGTCCGCCCCAGGCTCTCCGACATACCCAATCACCCCTCGTTCCGGCAGCGCGGCCTTAAGAGCGGAAAAGCGTTGTTCGGTGCGACGCTCGTTGGCGGAAGGTTGAATCTGGCTTGGCCGGGCGGCATCCCGGAGCATCCGTGCGCTCGACAGAATGCAGCATGAAACAAAGACTAGACAGGCAATACTTGTTCGCCTGGAAGAGCGACCAGAACTCGAGGATTCCTGCATGCGTGAGCGATGAACGTTCGCAGCATTATACGTCGGGAGGAAACCGGTATCTCTTCGCCAAGGCCGCGACGAGGACTTCCCTTTCAAAATATGAACTTCAATGCCAGCTGAACCTGCCTCGGAGCATAAGCTGCGTTGGGCTTCATGAAGTTGCTGGGCAACTGGTAATAGCCGGGATACGTCGCGACTCCACTCGTAGCCGAACTCTGCGTAAATGTGCTGGCTGAAGCGACCAGGCCATTAGAGGTGATGGCCACGCGCTGGTTGTCACGGTTGAACAAGTTGAATGACTCCGCCACGAAGTTGAGTTTGTAGCGTTCGGTGAGGCGTATTTTGCGCGTGAGGCGAAGGTCCGCTGTCGCGTAGTCGGGGCCGGTAAAAGCATTTCGTGAGTAGCCGGGCAGGCGATCGTTCAGGTCGTTGCCGTCCTGGTTGGGATCGCCCGAAACCGTCGCATTCACTGGACGGCCGCTTCCGTAGTTGACCAAGGTGGATAATTTCCAATCGTTAAGGAAGTATCCGAGCAATTCATGGCCACGGTGAAATGGATGCGGTTCGCCGGAGAAAGCAGCGACAAACCGGCTACGCTGGTCGGTCACGCTTGGCCCGCGTTCGGCGTTGGGCACGTAGGAATTTTGCACGGTGGCCGGTTGGCCGGCGACCAGCGCATCCTGTCCATCGTCGATGGCATGTGCGTAGGTATACGAGAGCCGCAGGTAAACCCCGCGCGCCATGCGGCGATTCACCGACAGCGTCGCGCCGTTGTAGTAACTGGAGGCGGCGCTCTGAAATTCATTGATCGCGCCCAGTTGTGCAATTGGCCTGCCCAGAGGATTGATACATGGAGGCCAGGGACAGGTCAGCGAGCGAGTGAACTGCCAAGTCGCGAAGGAATCAACGGTGTAGAAGCCGCCTTGAACGATCGAACCTGTGGAATCGAAAAGGGGATAAGTCAGAGCCACCGGAGGCGGAAGATTCACATCAAGCGCCCGGATCAGATGTTCGCCGTGAACATTCAACAATGAAAGAGACACGGTGGTGTGATCCGCGACTTCTTTTTCCAGTGTGAGGCTTGACTGCTGTACCCGCGGCGTCACGAAATTCGGAGCAAACGCCGAGACGTTATTCGTGACTCCCTGCGTGAACCCGGCGGGCAGAGCACAGTTCGACGCGTAGGGCGGGCAGCTCACCAGGGGGTTGGGATACGTAGGGAAGACTTGATGATCCCAATACTGAGTGTTGTTGAGAAATACTTGCGCATCGGTCACGCCGTTATCAGTCTGGACCACCGAGTTGTAAATCTGGGGAATCCGAACATAGAAAATCCCGTATCCGGCGCGAACCACGAGAGGCCGTACATTCCCGAATGAATAAGCCAGTCCGGCGCGGGGCGCAAAGTTGTAAGGCTGGAATGGAACTTTGCCGGAAGGCGGAAATAATGGGTTGGAAATCAGTCCAGCGGTCGTGAAGGTCTGCAGATCCCAGCGCACCCCAAGGTTAAAAGCAAGCCGATTCGTTACACGAATGGTATCTTGCGCAAACGCTGCGTATTCGTTGGTGTCGGGGTTCGATGTCGCGCTGCCGAAGTTCTGCAGATAGTAGTGCGGAGTTTCATGGGCATAGGCCCGCAGAGGTGTAAGTTGCATCCCGGCTTCCATGGGCTGGAACGTAAACGGATCCACCTTGATGGCATAGAACAGATACTCGCCGCTCTGCTGGCTGGGGAAGAAATCGTAGATCCAGGTAAGCAAGCCATCGCCGCCGAATTTCCACGAGTTCCGCGCGCCCTCGAAGCTGAGAGTTTCGGCCAGATGTAGCCGATGTTCCCGTGTTTGGCGAGGCAGCATACTCGATCTCCCCATGCCGTCGAGTATGGTGGGGATCTTGACCAGCACGTCGCTGGTATTGCTGTAAGACTGCTGCCGGTCGCGCGAAAACTGCGCGCGCAGGTGACTGATCCAGCGGGAGGAAAGGCCGGAGGTCAGCGAGAGGGATCCGGTTTCGGTCGAGACCGCTTCCTCGCCGTTATCGCTGATCGAATCGTAAGTCACCGGGCTGGCCGGATCGAGGAACACATTGTTAGCTCCCCAGTAGCGGGAAGTGTTCACGCGCAAGGCCAACTGATTACGGGCGGTAAGGTTGATATCGAGCTTCGCGTAAGTCGAGTTGCCTATCTGCGCTGCCGGATACTCGCCCGCGAGCGAACTCAGTTTCGCAGCGGTCGCAAATACCAAGGCCTGATCGCCGGAATCGTAGTCGCCGGGCGTGTATGGCCCAGTCCCGGCCTGAGGCACGACCTGCGAACTGCCGTTCAGAAATTCCACAACGTTTGGCACATGGAAAATGTGCTGGTCGAATCCGGCAAAGAAGAAGACTTTGTTGCGCTTAATGGGACCGCCGATCGTTCCGCCCACCTGCTGTTGCCGGTTGTGGGGCTTAAAAGCGAGAAATGAGTCTGCTGCCCCGAACGAACTGTCCCGCAGATAGTAGAAGGCCGTCCCGTGAACGTGATTTGAACCAGACTTGGTGACGACATTGACGACGGCTCCCCCCGAGCGCCCCAATTCTGCTCCGTAGGAATTCGTGGAGACCCGAAACTCCTGCACCACCTCAGTGGAAAATTGATAGGGAGCACGATAACGTCCCCGGGCCTGCGCGAAGAACGCATTGTTGTAGTCGCCGCCATCGACCAGAAAACTGTTCTGAAATCCGCGAATGCCACCCACCGAGAGATCGCCGTTTGTTGTCGAGGTAAGGCTCCGCGGATCCTGGGTCACACCGGAGGAAAGCAACAGCAGGTCTGAGAAGCGGCGTCCATTTAGGGGCAAGTCGCCGACTGCACGCTCGTCGAGCAAGGTGGAAATCGCACTCGGCTTGGTCTCTACCAGCGAAGGCGCACCTGAGACGGTCACATTTTCCTGTGCCCCGGCGATCGTCAAGCGGAACTCCAGTTCCGCCGCTCCTCCAACATCCACATGCAATTGGGGAGTAACTTGCGGCGACATCCCTGGCGCCGTCACGCGCGCGGAGTAATCGCCGGGTGGCAGAAGCGCAATCGCGAAATGGCCGGCACCGTCGCTGGTTGTCGTATATCGCGCGCTGGTCGCCATGTTGACGACTACGATAGAAGCTTGCGGGATGAGGCCACCGGCTTTGTCCACCACAGTGCCGCGAATGGCGCCGGTGGCGGAGTCCTGGGCCGTCAGGCTGATCGACATCAAGAGGATGAGGGCCGCAACGATGCAAAGAACGAAGAAGTAAAGAAAGAAGATGCGCGTCAAAGACATGGACACTTCCCGGCGAGCGAATTCATGCTCGGAGGGACGATCCGACGCGCGTTAACCGGACGCGAGGCGGAAACCCGCGGAGAAGAGCCGGAGGGCGCATCTTCCAGGTATGCGCGGCCGGGAAGCTTCTCCGCAGGAAATTGGAGAAACCAGTTTTTGTATAGCACGCGGGGACCGCACACTTCAGTGATGCAGACAACTCTTTTTTGGAAAGTTTCCCGGAGTGGGAAGATGAACCGGCGGGCGCTGAAAGTACGAGGGCACGCGGTTACGTGCCCTCGGTTTTCCATGTTGAAGGCTCACGTTTATGAGCCCTCCCCAGGTTCAATTCATACCTGGCTATGGAACCGTGACGGTCACCGGCACGGTGTGACTGATGGCCCCGGAAGTTCCTGTGATCATCAGGTTGGCTTGATTGTTGGTTGGATGATTGGAGTTGTTGCTACCGCAGGCGACCGTGAACGACATTCCCACAACGAGCAACGCAAGCATCGCCGTTAACAGAAGCCCCTTGGTCTTCCCGCCCGAAAATTTCCGCTTACGTGCCGTGAAGACGGTCCCAAGCAGGCCCAGGCCGGGCAGAATCGCCATTGCCACTCCGCCGTATCCGCCGCCCGGCGCCATGGCCGCAGCAGCTAGCGTCAGAGTCGAACTCGCCGCCGAGCCGCCCGGAGTGATCGTGGACGGGGAGAACGAGCAACTCAGACCGGCAGCCGACGAGCACGAGAGGGAAATCTGACCGTTGAATCCACCGACCGCAGCGGAACTGATCGTGAGCGTCGACGATCCGCCCGGAGTTACAGTTACGCTTGGCGACGACAGGCTCAGAGAAAAATTAGGGCCACTGGCAGCCGCCGCGGGAACCAGAGTGGCGAACAATCCGCTCGTCTGGCTAGCACCGCCAGCCGTGAAGTAAAGCGTGCTGGGATCGCCGGTGCCACCTTGACCGAAGACCATGTCCCAGAGACCGGGATTGGTGATCACGTGGCCAGCAGAATCTTTGACCTGCGCGATGAAATTTCCGCGCGTGTCGTAAGCGTTCATCGTGCCGTCGCCGAAATTTCCGATCAGCACGTCACTGGAAAAGGTTCCGAAAGTTGCCGGGGTCATGACGACCCCCCAGGGAGCATTGAGCGTTCCTCCGGAAGCGAAGGTACGTGTGAAATTGCCTTCCATATCAAACGCGTCGACGATGCCGAGCCCGGCGCCAACGACAGGATCGTGCTTCGCCGCATCCTGTTCAGCGTAGGCAACGAAGATCACGTTGTTGATGACGTGGACGCCGTGCGGAGCAAAGTTCGCGGGCAGGTTCGGATCGGTCAGGGTGCCGGTAAGATGAGTTGGATTAAAGTTGCGGTCGAAGACGTCGATCTTGCCGCTGTTGAAGTTCGCCGCTAGAAGGAACGTGCCTTCGTTGTTGGTCAGCGTGGCGAGACCTTTGTAAACAGCTCCGGCAGCCGAATTGTCTACCGCCACGATCGCATTGGCTTGCCCGGTCCAAGAGGCGATGACTCCATCTTCGGTGGCGAATAGGAAAGTTCCATTGCCGAAATATCCGGACTGAGCGTTGGCCACGGTTCCGGTGGGGCAACCGGGGTTGCAGGGATTCATGCTGGCGACCGGGATGCCCACGACCAGCGTCTGCTTGTTGCCCTGTGCGTCGTACAGAGTGGAAGTGCCGCCATTATTATTAGCGATCCAGAATGCCTGGCCAGGAATAAACGAAATTCCCCAGGGGTTCGAGAGTTGAGCATCGGTGTGATTGGCGACGCCAGCGGTATTGGCGACCAGGTTGGTTTGCGAGTAGCCGGTCTGCTGCGCGGACGCAATCGATGTCACTCCCGCCAACGCCAGCAGACCCAGAAGTATTGTCTTGAGTTTCATTGGTGTTTCCTCCCTTGGCGAATTACTGGGATCGGCGGCGCGACCGGGAGATCCTGCTTGCAACTCCCGTTTTGGTCGGCTTGCGTCCTCATTGCAATCCGCTTACAGCTTTGAAACTACGCAGGCGGGAAGGGCGAGGTGTCACACGCTCGTCTTGACGTTGTAAAAAGGAAGAGTGGATGTCACGTGCGCGTCCGCAGCAGGTCAAGGAATTCGCCGAGGAAGAGATTTCGGCGAATTTTGCTGCATGTGAGCGTCTGAGTGCGAGGATACGGCGAATTTGGGTGGTGCTCCAGTGTGGTGCTGCAGTGTGGATCCTTATGGTTCTCTCAGTGGGAGTCATCCCGAACGACCGGCGAAGTTCAGCCGGCGGAGGGATCTTGCGCGGGTCGAAACGGCCTCCCATTCGGTGCGCGCGAGATCCTTTCGACTTCGCTCAGGGCAAGCTCTTCGCTCCGCCTGAAAAGCGGCTCCGCTCAGGATGACGTCAAATGTGAGTGGAGCGGCCTCCAAATCAAAGCGGCGCCACTAATGAACCTGAGTGCTTTTGCTTTGATCAGCGCCACATAACGGCGAGTCGCGAAAACATGGTATGTTGAATTTCCTTGTCGGGAGCGCATCTACCCCGGGCGTGAGGCATGATTCGATCGTTCAAAGGCATCCAGCCAAAAATTCCGGGAACGTGCTACGTGGATGATTCGGCCCAGATCATCGGCGATGTGGTGCTCGGCGAGCACGCTTCGGTATGGATGAATGCCGTGCTGCGCGGAGATGTCCACGAGATCCGCATTGGAGCGCATTCGAATGTGCAGGACAACAGCGTGCTTCATGGCATGAAGCAGCAGTGGGGCGTCTACGTTGGGGAATACGTGACGGTTGGACATGCCGTCACTCTGCATGGCTGTGTAGTTGAGGATCGCTGCCTGATCGGAATGGGATCGATCATCCTGAACGGCGCGCAGATCGGGGCGGGATCGATTATCGCGGCCGGCACGCTGATTCCGGAGAAAACCGTGGTCGAGCCCGGATCGCTGTGGATGGGCTCTCCGGGAAAGTTCCGGCGAAAGCTGGAAGCCGCTGAGGAAGAAGTCATTCTGCGCTATGCGCGGAACTATCTTGCATATAAAGAGGAGTACTTGAAGGAAAGATAACGCTCAGCACTCAGCATTCGGCATTCAGCCAATGTCGATGTGAGCGAGAACCAACTGAATGCTGATCGCTGATTGCTGAGTGCTCACGGTCGAACTAATGATCAAAGCCGTTCGAGGAACGCGAGACCTTCTGCCGCCTGAGACGGCGCTGTGGAATTTTGTGGAAGCGGCGGTGCGCGACGTCTTCCGCGCCTACAACTTCCAGGAAGTTCGCACGCCCATCTTCGAGGCAACGGAGCTATTCGCTCGCGGAGTGGGCGAAGAAACTGACATCGTCGCAAAAGAGATGTACACATGGGAAGACCGCGGCCGCGCCGCCAGCGATAAGGGACAGTCTCTGACTCTTCGCCCGGAGGCGACCGCCGGAATTGTCAGAGCTTACATTGAGAATAAATTGTGGGATCGTGGGCTCAATAAGCTCTATCTGATTGGCCCGATGTTCCGCCGTGAGCGACCACAAAAAGGGCGCTATCGCCAGTTCTATCAAATCGATGCCGAAATCATTGGCCCGGCTTCGGCAGGCAGCGAGTCTCCCGCGCGCGACGCTGAAGTGCTGGAGATGCTGGCCACGCTGCTCGACCGCCTGGGCATCACCGACTGGAATCTGGAACTGAATTCGGTTGGCTGTCCCAACGACCGCGCTAAATTCAACGAAGCGTTGCGCAAGGCACTCGAGCCGGTGAAGGACAAAATGTGCGTCGACTGCCGGCGGCGTGCCGTCACCAACCCGCTGCGAGTATTCGACTGCAAAGTGCCGGAGGACCAGCCAATCATCGAAAAGCTGCCGCGCATCAGCCAGTTCCTCGACGAACCCTGCCGCAAGCACTTTGAAGAGGTGCAGCAGATTCTGAAGTCAGTTGGGGTCGAGTTTCACATCAACGATCGCCTGGTGCGCGGCCTCGACTACTACACGCGCACCGCGTTTGAATTCACGCACGGCGCGCTAGGCGCGCAGAACGCGATCCTCGGAGGCGGGCGCTACGATGGGCTTTCGGAAGCGCTCGGTGGGCCGCCAGCACCGGGAATCGGATTCGCCATCGGCGAAGATCGACTCGTCATGTCCTTGCAGGAAAGGGCGCCCGCCGAAAGCGTCGTGCGCAAGCCCGACGTCTACATTGCTCCAGTGGGGGCGGGCATGAACGGAGAAGCCGCCCGCCTGGCGCGCGAATTGCGGCGGCACGATCTCGTGGTCGATCTCGGCGATGACGCGTTCCGGCTGAAGAAATCGTTCGAAGCTGCGGACAGGGGGGGAGCGAAATACATTCTCATGGTCGGAGAGAATGAAGTGAAAGCCGACGCTTTCGCGCTCAAGAATCTCGCCACCGGCGAGCAGATCGTAGTTGCGCGCCGCGATCTCGCGGGAAAAATTCAGAGATAATTCATGGGCACCACTCGGTCGACGCTCGACGACGCTACAGCTCAATTCATCCTGGCGCAGCGCATGTTTTTTGTAGCCACGGCGCCACTCGATCCCAATGGGCACGTCAATCTTTCTCCGAAAGGATTGGACACGCTCCGCATTCTTGATCCGGCGACTGTCGTCTACCTCGATTTGACTGGAAGCGGTGTGGAGACCATCGCTCACCTCAAAGAGAACGGCCGGATCGTTCTCATGTTCTGTGCCTTTCAGGGTCCGCCGAATATCTTGCGCCTGTACGGACGCGGACGTGTCATCGAGCCACTAGAGCCCGAATTCGAAGAGTTCAAGAAGCACTTCTCTGAATTCGAGAGCACGCGCTCGATTATCATGATCGAACTCACTGAAATTCGGGACTCGTGCGGGTATGGTGTTCCGCTCATGAAGCACGAAGGAGAGCGCCCGCACCTTTCTGCGTGGGCGCGGAAAAAGGGGCCGGAGGGGCTGGAAGCGTACCGCTGCCAAAAGAACCGCCGTAGTCTGGATGGCCTCCGCGGTCTGGCAGAGTGATGCGCGGCATTCGTTCAGCGCCTGCCCGCTTTGCGGGGCCATCCTCAAGTAAAGATGGAGAGGAGATTGCATGAGCCGGCTTGGGATTCTCCCTATCATTTTGTTATGTAATGTTTTCCTCATTGCTTTCGGACAGGCTGCTAGTCCGTCTAAACCCTTGACGGGCGCGGAGTCGACGCTGATGGCTTTGGAGAAGAGCTTTATCGAGGCGGCAAAGAAAGGCAATTCTGACTTCTTCAAGCGCACGCTGGCGACCGATTTTTCGTACGTCGGCTACGACGGGCAACTCGCTGATCGCCAACAGATGATTGACGAACGCAGCGAGGGTGGCTTCGACGTGACGCCCTACAACATGAAAGCCCTAAGCGTTGGCGAGGGCGTGGGAATTATTACCTACGATGTGGTGTTGCGCGTTCCTCCGGCCGAAGATCAGGGGCCTCCACCCCGCTATCAGCACTTCAGCACCGTTTGGGTGAAGCAGGGAGATGCCTGGAAGATGAAGTTTCAGCAAATGACAGCGACGCATTGGGGAGACTGGTAATTGTGATGGTTGATCGGCGATCAAGAAGGACTTATGGTCTTCGGTTGACGCGGTTTCCCGGCGGGACTACGATGACGCCGCCAGCTTGAAGGTTTTTTGATCAGTCATGAAAATTAGTAATTAAAATTTATTCCAGAGGCGCCATGAAAACGATTGCAATCCTATTGAGTTGTTGGCTGTTGCTGGTTGTTGCGGCAATTGCCCAGATGGAAGCTCCGAAGCCCGGTCCGGAACTTAAGAAGCTCGACGCTTTTGCCGGAACGTGGACCCTTGAGGGCGATATGAAGCCCGGACCGATGAGTCCGGGCGGCACAATGACAGAGAACGAACGTTGCGAGTGGATGGACGGTAATTTCTTTCTGGTTTGTAAATCAGACTTCAAGAGTTCGATGGGTAACGGAACCGGCATCTCGGTGATGGGATACTCCACCGACGACAAAACCTATACCTACCGCGAGTTCAACAGTTGGGGCGAGGCGATGGACTCAAAAGGTTCGGCCGACGGCAACACCTGGACCTGGACCAGCGATGAAAAAATGAACGGCATGGTCATGAAGGGTCGCTTCACCATGAAGATCACATCACCCACCTCTTACAATTTCACCTTTGATATGTCGCAAGACGGAACCAAGTGGACGACCGTTATGGAAGGCAAGGCAACCAAGGGAAGATAAACCGCGGCGCGCTGCGTCGCTTGCCCCGCATCTTCCGGTATTTTCGGAGCGGAAGACTTCCCCAAGTTCTCCCCAAAAATCGAATGCGGTCTGGGCCAGCCACCCAGACCGCATCGTACGTGGTTTCCTGATTTCCCTTTGTCACCGCTGGGGCGGCGGGATGACCACTTTAGCCCGTCAACGCTTCTTCGAAGCGTCGCATTTGCTAAAGTAAATTGCCATTCGCGATCTTACGATCTTGAAACGGCAACCTTTTGCGGTGGCCAGCGGCTCACTCCTGCTCCGAAGAGCACGAGTCTGGAGGAGGCCGCAACGCCCGGGCAACCAGTCGCGCATGCGCGTTTTCTGGAATGTCCCCCGGCGATTCACCCTCGAGAATCACCGGCTGCCGCTGGTTCTGCCGCAATCATCCTGGCAGATCAGGAACTCTCACGTTTTCGCTGAAGCCACTCTGAGACAGAATGTTGTGACGGGCAACACAAAAATCCGGTCAGCTTGTGAAGAAGCTGTGGACGATGTGACTTCCCTGTGGAAGACGGAGGAAAACTAAGAATCTTCGCGACTGGCGCGCCCGTACGCTGGCGGCGCTCGCTCAATTTAAGTCGCGCAGCGAACACGCCCCGGGTCCGCGCGGGTCGCCGCAGGACCCGCAAGCCCCGCTCGGAGTGGCAGATGCGGACGAACCCTTGGCCGAAACTGCGAATACCGAGAGCTGCGGCTCAAGTTTGGTGGTGTGGCATTTGGGGCACTCGGCCTTCTCTTTGCCGTAAACCAGCGCCTCGAACTGATGATGGCATTCCTTGCAGATGTACTCAAAAATAGGCATGGGGCCGCTCCCGAATCCGACTCTATTAGAATCAATTTGTGGGAACTTCGCAAATCGCTGATTCTTCGGGCTCGGCCGTCACAGGCAAAGGGACGGACCGGATGCCGTTTCGGCCACATCGTCTGCTCCGGGGCGGGCATGTTCAGACCATTGCCAGCTTTCTGCTGCCACGAAGAATTCATTTGCCGCCCGCCGAAGAACGTCTGGTCGAGGTCGCTCCAGGAATCAAGGTGCGGTGCTGGTGCTACTGGCAAAAAGGAGAGGCACGCGGCAAGGCGATGACTTTAATCGTCGTGCACGGCCTTGAGGGATCGAGCGAATCACGGTACATGGTCGGCGTCGCGCGCAATGGTTTGGCGGCGAGAATGAACGTAGTGCTGGTGAATCAGCGGAACTGCGGCGGGATGAATCACTGCGCTCCAACTCTCTACAACTCGAGCTTGTCGGGAGATATCGCTGCCGTCGCCCGCAGCTTGATCGAAAACGACAAAATTTCACGCTTCGCTCTTATTGGTTTCTCCATGGGTGGGAACCTGGTGTTGAAGCTTGCCGGAGAATGGGGCGTTGACGGGCCCGCGGAGTTTCACTCTGTGGCGGCCGTATGCCCGGCGATGGATCTAGCGACATCGGCCGACGCGCTGCACCAGCCCGCGAACCGCATCTACGAATACTATTTCCTGATGCAGTTGTTCCGGCGGATCAGGGAGAAGGCGAAATTCTTCCCGAAAGACTTTGACCTCTCCCGGTTACGCGGCGTTTCTAGCCTGCGGCTGTTTGACGATCGCATCACCGCGTACTACTGCGGATTCGCTGGCGCCGACGACTACTACGAGCGCGCCGCTGCGGCGAATGTCGTGGACCGCATCGCGGTGCCGGCATTGATCATTCACGCGGCGAATGATCCGTTCATTCGCATGCGGGAGGAAACGCGGCGGCGAATTGAGGCCAACCCCAACATTACCTATCTCGAAACCGAAGACGGCGGGCATTGCGCTTTCATTGGCGAACGCAACGGCGAACCCGGAGACGATGGGCGCTGGGCAGAGCGTCAAGTGGTGGAGTTTGCTCGGCGCATCGGATGAGCAGGAACCTCAGATCGCTTGCGGAAGTATCGCTTCCTGGCGCATCGGTTTTCGCAGCAGGTAGTTATTCCGATCATTGGGGTCGTGATGCTGCCAATGGCGGACTGGCTCCAGGCCTGTGCTTTTGGCTAGCGCTACAAACTCCTCCGCCGGAGCAAAAAAGGAGACGGCGGTGCCCGGGCGAATTACTTCTGGCTGTCCTGTGAGGCGCCACCAAAGCATCCGGCGCGCCATCCCGAACCATGCCCGTAAGCCATGTTCGCGATATAGATAAGAGAGTGTTTCGCCACGGGTGCGAAACTGCGGAGTCGGGTCGTGCTGCTCCGCGAATGGAATCTCGCCAATGAAAATGCGGGCGCCGGGCCGCGCGATGCGGCAGATTTCAAGGAGGCTGGCAGGAATTTTCTCCCTCGGAACGATGAGCAACACGTTGTTGCAGACCACCACCGATGCGCTCGCATCGGCGATGGGTAACTGATCGGTGAATCCTTGCCGAACCTGAACCCCGGTCCGGCGCACCAGGGAAACTTCCTCTTCGGTGGCGAGAATGCCGAGAGCGCTGCGCACGCCCGCTTGCTGAGCCATGCGCAGGAGGGTGCCGTCGCCGCAACCGATGTCGACCAGATCGTCTTCCGGCCGAAGTTCGACCGCTTCCACGATCCGTTCGTGGATCAGCCTCGTCGCCTCTTTTTTGTGGCGGCCGCGCAGAGCCAGATCGTGAAGATCACGGGCACGCCTGGCCGTTTCACGGCAGTATTCGACGTAGTCGTCGGAGCGGGAGATCATTGCGTCATCGGAATTTTACCGTAGGTGCTGAGCGCTCGACTGCGCGGGAAGCGCCTGAAATGAGTTTCTAGCTCACCCAATCCAGAAACTTGTACCAGGCGCCGGCGAACGGCAGAAACCACGGCTTGCCGTTGTAGAGGCCAAGCGGCGCTCCGGGAAAGGGAATGCCGACGAACGGGTTGTCGGGTTGATCCCCTGCCATCAGTTCAGCAATCTTCTGCCCCTGATACGTGGCCATCGCGACGCCGTGCCCGGCATATCCGACGGCGTAGTACATGCCGTCGAGTTGACCGGCATGCGGCATGATGTCGAAGGCGAAATCGAGAGTGCCTCCCCATACGTATTCGATTCGCGCATCGCGCAGCTGCGGATACACGCCGATCATGCCGCGGCGCAGAATCTCGGCGCTGCGGCGAATGGTTTGGTCGTTCTCGGGAAAGAATGCGGCACGGCCCCCGAACAGCATGCGACGGTCCGGCGTAAGGCGGTAGTAGTAGAGATAATTCTTGGAGTCGTAGATCATCCGGTTGCGGGGGCTTAGTTCCTTGGCCAAAGGCGCAGGCAGAACTTCCGTCGTGATGATGAACGATCCGATCGGGATGATCTTCTTCTGAATGGTGGGCGTCACAGCGCTCGTGTACCCGCTGGTGCCGACAAACACTTCGTGGGCCCAGAGCCAGCCGCGGGTGGTCGAAAGCTTCCATCCCAGCTCGCCCTGTCGCGAATCCCGCTCAATCGCCTGCACCCGGGCATGCTCGAAAATCTCTCCTCCTGCTTTGACGACTGCTCGGGCAAGACCGGCAACATAACGCGCCGGATTGCAACCGGCGCTGATCTCATCCACCATCCCGCCGTAGTAAATTGTGGAGCCGATCTCCGATGGCAGTTCATGGCGTTGCACCACGCGCAGCTTGTGATCGAAATCGCGGTCGATCACTTCAGCCTGGCGGGCGTAGTCGTCGAAGTGTTTCTGCTTGCAGGCAACCTCGAGATGACCGCAACGCGAGAAGTCGCAGTCGATCGTTTCCTCACGAACAATTTGTTCCACGCAGTCGATCGTCGCCAGTGACGCGGCGTACATGCGCTGGGTGCGCTCGCGGCCGTACATGGAAATCAGTTTGTTCACGCCCAGCTTCAGGCCGGTGAGGACCATGCCTCCATTACGCGAGCTTGCGCCCCAGCCGACGGTTTCCGAATCGAGCACGGCCACCTTCGCTCCGCGCTTGGCCAACGAGCGTGCAGCCGAGAGTCCGGTGAAGCCTGCACCGATTACGGCGACGTCGACGACTTCGGGCAAGGGGCGGGTTGAGTCCGTCTTCGGGAATTCGGTGGTGGAGAGCCAGTAGTTTTGTTCGATCATTTCATGTAGCCAGCGGGGCTAAAGCCCCTGGATTTTTCAAATCGCCTAGCGCGGCGCTGAAGCAGCGCTCTTCCATATGTTGTTCACAGCACCGCCGTTTCGTGAATCAGGCGGTCTTCGGAAAAGCGCGCCAGATTCAGGAGGTCAGCGTCAATCAAGTCTGTTTTACCGGTCAGGATCAGATCGCTCAAAATCTTCCCAGTCGCCGGAGCATGCATGACTCCATGACCGCTAAAGCCATTGGCCAGGAAAAATCCCGGCAGATTGGGAGCTTCGCCCAGGATGGGATGATGGTCGGGAGTCATTTCATAGAGCCCCGCCCAGGCGCGTTTCGGATTCACCGGCAAGTCCGCGAAGCAAGGCACGCGGTCGGCGGCACGAACGAGAATCTTCTCTACAAACGCCGGGTCGAACTCCGTCTTGAATCCGGGCGTTTCTTCGGGATCATTCCAGGCGAGCAGAAACCCCCGGCTCTCGGGACGGAAGTGAAATCCGTTCGACATGTCGATGATCATGGGCGCGGTGTGCGGGAACTGATCGAATGGTTCGCTGGGTACCAACATGCGCCGTAGCGGTTCGACTGGCAGGTCCACTCCTGCCAGTTGGGCCACGCCGGCCGCCCACGCACCGGCACAATTCACGACCTTCCGGGTTGAAATTGGCCCGGCGCTGGTTTCCACACCTGCAGCGCCACGCTGGTCACGGACGATTCCGGTCACAACCGTGTTCTTCCGCAGCGTTGCCCCATGATCCGTCGCCCAGGTCATGAGCCCATTCATCGCGCTGTACGGATCGACGAAGCCATCGGTCGAGCAGAAACTACCGCCGATGATGTCATCGCCGCGCAGCAACGGGAACATCGCACGGACCTCCGAACCCTCGACCAATCGCACATTCTTCAGTCCCATGGCGACTTGCTTTGCGAAATTCGTGCGCAGGTATGCCATGTGACGGTCGCTGGTGGCACAGAATAGATAGCCTTGCGGCCTGTAGTCGCATGGATATCCAAGCCGTTCTTCGAAGCTGGCATAAAACGGGATCGAATACAGCGACATCTGAATGTTGACCGGAGTGGAAAACTGGGCCCGCACGCCGCCCATGCTTTTTCCGGTCGATCCCTTGCCGGTGGCGGACTCGCGCTCCAGGACGAGAACATTTCGGCATCCGCTGGCGGTCAGATGATAAACGATACTCGATCCGACAATCCCTCCCCCGATAATGACGACGTCGGCTGTTTGCATGAAGCGTCTCAAATCCCAACGTGGACCGAGCATTCTAGCGCGCTGCTGCTCCGTTAGTACATGCACTTCCGAGGACGCGACCGGCGCTGATGAGTCCACCTCGGTAATCTTGCCGACTGTTACTGCCCCTCCTAGTCTGAAGAGGCAATGGCCCTTCGCTGCCTGTTGTTTACATCAGACATGGGAACCGCCGCGCCGATCTGCCACGTGCTGGCGGATCTCGCCGTGGAGACCGAACATTGCATCGAGGCAGCTGGGGCGGTGCAAAACCTTGCCAGCCATACATTTCAGATTCTTGTCGTCGATTGGGACAACCAGCCAGAGGCGTCTGATCTGATAAAGACTTCGCGGGAGCGCAAACCCGCTGATCGGCCATTGACACTGGCGATCGTGAGCGACGATGCCAGCGTTCCCAAAGCGTTGCAGGCGGGCGCCAATTCTATTCTGCGCAAACCGATCTTAATCAACCAGGTAAAAGACACGCTAACTACGGCACGCGACCTGCTCCGGGCTCGTCAGTCAGCGCCGCCCGCAGCTGCCGCAGCGGCAGCAGCTTCCGCCACCGCGTCCGCGACCGTTGTCGGTAACGACGGAGCGACCCTCCGAGCTGGTGACTTCCTGCAATCTTCCGCCCCGTCTCCGGCGCAATATGACACTGAGTCGGAGATGAAAAAATCTCTGGAGCAATCGGCGGCTCAGGAAATAGATGCTTTGGAAGACTTGGAACCCATGGCAGCCGCGGTCGTGCAAGAGCCGCAGGCGCCACCCCCGGCTCCGCCGCGTCCTGCCAATGAACCTCGAGGATTGCAGTGGTACTTGAATCAGCGTGCTGCAACATTGCCGAAGCCGCCGATTCCAGCCCCGCCTCCGGTGGCGCCTGACAAAACCGAACTGCTTGGATTCGATCAGATTCCGCCAATCTCGGCGGCCCCAGCAAGATCTCAAGGCCAAACTGTCGATTTCGGCTCGCCGTCGGCTTCCCCCCAGGCAAGCGACCAGAAGGCGGAAGAACTCTTTGCTTACATCGCGGATGGTGAGGCACAGAAGGCAGAGCCGGGTCCGCGGCCACGCTTGGGCAAGGGCGCCATTGGCGCGGCAGTCGTGCTTGCCGCCTGTGCGGTCGTCGCCGCTCCGCAAGCGCCATGGCACCAGCAGATGAAGACGGCGTGGGGCCACGGGCGACAAGCGATGC
>Ga0307478_10001254_pt1 | contig 22634 bp, 21 predicted proteins | sample atmos_gasesECM4C_2_FD_203713 | JGI IMG/M metagenome (GOLD analysis project Ga0307478, IMG submission 203713) | Hardwood forest soil microbial communities from Morgan-Monroe State Forest, Indiana, United States - atmos_gasesECM4C_05 | ecosystem: Environmental > Terrestrial > Soil > Temperate... | reverse complement strand
CCATGTCCGAAAGTGTTCGTCATGCCCGCGCCTCTAGCAACAGAAACAACCCGTAAGAAGAGAGGTATCGCCGGAGAAAGCCACGTGGCCACAGGTGGCGCGCGACTGTGAGCATAGGTCCCTGGTGGCGCTGCCCAGCGGCTCCTTCCAGCATATCGCCGGGCGACAGGACGGTTATGGTCGTCACTCTGGAAAAGTCTCTGAACATCTCCTTCGCCGCAGAAACCGAATAAGCCTTGGTTCCGGGGCTCTCCAGTTTCTCGCCGTAGATACTAGTCCACGGTGTCAGCGGCTTTCCGGCGCACAAGCCATAGCGCGCCCAAAGCATCCATCCCACGAGCGATGGATGATGGTAAATCATGATGCTCGCGCGGCCGCCCGGACGCAGGACTCGCCGGACTTCACGAATTGCGCGCTCGGTTTCGGGTGTATGGTGCAGCACACCCCACGAATACACAATATCGAAGGTGGCGTCCTCAAACGGCAAGTCCTCAGCATCGGCAACGCGGACGTGCGGTTGGAAACCGAATAAGTGCAGCTTCTCTTTCGTGAGCTCGACCGCTTTCGTCGTAATGTCGATCCCAAACAGGCATCTCGGATTGTGCCTTGCCCACTCCAGGTGGTCGGCACCCATGCCGGTACCGATCTCCAAAACGTCATTCCCCGCCCCTTCCTCAAAACGTGCAAATGCCTGGATATACGGCTCGAGCTTATATCGTCGGCGCGAATGCTCTTCTAACTGTTCCCGGCGCGTTCGACCAGATGCATAGATCTCTCCGCAGGGTCGCCCCTGCCAGAAGTCACACACGTTCTGCTTGGCCGACCGGGTACTGTCACCTGAAACACCATTCGTTAATTGTTCAGCGCACATTGATATAAGACCCCGATTTAATATTCATGCGCCAACTCTCGGCTCCATATTCGCACAGGTATCGGCCCTGCCTTCCCAGCGGCTCGGAGTTGGGCTTTGATGATATCGAAACATGATCCGAGGCGCGATACATCGCGCACCATCTCACGCGTGTCAGTAAGTTCCGACCGGTAGCGGCTGCCGGCATTTCGGAGCTTTCCTGCTGGCTTCCTCGTGCCAAAGCAGGATTTCTGCCATACGATTATCGTACGAATAGGCCGGCACACACCTCTGATGCCCGGCGCCAGCAATCACATCTCGTTCTTCTTGGTGTGCCAGGTAGTAGTCGATTTTCTCCGCCAATTCTTGGGGGGACGAAAAGCACGCAACCTCCTCACCCTCGCTGTACAACTCCAGCAACTCCGGTGACCGCTCATGTAGCATAAATCCGCGGCAAGCTGGGATCTCATAGGTTCGGGTCGTGGTTTCGTCGCCTCGTGAGGATCCCTGCACCTTGCCGGATAATAGGGCCACGTTAATCTTGGCGGCGCAGATCGCTTTGGCATAGCTGTCGCCTACCAATGCTTCACCTTTGATGAACTGCTTCACACGCGCGGAGGTGCACCTCTGCTGCCATTGGTTTCCCCACACTGTTAGGTTCAGCTGGAGACGGAGACCCAATAATTCATGCAGCACCTCTTCCTTGTACTTGGTATGAGTTGCGATCACCACGGCGTCGCTCCGATACTGTTCTTTGTCGCGTTCTTCCAATTCAATCGGGCGATGAACCGCCGCGTCGTACCCATGACGAACATAGGCAGACTCTCTTAGCACCACCCGCTGCCGCACGTCCTGATTCCAAAAGCGCTTAGTGTAGAACACGCAATCATATTCGGGCAATGATTGGGCAAGAAGCGGGCCATGAGCGAAAGCAGACGTATCGGGATAGTAGTTGTAGAGGGAGATACCGTGACCTCGTAGCTCTCGAAGCGTCTCCGCCAGCACATATTGCGCCTTGAATGATAGGAGGAGATCCGGCCGGAACGTCTCTGCGGCGCGCAAAATGGCGGCATTGTATTCGGCAACGAGACGCCACTCTAAGATGCGCCGCATCACGCGCGAACTCTTCTTTTGCACTTGAGGAAAGAGGGTTTGCACGTCGACGTCCGTCACGTCACATCCCAAGCGCCGTAACGCGTAGCAACAAGCTCTCGCACAGCTGCCGTACCAGTTTTCGCCTAGAAAAAGGATGCGTAGCATATCCTGAACTGCCATCCCGAGCCGTTCGGCCGAACATCACCGCGTTCCCTTGATCGTCGATGCCCGTGACACAACTCAAGGTCCGTGTCGCGTGCCAAATGATAACTTGCTATCTAGAAACGTAAAAAGAACCTTTCGTTCGGCAGTGAGTTTGAGTAAACGAAGGTCACGCCGCCCTTCTACTTCGCTTCGTGTGTATTGCCACAAATTCGTCTGCCATATCGCCGTCGCTTGTGTTAATGGGCCGCACCGTGTAACCATGTGCCGCGAGGAGGTCGAGACACTGACTCCGGAGCGCGTGGCTGTGAGTCGCTAACAGGAGTGCTGGGCGATGCTGTGACAGGACTTCTCTCGCGCCCTGAAGCACTGAAAATTCGGCACCCTCCACATCAATCTTGATGGAATGCGGCGCTGCTACGGAAGTTCCGAATACAAATTGGTCCAGAGCGACCGTTCTAACTTCGAGTTGACCATCATCGCCCAGGTGCCCCATTGCTGCGCTCACGTGGAGGCGAAAGCGCCGCTTCCCGCTCGCATCAGACACGGCAGCTTCGATCACGCTCACATTCGTTAACCCGTTCAATGCAATGTGCCGCCTAAGGTACTGAAGATTTCGAGGCACCGGCTCAAACGCATGTACGCGGCCAGAAGGGCCAACCAATTCTGCTGCCAGGAGAGTGTAAAACCCCACATTCGCGCCGAGATCCAATACCGTTCCGCCGAAAGGAGTTACTTGAGCGAATGCCCGCTGCTTCCCCAACTCGTAGGAACCTATCCAACAACTGTGGTCACCCGAGCCCACAATCCACTTCCGGCCTCGCAGCCTGCCAGTAAGAATCGGCAGAACCATGCCCGTCGGCAGGAGTCGCAACGGTGACCGAATCGCCCTCGCCCAAAAGTTCATTGGTGGTCTACAGCTGCGCCCGGCGCTCGTAACCGCACCAACATGTCCATTGTGTACACACTTCCCTTCCGATCAGCTAATTCCACTAGCAGCCAGCCCGCAATGCCCAACCTAATCAGTTGCCAAAGAAGGTAGCGGATGCCGCTAATCGGCCCGTGAGGCACGGGACCGCACTCGCGAAACTCCACTTCTGAATCAAAACCGGCGAGTGCGGCAAGCTGACGGAAATTATTTGGGGAGAAGGCCCACTCATGGGTGATGTCCCAATATCGCGTTATTCCGCTGAACGGGGAAATCGAGTTCGGCACCATTCCAACCAGTGTACCCCCGGGTCGCAGCACCCGACGGGTCTCGAGCAGTACGTCCCTCAAATACTCTTTAGATAGGTGTTCAAGAAAATTAAACGCCGTAACGAAATCGAGGGATTTCGAATCGGTCTGGCGCAAATACTCGAGCACATCGGAGTGAACCAGATTTCCCTTGACAAACGATCTGCCCTCATCGATCTCTTCGCGGCAGAGATCCACACCGGCCGTGTTCTTTATTCCCTCCCGTTCCAGGCAATAGAGCATCTCCCCACAGCCACAGGCGAGATCGAGGCAACGGGCTTCCTTGACCTGCGGCATCCAAAGCCCGAGGCGACGCTTCAGCAGAGCAGCTGCAAGATCGTAGTACTCCCGTGTGCGGTGATGTCCCCGATAGCTTGTGGTCCGATAGTAGTGCTGTGTAATTTCGTCGCTCAGTGAAAGGGAAACTGCCGGCTCCAATTTTTCATTCGCCGTCACTGAGTTTAAGTACCTGAGTAAATTAATCCCTGAGGAAATTGCGGCGGCCAACTCTCAGAACGTGGAAGAGCGCCCCGAACAGCATCATCTGCGAAAGAATGCCTCCGTAGACCGTCACGGCTTCCGGCATATCGATCATACCGCCGATCACAACGGAAACGTAAAGTATCATGTGAAGCGGGTCATAAACGGGATTTTCGCCTGCCATGCGCCACAGCAACCCGTAGCCGAGACCTATCCCTAGCATCCCAATCACTACCCCAGGGATACCAAAGTTCCAATACAATTCTCCGACCGCTGTGATTCCAGTTGAGGAAGTGGACTCCGATTCTCGATTAGACGCTCCCAAGTACATTGTGAACCACGCGCCACGACTCACGTTTGGCTTGTCTGGCCAGAAGAACCTTGGGACGAATGCATAGGCCGCATACTGCATAGTCTGGCCAGACTGAAATCCGTCCTTCCTGACCTCCCCGACCAGGAATCCTGTTGGGGTAGGATCGAACTGGCGGACCAGGAACTTTTCTGCCTCACCGGAGAGTGAATTTTCGCGTTCCGTCGTCGAGCCAGACCAACCAAATACCCGGAACGAGTTGATAATATGTGCGAGCTGACCCTCACCTTCTCGCGGAAGTTCCTGGCGCGAGTTCTGCAACGTCGGCGCTATCGCTCCAAAGTATATAACCATCAATCCCGATCCAAGGATTGCGCCCCACCGCCACAGGTCGCGCCGTACGACCACCATCCAGACTAGCGGCAGGAAAGAGAACATGATATATGCCTTGGAGCCTGTTGCCAAGTTGGCGACGAGCAAACCTAATATCCCGATTGCGAACAAGGGTCCGAACATTCGCTTCGAGATTCCGAAATACCTGCGCGGTACCAGAGCAAAGATCGTCACTGCTGCTAGCGCGGCCCAATGCAAGGGCCGGACCAGGTTACCCAGAAAGCCGAACCATACCCATTTCAGCAGATACACCAACCCGAGCCCCCAAATTGCAACCAGCCAAACAAAGGGCAGTGGCTTGAAATTAGCCAACCGCCTCGTAGCGGGTGATTGCTGCAGCGGCCGCATATATTGCATTCCCACATGCATCGACAGAATGCCCAACAAGTAGATTACGTATCCTTTGGCCAAATCCGGGGGTGAAATTAGCGCCACCGAGAAATCGAGCCACTCCCCGGAGTTGATCCTCCATCCGATGTACACTGCAGCAATTCCTAAATCGATAGCGTTCCAAAAGAACAAGAATGATAGAGGATCGATCCTCAGCGGTGTCCTTCGCGCCTCCAGGATTCCGAGGGTGATAAGCGTTGGCGCCACCAGCAAACCACCGAGCAGCAGCGGAACGACTGGATTATCCGAAGCGAGTCCCGTTGCTGTGATCAGCACAACGATTGCGTGCGCCTTAACTGCGCTCCAGGATCTCGAGGGCACCCGCGTTTCCGTGCTCGCTAGAAACGAGCCGCTGGACCGAGGCCGCAATTCCTGGACGTATTTAGCTGCGCTATGCATGGAGCGGAACGTGTGCCAATCCAAACGGGATGTTGCCGTGATTTCGCAATTGCTCGACCAACCCCCAAGAGTATGCCCCTCGGCAACGCAACCATTGTGTGATCACCGTGGCCAGGTAGCGCGCTGGAAGGAGCGTGGTCAGTCGGAAGTACTGCCGCCAGTTTTTCGAGATCAATGGCCGTGGAGAGAAAACTTTGGCTGGGATCGCAAACCAATCCTGTACATCCAAAAGTACTGGATCTACGGAGGAACGGACCCCCGGATGCTTGTCGCCGTGTAACAGCGGCTCATCGTTGTGAACTGGGAAGGTTCTTGTCAGCGAAGCAATACTTGCTGAGACTACCATTGGCCTTAAAACTCCGTCGACTTCGTCATTCGATTTTTATCCTGTCCGGAAGGCTCATTCCGTACGGCTATCCTCTCGCCGCCTCGCATGGGTGGCCCCATCCCAGGCTCCGGAGGCAAAGAGCTGCCCCAGCTTGGTATGCAAATCACATAATTGTAAGCCCGTTTAAGCACCTGAATGGGGAGATACAGCAAACCTAGAGGGAGATTCCCATGTTGCCGCACAATTCTTGCGAGATTCCGAGCATATTCACGGTCGCCGCGTAGGTAGCGAACGGGTATGTTAACAAGACAGCGCGCTGTCGTGAGCATCAAATTCTCGTTATATCGTCGCCATTCCAGGTTCATGAACTTTCGTGGTCGGAAAATCTTCTCTGGAATCACGAAGGAGTCAATGACGTCCCAGAGCTTTTTAGGATTCACCGAAGAACTGCTTTCCGGCTGTGTTCTGCCATAAAAGAGGGGCTCGTCCGTATGAAGATAGTCGCCGATCCGACACAGCCGTGCACCTAGGTCCCAATCGCCCGCATACAGGAGGCTCAAGTCGAAACCACCAGTCTGCTGAAACGCCGAGGCACGAACAAAGAAGCTGGAATTCCCTCCGAACCCTTCTCCAGTGACCATCCTGTCCAACATAGCGCTTCCGGAGATAATAGAGAGGTGTTTCCCAAAGAAGAACTGCTGCCGCAAGGGACGTCCGCCTTCATCGGTGTGGATCTCCGCACAGGTCGCGAGAACGACATTCGGGTTCTCCTCCATAAGCTTAAAGAGGACTTCTAAGCAACGAGGCGCGATCCAATCGTCCGCGCATAGGATTTTCCGATAGCGGCCTATTCCTGACTCCACTGCTCGCTGCAAATTCCCATGCATCCCCAGGCGCCGCTCGTTGAGGGTGTACCGGATCCGAGAATCCAGAGCCGCATATCGCGCAACCAGCTCGGCTGTTCCATCATCGGAACAATCATCGGTGATTACGAGCTCCCAATTAGAGAAAGTTTGCCAAATCACGCTTTCTATACAATCAGTGAGAAATCTTGCATAGTTGTAGGTGGGGACACACACCGAAACCGAAGGCACCGTGGGAATCATCTATTTCTCTCCGGCAATTTGGTGTTGAACACAGACGAACCACTCGCCCTGCCCAGTGCCGCAAAGGTATCCAAACGAGGTCATATCCATTTTAATGAAACAGATTTCCTTCCAGATCCGAAGCAGATTCCACAGCCGAATGTCATCGAATAACAGAATAGGAACCGCGCGAAAGGTGGCCTTGGAGAAATTTCCCAGAATCCTGAGGGGAAACTTTCTGAATAGATGACGAACTTGACTATGGTCTCGCGGTGCAGCAGCGGCCCAACAAGAAAGATCAATCGCGGCAGGCATCACGTAGGCTTCGCTGCAATCCGGGTGTTCGCCGACGAGGTTGACCCTGCCCGGAGCCCGGTACAATTTCGGGACGCCGCCAAAACAGCCTCGAAAGTTACTTTCCAGACCTAAAGAATGCTGCATGTCCCATTTGCATCCCCCTACATGCCACTAAATGCAGCGATGTGAACCTCGGCTGCGAAAAGGCGCGCCGCCAGGATAGTCGCCGACGTACGGCCATCGAGTGTCAAAGTCGCCGATCTCGCGGCCGGATACAAACCGTGATCGTAGACGCTCTTGAATTACACCCCACCCTTGCCATTTGTACCGAACACCGGCAACCCGGTCCACTCGCACAACCCGGTGCCACACCAGTGACCGAACGAAGTGAGGTCTATCTTTGGCAACTGTATCTCCCGCCAGACCTTCAGCATGGTCCAGAGGCGGATGTCGTCGAAGACGAGAATCGGATTGTTGCGAAAGCAAACCGCGCCAAGGTTCTCAAGAATTCTGCGTTCCAACGCGCCATCCTTAGCTGCGTCAATGAAAACGAAGTCTGCAGCTCGTAACAGATCAGCATATTGGTTGCATACGGCCGAATCCCCTAGATCGGCCACAATCTGCCGCAACCTGCCGGTACTGAGGTCCGCCGCCGTCAGACAGGACCGAGGGTACTGCTCCCAGGCCATTATGTCGAACGAGACCACCTGCCCGTCAGGCGGAAGCTCTTCCGCTAGGGCAAGAGCAGAGTTGCCTTCCGCGGTGCCAATCTCCACTACAAGCTTAGGACGTAGCACACAAACCAACGCCGCCAGGAGACGGTAATGCTCGCCGGGCCAGAGGTTGATGATCGAGTCGGGATAGCTGAACCTGCCCCTCAGACGAAGAGAAATATCCGCCAAATCAATAGTCCGCGCCCGCTGAATGGCGTGTAACGATATGTCGAGGATTCGCTCGCTGGGGCGGGAAACGGCGTCATCCTCCGAAAATACCATCGAGTACAGCGCATGCCGTACAGGAAACGGGGTCCGAAACAACCGACGTTGGATAGCCTCTCGAACACGAACTTGAATGTTATTTCGCAAAACGACTCGCTCCGGACCAAACAGAATAACGTTCAAGCGCCGCAATTACGCACCACACTCATCCAGAGTCCACTGAACAACTCGACCGTCGGGTATACAAATACCCACAGCGACCTATGCACAGGTTTAAATTTTCGCCACTCTGTTGAAAACAGGTTCACGAATCTCTTTGAGCCCCCGATCGCTAAGTAGTTGTTCGGGCCGCCGTACCGAGCGACCTGGACATGTACGTCTGAGATTTGGCACAAATCCCCGTCCAAAATCTCCCCAGCAGCCGGCGCTCCTCTTCATCGATCTGTCTGAACATTAGGACCAGCGCTAAGCCAATGCAGGCGGCAAAGAGCGAGTATCGAACCATGATCGATCGAGTGAAGTGCCAGACCGCAAAGCAGGCCGCCGCAGGCAAAAGCAAGGCAAATGCCGCACGCGACGATATCCCCGCAAACGCGACAAGGTCCTCGCCAATCTCGCGTGCCGTTAGCAAGGGTATAACCCATGCACAGACACCCACATCCGCGAGCAAAGTTGCTAAAGCAACTCCCCGGATCCCCAAAATCGGTACCAGGTAGACTGCCAGAGCGCCGGTTATCAGCGCGCTCAGTAGAAGCGCAACACTCGGCCGATAGTGCCGGTTGCTGGCCCACAGAACCGTCCCGCCGGCGCTCCATAGCGTCCACAACAAAAGGCGAGCCATCAGGAAGCCAAGGGTCCAGAAATCCAGAGTCAGCTTTCGTGCAGTCCACAGCGGGTAGAGCACGGAAATGAGCGGAAGGAGGGCCAGCATGAGGCCGCCGACTAGCCACAGATTCAGCTTAGCCAGGGTGCGGTGGACCCGCACCAGCGACTGCGTCTTGCCCAGCGCGTGCATCGCCGTTAGCTCTGGCCACACTGCAGTAGCGAGCAAGGAACTGATCATCATCCCGAAATTGACGATCATGCGATGGGTTGCTAACCGGCTCACCTCCCCGCCCGCCAGCGATCTCTGCGTCACCAGTAGAGTGAACTGGGTGGCGATGTAGTCGGATATTGGGATCAGAAGGAAGAATAATCCTGGGCCTACCATCTTCAGCCCTTCCTGCCATGACCCATGAGTCGGCCGAAGACGCAGCCAGGGATGAAGGCGATGCAAATCATGGAAGATCAGCCCAGCCAACACCAGGCTCATCGCGACTTGAGCAGCAGCGACACTCACGAAGCTGGAGTTGACGGCAATCAGCACTACTGTCAAAAGCAGTATCCCGAACTGTTGCGCTGCGCTCAGAATGGCTGCTCGGGCTAAATGCCCCGTCGCACGATAGACGCTGGCAATCACTCCCATAGGCACGCCGATCAACAGCTCGGCCGAGAGCAGCAGGATGACCGCGAAGAGGGCACCTCCTCCAATCGTATGCAAACCCAGTATGCGGCCGGCTGGCAGCAACGCTGTAGCTAGGGCCACAGCGGCGAGCACAGCGAAAGAGAGCGGCAATTGCACCCGCAACGTGCTGTGAAGAACGCGACGGAATTCATTCCTATCACTTCCCGCGAAACTGGCGCACAGCTTATTCCCGACGTAGGTCTGGACGCCCAGATCGGTAACCTTAAGACATTGGACCAATCCGGCAAGAAGCAGCCATTCCCCGAAGCGGAACTTGCCCCAGACATAGAGCGCAATTGGTACGATAACTTGCGACAGGATATTAACCAAGACGCCAAGTGACAGAGCGCCAACCCCGCGGCTGACCCTGCTCAGAAATCCTCCCGGGAGAACCGAGGGTTCGGCGCTCCCTTCACACGGCGGCCCGGATGGGTCGGTCACTGAGACAAGTTGGGAGAGAGGAATGACCGCCCTGGCTTCCGTTCCCACTACGCACCCTCGACAGGTACACGCTGCAGTTCGCCGTCCATCAGCCAACGTTTCAAACGGTGCGCCGCTCCCAGCACCATGGTTTGGTTGCACCAATAGCACAACCGTAAGCGTGCTTTCACAACCTGGGCGCCGCTGTAGGCCAACGGAATGTATCGGCCATGAATGCGGGCTAGGGTGCGCGTAATAGCAACAGAATTGAGGCCGGCTTTGTGGTCGCGTTCGCGTTGTCTTAGCAGGAGATGGGGCTCACGCACATAAGCCACGTCTCCATACATCGAGAGCCGCATCCACATATCTACGTCCGCGATGAATCCGTCAGCCGGATTGTACAGGCCATAGCGTTCATGGGCAGAGCGGCGCACGACTGTCAGAGCACATACGGGACAACCCGACCTGCCTAGCATGAACCTGAGCCACTCGGGACCGGGGGTAAGCTCGGCAAAATCATGGATATTCGACCCCGTGTGCTCGCCCTCTTGGCTGATTATCTGGCTCGCGCAGTGCACATATAGCGCGGAAGGATTGCGATCAAGGACAGCTACCATGGCCTTGAGGAAACCTGGCCGATAGAGGTCATGGTCGTGACAAACGGAAATGAATTCGCCCTTAGAGGCATGAATCCCTTCGTTGAGATTACGGGCAATGCCGAGATTCGTGGGGTTGCGATGATAGCGCAGTCGCGAATCGTTTGTCGCCGCTGCAGCAACAGCTTCCGCAGTTCCGTCTGACCCGCTACCATCATCACGGACGAGTAGCTCAAAGTCCCGGAATTCACCATCTAGCAGCGAACGAATGCTTTCACGGATCTGATGCGACCGGCGGAAAGTGGGCATGATAATGCTGACGCGCGGTCCATCTACAATTTTGCGTATCGGAAGCAAGAGCTCTGGGTCAGTTAGTCCGTCCATCACGGATATACTCCACAGTTGGATAAATGATTGTATGCGGACTGAATTGCTGGCGGCAACCCAGTTCCTTCACGGCGCAATCGGTATCGGGATATTCGTCGTTGGCCTCTCGAACATTGGCATCAGGTCAAGCAGAGTTTAGCATTGTTCGCAGAATTGACCACAGCACTTTGACCTGACCACAGGATCATTGACACGCGCCCGTGATTGTCCGTGACTGATGCAGATGGTCCTGTCTTCCGAGGCCGATTGGGTCGTCGTGGTCCACGCTTGAGGCGGAGGAATGTTTTCGAGCATGACTTCCGCTAATTGACTCGCCCCGCGCGGATGTACTCCACCGTTTCAAGGATTGTGCTGCGTAGATCGTACTTTGGACGCCATCCCAATTCGTTCATCGCACGGTCGGCGTCCGGGTATTTGTCATTTGCTTCCTCGAAGAGCGGGCCCCAAAGCGTTTTGGGATCAACAAAGCTAATCTCGCTACGGCTGCCGGTGATTTCGAGGACCTGCTTCGCAAGTTCGAGGATTGTGATCTTGTTAGCGGGATTCCCCATATTGTATGCTTCGCCCCTACGGCCGCAACACATGGTCCGCATAATCCCGTCGGCTACATCGCGGACATGGGTAAATGCGCGAATCATTCTTCCGTCGCCGTAAACCGTAATGAGCTCGCCAGCCAGCGCCTGCTTGATAAACCTCGGCAAGACGAAACCACCCTCTGTTGCCTGCCGAGGCCCGGCGACATTGAAGGGTCGTACTATTCTCGTATCCAACTCCGTGACTCTACTCATATTCATCAGGGCTACCTCGCAGCCCAATTTCGCGACTGCATATTCAAGCCGCACTGAGACCTTAGGCGGGATAATCATGGCATCCTTCTCGGAACAGTAGCCATCACGACCTCCACCATAGACTTCGCTGGTTGAAACATCGCACAGCTTTGCTTTTACTCGAAGGCAATAGTCGGCGACAGCATAGCCGTCATCCACTGTTGATTGCAGGATCCGCCCCCCGTGCTTCAACACCCCGACTGGTCCCACAACTGACGCCAAATGGTAGACCTCATCAAAGACCGGAAGATCTTTCCGCGAGAAGAATTCTTTGACCGTACAGAGGTCATAGCTGATTCGATCCGAGCACCCGAGTTGCTCCAAGTAAGGCGGAAGATGAATCGGACTGGTTACCATGTTGTCGACCACATGTACATCGACGTCTTCCTTGTTAAGAAGCATCTCTATCAGATGGCTGCCGATAAAACCAAAGCCACCAGTAACCAGAATAGATTTTGCGGGAGTTCTACCCATCTATGTATGTCTCCAGACAGATTATTCTTACGGCAGTAATGGCCACTACGGCGGCCATGCGCTTTGTAGATTTTACGTTGAATGCTTAATTTGTTATGAGTCTCAAAAGAGCCGGATAAACCTTGAACCCATCGGAACGTCTCGCGCAGGATTCGCGGCCCGGACAGGCTACCGCCCTCTGACCCACAGACCTCGTTCTGTGGAAAGCCACAAAAAAATACTCCTTAAACCCGGCTTCACTTTATCCCTCTTGCTTTGCATGAGCCAACTGTTCCAAACAGGTGAGGATGCCATTCACGTTCTCTCGATAGCTCCAATGCTCGATGATCTCACGAGACTTTTGTCCAAATCTCGCACGCAGCACCGGGTCAGACAGCAGCAGTTCCAAATGCGCTGATAAGGAACGAGGATCACCAGAGCAGAACACAAATCCGTTTACTCCCCCCCGAACCAAGTCTCCCGCCGCACCAACATGATCGCTGGCCACTACTGGTAAGCTGAAACACATTGCCTCGTTCACGACGAGTCCCCACGGCTCATCCCCAGAGGGCAACGCAAATACGTCAGCTATTGCGAACCACTTAGGAAGTTCCGTTTGATTTTGAAATCCTGCAAAAACTACGGGCAGGTGCTTTGCCTCGGCGTACTGTTTCAACTCTGGCTCAAGCGACCCGGCCCCCACGTAAACCAAAACGGCCTTCTGAGTTCTCGAAACGTATTCAAAGGCTCTCAAAAGATCCGAGGGACACTTTTTTTCGATGAGCTTTCCCGAGTACAGCACGACTGGCAGTTCGGGAGCGATTCCGAGCTCTCGCTTCAATTTCCCTTTACAGTTGGCGAGTTTGTCTGCCTGAGACAAGAAGAAGTCATTGTTAACAGCGTAAGGAACCAAGTAGATCTTTTCTTTCGGAACGCCGTAAGCCCGGTAAAATTCAGCGTTGTACCGGCCAATGGCCAGAAATGCAGAAGTCCTGCGAAACAGATTGCGCAGGACGATCCGTTTTAGTGCGGATTTCCAGGGTGGCAATACCGGAAGCAAATTACTCTCTCCCCGAACGATTACAGGGACTTTGAACGTAAAGGCGGCTAGCATGGCTATCCAATCACTAAATCTAGCCCATCCATGTACCCAGATGGCGTCAAATTTTCGACGTCTTAGATGCAGGATGATCCGCGGGTTAATCCGACCCCAAAACCGCGACGCATTCGGCCTGATACTCCAGTTAGGTAAGAATTCAAAACGGTAGCCCTCGAGCAGAGGCACGTCCCACTTAAGCTCCCGCCCAAAACCTTCATCATGGTAACTTTGGGCACCCCAATCCGAGCAAAAAAACACCGAAAGCTCAATTTCAGGCTGACATGCAAGCATCCGAAAAAGAGGAGCTTGGTATTGAATCACGTGTGAAGCTAGGATGGCCAAACGAAAGCGGCGCCGCCCAGCAGTGCCGCGGGTACCAGAGGTCTCTGTGGTTGGCCCGAGCTGAATTGAGCCTTTCTCGTCATTCAGGGTAGAGACCGACGGAAGCGCAAATCGGGAGCGCGAAGACTGGATGCGCGACCATAATTCTAAATTTGTTTGGCTTCCTAGCACAGCACCCTTTCCAGTCTAGCCCGGAACTTCTCATAGGAAAACTCTCGCTCCAGTCTCTCTTTGCCACGCCGACCCATTGCGTCCCTTTCTGCGCTATTACCGAGCAGTCTTACGACGCATTGGGCGAAGCTTTCCACGCTGTCCGGCTTGGCAAGAAGCCCAGTTCCCCCGTCTTCAACTACCTCTGGAATTCCGCCCGCTATCGCACCGATGCAGGCTTTTGCATGGTACATGGCTTCGAGAAAAACGATTCCAAATCCCTCTTTTAGGCTCGGCAGCACAAACAGGTCACAGGCATCGTAGTAACTAGGCAGAAGCTCATCTGCTACAAAACCAGTGAAAACCACTTTGTCGGCAACGTTCGTGTCCTGCGCTAACTTCTCCAACCGGGGACGATCCCCGCCTTGTCCCACGACTACACAGAATGCGTCTGGTATGTGATTTAAGATGGTGGGCATGGCTTTAATAACGAGGTCGATTCTCTTGTAGTCTTCCGTAATCGCTAAGCGGGTAACGGCGAGCATCATGTGACCTCGTGGAAGTCCCAATTCCTTTGCAGGACGAATCCTATCCGCCATTCTTGAGTAGAACGGGTCCAAGGTATCGGGCAGTAGGCGGAACCGTACAGGAGGCATCCCATTGAAATGGACTAATGCCTCCTGAGTGTATTCGCTAACGGTGAGGATCTCGCGCATTTGGGAAATACCCAACCTCTGGAGAGAGGGTAATGGTCTCCAAACATCAATTCCGTGAACCACCAACGATTTGATAGGCTTCGGCATCGCACATGCTAAAGAACTGAAATTTACGTGCCCGAAGACAACGCGGTTTGATCGCCAGCCTGCCAGAAGAGTTGCCGCAGCAAACTGCGTTTTATTGCCCTTGAAGCCTCTGTATCGGGTGTGACCTGAGGACATGTAATCAGCCGCCGCTTGGGAAGGAACTGCCCCGTCCAAAAGGCTGAAAACAGTGACATCAAAACCAAAATCGCTGGCAAGATCATCTGTTGCCTTGATCAGCGCACGGTTAAAAGTGTGGACGCCCCCAGTCAAGCCGAAGACACTGGTGACCAGGATTAAAATTCTCATCCGCACCTCAGGCTAGCCAATTTTTCCAGCTTTGACAAGGGACGTCCCCCTTCGGGCGCGCGTCATAGAAATGTGCGCCGGCGAATTTCAAACTCCAGATTCATCCTTCAGATATCATGGTACAATCTCCGAAAAACGTCGGCCTTGCAAGATGTTGCGATTATTCGTCCAGACCCCGAAGATAATTGGGGTGGCGGTGGCATTGCCTTGCTGACTTGTTGGAGGAACGGTTGATGGATTCGGGGATCGTTCGCCGTAGGGAGACGCCAACCCTCGAGCAACTGCTGACCGAGATTCAGTATCCAACAGATCCCGCGAGAAACTATGCACCTCTACCGGCAGAGGATTTTCTTCTCCGTGAGTACTGGAGGATTCTAAAAAAGAAAACGTGGGTGGTCATCTCTACATGGCTGATCGTTGCAACTTTGGCCATTGTCTACACCCTACGCATGACGCCGGTTTATGACGCGACGGGAAGAATTGCAGTGAATCGCGAGAATTCACTGAATTTGGGTTTCAAGGACTCGGATCAGGGTTCCATCGGGGCTGATTATGACGACTATAACATCGCGCTGGAAACGCAAGTCAGGATCCTTCAGAGCGACGCCATAGCGTTTCAGGTGATCAAGAACCTGAAGCTAAATAATAACCCTGCGTTTGCAGGAGCTGCTGCCAATGCGCGTACAGAGCCGGCTTTGAACTCCCTGCAAGTGGATGTTCCCTTGGAATCATCGTTGCTTGATCGCTTTCGGAGGGGTCTCAGGCTAAGCGTCATCCCCAGGACGCGGATCGTAGAGATCCATTACTCGCACCCAGATCCGCGACTTGCTGCGCAGATAGTCAACGGGCTGATCAACACTTATATCGAACAAAATTTCAAGACGAAGTTTGACTCCACAACGCAAACTTCGGAATGGTTATCGCAGCAGCTTTCCGATTTGGCACTGAAGGTCGAAACGTCCCAGGAAAAACTTGTCCGATACCAGAAGCAACACGACATTCTTGGAATTGACGAAAAGCAGAACATCGTCACTTCCAAGCTCGATGAGTTGAACAAGGAATTGACGGTCGCAGAAGGCGATCGAATCGAGAAAGAATCTGCATACAAGCTCATATCTGCGGGAAATCCTGAACTTTTTGCGAGGGTGGAGCCGAACAGTCTCATCAGCCAACTAAGGGCGCAGGAGAGCGAGCTCAGTATTAAGTACGCTGAGGCCACCACCCAATTTGGTCCTTCGTACCCAAAGGTGATGCAGCTTGGCAACCAATTGAAGCAGGTGGAAGCATCGATTCGGGCGGAGAACGAGCGTATCGCCTTAAGGGTGCAGAATGAATACCTCTCTGCCCTACAGCGCGAAAAATTGCTGGGTACCGCACTTGATGTCCAGAAGCAAGAAGCCAACCACCTCAACGAGAGTGCGATTGAGTACAGCCTTTTGAAGCGCGATGCTGAATCCAACCGGCAGTTATATGAAGGTTTGCTTCAGAAGCTGAAGGAGGCAGGCGTTTCTGCCGGACTCAGATCGAGCAATATCCGCATCGTGGACTTAGCCCGTGTTCCTACATCACCTTCGGCTCCGAACATCCCGCGGAACATCTTACTTGGTTTGGCACTCGGTTTGTTCGGAGGGATCGGGCTCGCGTTCGTTTTGGAAGGCCTCGACAATACCGTGAGGACGCCGGAAGAGGCGCAGATCATTTCCGCTCTGCCATCACTGGGGATCGTCCCCCTGAGCCCGAAACTGATCGCAAAGAGCCGCAGCGATAGTCGCCCGCGCTTGTCGTTGAGTTCGTGGTCGTCCGAGTCCCCTGATTCCGTAGAACTGATTACTTTTGCCCGTCCCAGGTCCGAACTGGCGGAATCCTACCGTGCGCTACGGACTTCCATTCTGCTTTCCTCGCCCGGCTCCCCACCCAAGGTGATTCTGGTAACCAGCGCTCTGCCGCAAGAGGGCAAGACGACGACAAGCATCAATTCGGCGATCGTACTTGCTCAGCGTGGCGGACGAGTCCTACTGATAGACGCGGATCTCCGCAGGCCAGGAATTCACAAGGCACTCGGAGTGCGAAATACTTCCGGACTGAGCACATTGATGACAGGTGGCAACGGTTCCGAAGATCCGATTATGTCAACCGAGATTCCTAACTTATTCGTGCTGACTGCCGGTCCCCCGCCTCCTCAGCCCGCTGAGCTGCTGGGTTCGACTCTCATGAAGGACTACCTGGCACGAATGCGCGAGAAATTCGACCACATAGTTATTGATACACCGCCTGCACTCTCAGTGACAGATGCAGTTCTTCTGTCGGTCGAAGCTGATTCGGTAGTCGTGGTTATCAGGTCAGGCCAGACGACGAAAGCTGCGCTTCGTCGGGTTCGGGATTTGCTGTCCCATGTAAATGCGAGAGTCACGGGGGTGGTCGTCAACGCATTCGATCTTCACTCCGGCAGTAGCTACTACTACCGGTATGATGCGAAGTACTACGGCAGATATTACGAAGACGATCCACCCCAAAACGGGACTACCGCCGCCGGCAAAGTCTCGTAGCATGGATAGTGGATATGTGCGGGCAGCCGAGCTGCCGGCTTAGAATCACACGCTCATTGCGGTTCTGTGTAGGTCAGATGCGGATTGAATTGCGGTCCCAGCTCCGCGTGTTTTCCCTTGCCGTGGTTTGCCTGGTTTTTGTGGGGCTTTATTTTCACTTGGTCCTGCGCTCATACCGAGCGTTCCGTTTGGCGGCTATCCCAAACTTGTCCAATCTTCAGGAAGCAATCCGGCTCGAACCATCGAACGCTGAATATCGCGAACTGCACGGACGAAATCTTGCACTGTCCAGCGCAAGTCCGGACGAGGCTATTTCAGATTTTCGAACAGCGGTACATTTGAACCCCTATGTGGCGCGGTACTGGCTGGATTTAGCGGGTGCCTACCAAGTAGCAGGGCGCTTCGACGAGCAGGCACAAAGCGTCGAACAGGCTGTGGAAGCTGACCCAACGACACCGCATGTCGCCTGGGAGGCCGCAAACTTCTTCCTGGTTCAGGGTGATCAGGAAAAGGCATTTCGTAGTTTTCACGTCGTTCTCGCAAATGATCCGGAGGCGGTTGACCCCGTTCTCCAAATCTGCTGGCGCGCAACCGGAGACGCGAATCGGATTCTTGATCGGCTGCTGCCGCGACGACAGGATCTGTACCTTTCGTTTCTGGGTTTGCTTATCTCCAAACAGAACGTGGCCGCCGCGGAAAATGTCTGGAGCCATCTAATCGCATTAAACCAGGAGTTTTCGACGGAGCTCGCATTTCCCTATTTTCGATTTCTCATCGCGAACCGGGAAGTCGGAGCAGCACAGACTGCATGGCAACAACTAGCCGGCGTCGATCGCTCTCTTCAGCCCTACCTTCCCTCTCGTGAGAACCTGGTCGTAAATGGGGGATTTGAGGAGAACGTACTGAACGGCGGCTTTGACTGGTGGTACAAGTCGAACCCCCATGCGGCCCTCGCAATCGACACGAGTGAGTTTCACAGCGGAACACGGTCCCTATCCATAGCCTTCGATGGGCAGAATGCTTCGGATGCCGGAATCTTTCAGTTCATTCCGGTAAAATCGGACACTGATTACGAGTTCAGTATCCAATGCAGGAGCGAGAATATCGAGAGTGCCAGCGGTCCGCGCTTTGTGATCGCAGATGCCTATTCCAACTCCTCTTACGTCCTCACCGATGATTTGCTGGGAACGAGTCCCTGGCATAAGCAACTAGCACGATTCCATACCGGGGCGAGCACGAATCTGCTTTTTCTGAAAGTTATCCGCGAGCCTGCCGCGCCCCTGATCCGAGGCAAGCTTTGGATCGATGACGTCACGCTGGTAGAGGCACGAGATCAAGGATTGGAACGTTGAAGGTCTCTTCACATTTGATTGTCGATACGAGCGATTCCATTAGCCTGGAGCTGCGGCGTCGTCCCGAGTCTAGGAATCAGCAATGGGGGTTCGTCTTCGGGCTATGCTCTCTCTTATTCTTCGCGGTCTTGGCGTTCGGTGCTGTCCAGGAATGGTCCACGTTTCTTTTCGAGGCCGGCGCGGCTGTCCTTTTTCTCGTTTGGGCAGGAAAGCAGGTGGTTTCTGGACAGCTAACATTGTCGCAAAACCCGCTGTACCTGCCCGCCTTATTTTTTTTCGCGCTTCTCATCGCGCAGGTGGTACTTCGTACCTCTGCCTACGGTTACGTCACCAAATATGAAGTACTTAAGAACGTCTCGTACGGGATTCTCCTGCTCATTGCCGCAGAATGCGTTCAAGACGAGGAAGCTCGGAAGATCTTTGCTATGACGATGATTGGCTTCGGCTTGGTTTACGCCTTTTTCTCGTTAGCGCAGGAACTGACTTCGAAGGGCAAGTTTTTTTGGTTCTACGTTCCACGATTCGGAGGATCAATCTACGGAAGCTATGTCAACCGCAATCACTATGCGGGCTTGATGGAGATGCTAGTGCCGTTTCCGATCGTCGTCAGTATGGGCCATCTGCTAAAAGGCGGGCAGCGAGCCATGGTTGCTTTCTGCGCCGTAATGATGGCCAGCACAATCTTTCTTTCCGGCTCACGTGGCGGAATGCTTTCGTTTGTTCTCGAAATTGTGGCGTTCGCTGCCTTGACTCTAATGCAAAGAAGAAATTCTCGTGTCGCGCTCGGCATGGTCGCATTGTGCGTGTTCGTTCTTGCTTTCTTAGTTTTTCTGGGCAAAGGCCAAGTCCTGGGGCGGCTTGGCAATCTAAGCCCGGACCTGCGTTGGAATATCACCAAGGACTGCTTGAAAATGTTTTCCCATCGGCCGGTATTGGGATGGGGCCTGGGAACTTTTCCGACGGTTTACCCCAGTTACCGCAGCTTCTATACAAATCTGTTTGTGAATGAAGCGCATAACGATTACGCACAGCTGCTGGTGGAGACCGGCCTGCTGGGCTTCGGGCTGATGGTGTGGTTTCTCGTGCGGCTGTACCGATGTGTATCACAGACGTCGCGGCGATGGGAATTCAAATGGGACGGGGCAGTCTCGCTCGCCGCTTTGCTTGGGTGTACGGGACTTCTGCTGCACAGTTTCGTGGATTTCAATTTGCAGATTCCGGCGAATGCCGCCATCTTCTACGTGCTGTGCGGATTGGCTGCCTCGCCATTGGCTACGCTGTCTAAAGCTCGATCTCGGAGCCGCGCGTAATGCACACGCGCGGGCGGCGCCCGTTATAATCGATGCTCCTTCAAGTGAAGGTGAGTCGCCACGGTCGTTAATCCAACGTACGAGTCCTGTGGGAACGGAACCCGTCTCAACGAATTAGAGGGCAGGAGGGGAAATGTCGAGGAAACGCCTCACCGTCGGTGCTGTGATGGCAGTTTGTACCTTCGCTGCACAGGGCGCTGCGCAAAAGAATGAAATCTCAGGGCTTCTTGGGCGTACATTTATCAGCGATCAGCGCATCCAAGGCGCTCCTTCGTATGACCCGAACCTTCACTTCGGCGATGGGTTCACCTTTGATGCAGGTTATGCGCGGCAAATTTTCGACGCAGGCGTCGCAACCATCTCGCTTGAAGTCCCATTCGTCGTAAACTTCGACGAGGATCTGCACGCCGCTGGGAACGCAATCCCCGAAGACTACTCGTCCTATTTCGTGACTCCCGCAGCACGAGTGAACCTGCTTCCCCTCACCGCTGTTTCTCCCTGGGTCAGTTTTGGTGGAGGGTTCGCGCGCTTCAGTGAGAGCTCCAAGCTCGAATTTGGGGGATCAAATCCGGGCAAAACCGGGACTACGACGGGCGTATTCCAAGCAGGGCTTGGACTCGACGTGAAGTTCTATAAGAATCTCAGTCTGCGCGGGGAGGTTCGGGACTTCTGGTCGGGCTTGCCGCAACTGAATGTGAACGTCGGAAAGGGCCACCAACGGAATCTATTCGCCGGAGCCGGCGTCGTCTGGCACTTTTGAACGGAAGCCTTCCGGACTTTCAGCAGCAGCGACCCACCGTCCGGGGGTTTTCGGCTGGAACGCTTTGGGCTCCGGTGAGCGCAGTGGAGTTACGGGAATGGACCGAAGTCTAGGAGTTCATGGCTTCGCTGGGCTTGCCGGATTCTCGGGTCTGGTGAGCACATAAATTGCCCCACCAACGATAATGCCAGTGCCGATTCCGACTGCCACCGGAGAGTTGAAACCCCCTCCTGAACCGGCAGGAGCGATACCACCTGCTCGTTTTTTCTTCTTTTTCTCGTTGTCATTCTGGGTTTGGGCATCGTCTCGAGTGGTCTGCTGACCTTGCGCAAGCGTGGTAGTTCCGCTGCCATCGCTGATCGTGAGATCGCCCTTACTCGCTGCGACGTGGACAGTACCATCCACATCTCTGACTTCAAACTCGGTCCACACACCAGAGGCGGGTGAGACCGTCACCCCGCCAGCACGAGTTGACATCAATTTCGACGTTGAGATTCTGATCCCCCCGTGCTCCAACGTTACCGCGTTCCCCACATACTGGACCAGCGACTCATTCAGAATCAGTACAGTGGAACCGGTAGCATTGATGTGTGCAACGGAGTCAGCAGTGGTCCTGATTAAGTCTCCGGAAAACAGAGCCGACGATGTCGGGACGCTGTTGCCATTGAGTGTTGTGTCCCCACGGACGTAGAGCATTGCGACAGGATCGGCGTCTGCCCCAAACACGGCAGCAGGAAAGACCAGCAACATGATGCAGCTTAGGACCTTCAACCCTAAAGACCTTCTCATCTTGCGAACACTCCCCGACTCGGTGGGCGTACCTGCGAAATCTTAATCCGAAAGGCGATCTCCGTCAATCGTCAAGGTAAGGTATGGTGGAATTGGCTGAATTCGAATTTCCAGAATATCTCGCCTGTGGAAATCCGGTCCGCAATCGGAAGTACGATGACTTTAGTTCTCACTTCTTGGGTCGCCAGCGTTGTGCTCGACGCTCAATAGCAGCGGTCTGGGCATGATTCAAGCCGGAATACGCGAGCGCGCTTCTGAGATCTCGTGCGAGAACAACCATCGGGTCACGAGGTGATGCATCGGCGTTCATAGACGCAATAGTTGCCCAGAAATACGCTTTCTGCAAATTCTGCGGAACTCCGCGACCGCTCCAGAATAGGAACCCTAGCTTGGATTGGGCGGCAACGTTTCCCCTCTCCGCCGCGATGGAAAACCAGTGCAGCGCTTCCTCTTCGTTCGGCACCACTGCGTACCTTGCGTCGCCCTCGAGATATCGCTGGCCTAGGGCATTCTGCGCCTCTGCACTTCCCTGACTCGCCAATTGCTTGAGCGTCGCAATGTCCGCATCCTCCAGATGCAATGGCATCTGAATTCCGGGGACCGGAGCTGAAGCCTCAGGCTGCAGTTGAGTCTCAACTGGCTGAGCCTGCAAAGGCGGTCGCTTCTGCGTCTGCCGCCGAATCCAGAGACTGAGGAGTCCGAGTGCCACGCCCGTGACGGCAACCACACAAATGAGCGCCACAGGCGCACGTGGTATCCGAGAATTCTGTGTCGAAGTCTCAAGTACGCCGTTCCCTATTTCACCGAGAACCGGGAGGCTGGTCGGAACAGACACAGGCGGATCTGGACGAGGGTGAGGAATCGGCACGACACTTTTTCGCCGAAGCTGACCCGTATCTTGAAAATTAATTACAACCCTCCCCACGATCTCCAGTATCGCGGTGTCATCATTGGTGAAGCTATCGGGGTGAGGTGAAAACACCTCAATCAGCCCCACGGTGGCCGCACCGATCGACACCGGCGCGGC
>Ga0307478_10001253_pt1 | contig 22641 bp, 20 predicted proteins | sample atmos_gasesECM4C_2_FD_203713 | JGI IMG/M metagenome (GOLD analysis project Ga0307478, IMG submission 203713) | Hardwood forest soil microbial communities from Morgan-Monroe State Forest, Indiana, United States - atmos_gasesECM4C_05 | ecosystem: Environmental > Terrestrial > Soil > Temperate... | reverse complement strand
CTCGGCGGAGGCACCGGCAGCGGTGCCGCGCCCGTGGTAGCTTCGCTCGCCAGCGAACTCGGTGCGTTGAGCGTCGCCGTAGTCACCAAGCCGTTCGCGTTTGAAGGTAAGCGCCGCATGCTGCAAGCGGAGCAGGCGCTGCAGGAACTCATCAACGCAGTCGACACCGTCATTGTCATTCCCAACGAGCGCCTGATGGAAACCGTCGAGCGCGGCACCAGCTTCTTCGACGCGTTCCGCATCGCCGACGATATTCTGCGTCAAGCCGTGCAGGGTATTTCCGATATCATTACCGTGCCCGGCATCATCAATCGCGACTTTGCCGACGTAAAAGCCATCATGCATGGGCAAGGATACGCGGTGATGGGCACCGCCGTGGCCACCGGCACCAACCGCGCCGTCGATGCCGCGAACCGCGCGATTGCTAGCCCGTTGCTGGAAGACAACTCCATCCAAGGCGCGCAAGGCATCCTCATCAATATTTCCGGCAGCTCCAGTCTCACCCTGCACGAAGTGCACGAAGCATCCTCCGTGATCCAGAAAGCCGCGCATGAAAACGCCAACATCATTTTTGGCGCGGTGCAGGACGACCAGATGAAAGACACCGTGAAAATCACGGTCATCGCCGCCGGCTTCAAGGACGCCAACAAAAAGCAAGCGCAACAGCGCCCTTCGTTCTTGCCCAAAACCTGGAAAGCCGGGCGCGAAGTAGCCGAGGTCTCTGAACCGCCGCAGCCCCAGCAGGTTAACATCGTCCACCAAGTCCAGGAAAATGTTCGCGAAGTCGCCCGCGAAGTTCCCGCGGACGATCTCGATGTACCGACATTCCTCCGCCGCCACGCCCAAAAAGCCTAAATGAATTTCACGCGGGTGTTTCACGAAGGGCGCTGCTTCTTGCTGCGCCCTTCATGCATTTGTGCCGGAAAAGCAGGCTAGCTCATCATACTGCCTGAAACTTGCGGCGCGGGAGGAAAGCCGTGGCTCAACAAGCAATGCAGCTTGGCGCGTTTGGAGTTTGGACCTTTCAACTGGATATTCTTCCCGCGGCCCGCATGCAAGAGACGGCTGCCGAATTGGAGGAACTCGGATACGGGACGCTTTGGAATGGCGAAGCTACGGGACGCGAGGCGCTCACAAAGGCGGCCCTGCTCTTGGGCGGGACGAAGCGCATCGTCATCGCTACCGGCATTGCAAACATTTACGGCCGAGACCCCGTCACCATGGCTGCCGCTCAGAAAACACTGGCCGAGGCCTACCCCAACCGCTTCTTGCTCGGGCTTGGCGTAAGCCACATCCCCCTGGTTGAAAAATTGCGCGGCCATCGCTATGACAAACCGGTTCCTACGATGCGCGCGTATTTGGACGCCATGGATCAAGCTCCGTATCAAGCGGTGCCGCCCACATCGAAACCGCCGCGTGTTTTGGCGGCACTTGGTCCAATGATGCTGAAACTTTCCGCCGACCGCGCCAATGGCGCGCATCCCTACAATTCGACGCCAAAGCACACCGCTGAGGCTCGCGAACTCCTCGGCCGCGGTCCTTATTTGTGCCCGGAGCAGGCTGTGGTGCTGGAGAAGGATCCGGCTAAAGCGCGCGCCATCGCCCGAAAATTTCTTGCTATATACCTGACTCTACCCAATTACACCAACAACTGGTTGCGCCTGGGATTTCAAGAAGCCGATATAAAGAATGGCGGAAGCGACAAGCTTATCGATGCCGTGATCGCTTGGGGCGATTTAAAAACCGTGCTGAATCGCATCCAGGAGCATCACGCCGCAGGCGCCGACCATGTCTGCATTCAGGTGCTCACCGACGACGCGAAGACGTTTCCCATGCGCGAATACCGTGAACTCGCGTCGGCCATCCCGCGAAGCTAGACCGCAACCGGCGTATCCAAGGTCTTAGCCGACGCCCGCCAGCAGAGTGGCCATCTTTCGCACTTCATCTTCAAACCGCGAGTAGTCTTCGTGGCCGTACGCGAGCACACTGCCCAAGCCAGAATGGATTTCGCGTGCTCCGGTCTCAGTCGCAATTTGCACCACGTTTGAAGCATTGATGCCGCCGCCCGGAACAATGATCACGCGTTTTTTCGCAGCCGCGACAAGCCGTGCAATATTTTTGATTCCATCAGCCGCACAATTAGCTCCGCCGGAGGTCAAAATGCGCGCTGCCCGTGCCATGGTTACGTCCGTGAGTGCGGCGTCCAGGTCAGTAGCCTCGTCGAACGCGCGATGAAACGTAACCGGGAGCGGCGCCGCCGTCCCCACCATCATATGTGTACGCCAGACATCAATACGCGGGCCCCCCACGAGCATGCCAAGAACGATTCCGTCCATTCCGGCGCGCTGAGCATTGGCTATATCCAGTCGCATTCGCAGGCGCTCGATATCCGAGTAATCGAAGTTACCAGCGCGCGGCCGGATCATCGCAAAGATCGGCAAGCTTACGGACGCGCGCACCGAGCGCATCAGTTCTTCAGATGGAGTAAGCCCGCCCAGGCGCAAGTCCGCGCAGAGTTCAATGCGCTGCGCCCCGCCGCGCTGTGCGGCAACAGCAGCCTCCACGGTCTCCACCGAAATTTCAAGAAGGATGGGATTCGCCGCCAAGCAAACAGACTAGCAGGAGCCGCACGTTGGCAGACCCCCAAAATTAATGGCGGAGGTTACCGCCAACGATCTCAAAGGACCGACATTCCTCCGCCGCCCACGCCCAAAGGCCTGACCTGAAATTATCGGTCTGCCGGACTTCAGAAGATCCAGCGAGTGTGGTGCTTGCACGAATCGCTCAATTTCGGATCACAGTGCGCATGGAAGACATGGGCCCCGATTCCGATTCCCAGCGCTGATCCCACAAACATGTCCGACGACCAGTGGTCACGGGCCATGAACCGTGTAACCGTCACGGTGCTTGCTGCCAAGTAGGCCAGCACCTGCACCCATTTTTGCGGATATTCGTGTGACACCACGGTCGCCATCGCAAAGGTGAACATCGCGTGTCCGCCGGGAAATGAAGTGTTGATGTTGTGGTGCATCCAAAAATCTCCATTCCCGTTTCCTTCGCCCGGGCGTTGGCGTGCCGCCAGCAACTGCATCGGTGTGTAGATCAGGAATGTGTCAACCAACGTTTCCAATTCCAGCACTCCCGTTTCCTTGGCGTGTGGATGATCCCCCTTGATGCCCCATACCCACACTCCGGCCAGCGTCGCTCCCAACCCGGCGATCGCAACGTCGGAAGTGGCTTGATAAAAATTGTAATGTGCAGTACCGATGTGCTTCTCAATGTGCCGGTCCGAGGCCAAAAGCGCCGCCGCGCCTCCCAGTTCGAGTGCGTCCCACTTAAAGTTGGAAGGCTTGAAGGGAGTTAGATAAAGCTCTTTCTGGTCTTCCAAGGTTCTCTTGACAGAGCGCATTACCAGTCCTTGTTGATCCGACCCCTGCATTTGAGTCTGCGGCGGCGAACTTCCCGTCGCGCCTTGACTAGCCGAGTCTTCTCCCGTTGCATCTCGTTCAAACGTTCCCGGAGGCAGAGTAGTGATGTCGAAACCCTCGTCCGCAGAGCTCTGAAATGTGTCTGTCTGCCCTGCTCTGCCCTCCAGCGGTGGATCTCGCTTGATGAACGCCGCCGTCCCGCCAACCACAGCCGCCGTTGGAATCCAGTGCCTTCCTTCACCTAGCTTGGTAGGAAAGAGCCGCATATCCTTGTCGTCGTGCAAAAATGTCGCCGGCATCTTACGCCAGGACGCTTCCAGGTTGGCCGGATCGGGTACGGCATTTGTCCCGGACGCCGAAAAATTGGCAGAGGATTGCGGCCCAGCCGCTGACCAAGTCTCTTGCGCATGGCTCACAACCGGCGAGCACGCCCACAAGACCGCCAAGAATGAAGTTACGAGAAAACGCGGAAGGACTAAAGAACGAACCATCGTTGGACAATTCTCCCAAAGTGAGCAGGTGGACTGGGAGAACCGCAAGGATATTCCGTCAATTAAGATGACCGCTGGAGACGAAAGGTTCGCCACCATTCTCGGTGTTCACGGCCGCGTCTGCCGCATTTCCTTGGCCGTCGCGCTTCTTACTTGGCAAGAGCAACGTCAGCCAAAGCATCGCTCCAGGCTTGTCACAGCCGCTTGTTGTGATAGGCTTGCGCTCCATAGTCCGGGTCTCGGTCGGATTTTTGCTTTGCTCAGCCCAGTCCGGAAAGCGCAAAGGAGACCTTGCCATGAAACGCGTTTCCAAGATCACTATGTGGCTGCTAGTTTTCGCGACTGCCGCATTGGCCGGCTGCCAGGCGTCCTATCACGAGAAGGAAGAGCACTATGTACTCATCGCCGCAAACATCAATTTGCCCTATTGGCAGGACGCTGCCGCAGGTTTGCGCGACGTGGCCAAGGAAATGGGTGTGGAAGTCAAAGCTGATATTGACGGACCTGCCTCATATTCTCCGAAGGAGGAACTAGACGCCTTCCAGAAGGCCGTTTCGTCACACCCTGCGGGAATCCTCGTATCCGTCGCTAGTCCGGAAATGTTTCAAGCTCCCATTGCTGCAGCCATTAGCAGCGGGATCCCGGTGATCTGTCTCGACGCCGACGCGCCAGATTCCAAACGCGTAATGTTCATCGGCACCGATAATTTTCGCGCCGGGCAGGAAAGCGCCAAGCGCATCGCCGACATCCTGAAAGGCCACGGCGATATCGTGATCGTAACCATTCCGGGTCAGCTCAATCTCGATGAGCGCGTCCGCGGTGTGAATGAAGCGCTGAAGAAGTATCCCGGCATCAAGGTTATTCAGACCATCGATGACAAAGGTGATTCCAATAAGGCCTTTGACGCGGTCAACGCGCTGCTCTCCGCCAAGAAGCAGAAAGTGGATGGCATTCTGTGTCTCGAAGCGTCCGGAGGCGCGGGCGCGGCCGGCGTCCTGCATCGCGTGGACATGACCGGCAAAATTGCCATCGTATCCTTCGACAAGGATCCCGACACCTTGGATTGGATTGACCGCGGCGGCATCAACGCCACGGTGGCCCAGAAGCCTTACGTCATGGCCTATTACGGCGTTAAATTCCTCGACGACCTGCACCACAATGCCGTGCACGAATTTAAGGATTGGCAAAACGCTCCGGCTCCTCCCATACCCGCATGGGTAGACACCGGAACGGAGATTATTGACAAGACCAACCTGGCAACCTTCCGCGATGCGCTCGCCGCACACCCCAAGCCGCTATAAGCCACAGGAACTTGTAGCGGTACGCTTCAGCGCGCCCTCATCGGCGGCTAGCGAGCTAAGTCATGCGGCTGGTGTGATTACGCCAAGCCGAACGAAGCGAACGCGGTGATCGCTGCGCACCCCACCGCGATGCCCAACACCATGCCTGCGAGCACATCGCTGAGGAAGTGCATGCCTAGCACAATGCGGGACACCGCAATGCTGAACGCCACGAAGAACAGCATGCCCTCAAGCGGCGGATAGAAATAACTAACCACCAGCGCGATCGAAAACGCTGTCATGGTATGTCCCGAGGGAAACGAGAATTTGTCCGGCGGCAGCACGCGTGACCAGCAGTGCGGTTCCAGCTGGCAGGGCCGCGGACGTTGGCTCAATCTCTTCAGCAGCTTGAATACGATGACCCCGAAAATTGCCGAAGATCCTGCCGCGCCCACAGCGGCAAACCTTTGCGGGCCGCCGTAGACCATCAGCATCGCGCCCAACGCGTACCACAACCAGCCGTCACCCATCCGCGTGGCGGCGATCATCCAATAGCGAATCCATCGCGGCGCACGCCAGCGGTTCATCCGGCGCATCAGCCGGTGGTCGCGCTGCTCGATGAATCCCCAGACGCTTCGCGTGACGGTCATCGCGCCACTCCTGCTCGATTCGTCCGTACTCCCAAAAATGTCAACCCGCCAACTTCGTCTCCAGCCCTGAATCCAGTTGCCAGAGCAAGCGAGGGTGCTTTCCTTCGCAGCCCATCTTCGCCGACCATTTTCGGCAGAACCGAATTTCATTCAGCCAGTGCCCCGCGGTGAACGCCGGAACCAGCGCCGCCAGCGGCATCAGTGGCAGCGTCCAGGGCTGATCGCAGAGCATCGCCAAAATGATGCGGTAAACGTCCACGGTCAGCTTCGCGTAGCTACCATGTGCGCCGCCGATGACGCCAAGGCCCGAACGCAGCCCGGCAAGAAATTGGTCAGCCGTTCGCGCGCCGGCTACTTCCGTGTAGGTCCGTCCCACTCCGGCAATGGTGTGCGAGTCGCTTCCCGCGATGCCCACCTTTCCTAGCCGCTTCGCCAAATGCTGAGCTTCCGAATTCGCCGCCGGCCACATCTGACCATTGCGCACTTCAAACGCCGGAACATACGATGCGAACCAGCGGAAATCTTCTTCGTCACGGCTTCCGGTCAATCCGGAGAATACGTGGTTCACGCTGAAGAAAAGTTTACGCTCGGTCAAATACATTAATAGCGCTATAAAATCGCTGCGTCGGCGCTGAATTTCCGCATGATCGCGCTCGGCGATTCCATAAACGCCCAGGTGCATCTGCGTGCCGCTGGGCATCTTTACGGTCACTTCTTCGCTCAGAAAGAAATCGGGATAGCGGCGCAAGGTTTCCACCGCATCGATGGAGTCATGGTCGGTTATGGTTACAATGGACATGCCAAGGCGCTTCAGCCGTTTATAGACTTCCGTCGGGTCGTTGTAGGACTCGCGGCAGATCCGGCTCAAGCCAGGGGCGTCGAACATTCCCGAAGCAACCGAATGAACGTGGAGGTCGCATCGCATGGTTTTATTTTGGGCCGCTGATATGAACAATCTGTGAAGAGGCCGCGAATTCTACATGAATGTGCCCACGGAACTCCTTGAGCACATGAGACTTCCATTGTTATCCACATGGCATTAAGTATGCTCTTCGTGGCGAAACTGAGGCGTATGTAACAATGCCCCCCATGCAAAAAATTCACGTCGTTTTTCACGATGCCGGTGGGGGACACCGCAACGCCGCGGTGGCGCTGCAAACCATGGCCACCCAACAGCAGCGGCCCTGGCAGGTCGAACTCGTCCAGTTTCAGGAGCTGACGGACCGGTTTGACGTTTTACGCCGCTTCACGGGCATTCGCATCCAGGAACAGTACAATGTACTGCTGCAGAATGGCTGGACCCTCGGTAGCGTCTATCTTCTGCGCCTGCTGCAAGCGACCATTCGTCTCTTCCATCGCCCGTTGGTGAACCTGCTCGAGAATTTCTGGCGTCAAAAGCCGGCCGATCTGCTGGTCTCCGTCATTCCTCATTTCAATCGCGAGCTCAGCGAGAGTTGGAGCAACGTCTATCCGGGCCGCCCGTTTGTCACGCTCATCACCGACCTCGCCGACTTTCCCCCTCGCTTCTGGATCGAGCCGATAAAAGAGCAATACGTCATTGCCGGAACCGCGCGCGCCGCCCAGCAAGCCCGCTCGCTCGGCCATGACGATGACCACATCTTTCGCACCTCCGGCATGATTTTGCGCCCCGATTTCTACGCCCCGGATAATTCTGATCCCGTCGCGTTGCGCAAAGAACTCGGCCTGCGAACCGGCGTCACCACCGCGATTGTCTTATTCGGCGGTCACGGCTCCAAGGTCATGTACGAAATCGCCACGCGACTCGACGCCGCCCAGACGCCTCTCCAGCTCATCCTGATTTGCGGCCGCAACGAGGAACTCGCCGCAAAATTTAACGCCCGCCCGTGGCGCATGCCGGTGAAAGTGATTGGCTTCACCAAGGAGATTCATAAATTGATGCGCGCGGCGGATTTCTTGATTGGCAAGCCCGGCCCGGGCAGCATTGCCGAAGCCATGGTGCGCAAACTGCCGGTATTAATTGAATGCAATTCCTGGACGCTGCCGCAGGAACGTTATAACGCGGAGTGGGTGGCGGAAAAGCGGGTGGGCATCGTGTTGCACAATTTTCGCGAAGTGGTCAGAGGCGTCCAACGCATGCTCGATCCGGCTACCTTGTCTGAGTTCCGCAAAAACGTCCAAGCCCTGGAAAATCGCGCAGTATTCGAAATCCCGGAAATCCTCGACAAACTCCTGCGAGAATCCGCAAGCCCGCGAGCATCCTCATCCAGCGGGGCTCCGTAATTAGAAGGGCTGCGTTGGCGTCCGCCCGTTAAGGGCGGAGTTCTTGATTAGGGAAGGCGGAGGCCCGGAGTTAGGAACTTACAGCTGTGCGTGTTCTGCGCGATCCTTGTGCCGCAGGCGCGGCCCCACGCCAGGATTATTTCCGCTGTAATGATTTCGGGATTTCGCGCAAGAGGTGGCCCACCAGCGCGACGCATATTTCGGCATTTCGCACATCTTGACGCAGCTTCCTAATGCCTTGGCCTTGGAGCAGTGACAGTAACAGCCCCCGGCTTGCGTCGATTTCAGCCATGTGGGGGTATCCGCCAGCAAGCTCCATGACATCACCAGCAGCGCGCTCCCCAATAGCAGCATTCTCCAAAGTAGTCTTTTCGGTGAAGAGTATGTGGTGCAGAGCCCGCGCATAGCGGGCATTCTCTGGCTCCTCGCGCAAAAAACCGATAGCGCCGGATGGCTGTAAATTTTGTTACCGTGGTCCTGGAACCGGCTCTCGCTCGGCGAGAGTGCTTCCGGGCCTCCGTCGCCGTGGTTACGGATTTCCACAGTACATTGCGACGTATCTCCGAGGGATAGCTCTGGCACAGTTCCAAGTTGAATCGCTTGGACCGATTTGGCGCGGCTTGTTGCGCTGCAAAACAAGCTAAGTGTTACATTCTAGAACCTTTATTGTCTTGGAGAGAATGAAACAGCCGTGGTGCAACTCGTGCAATATGCCCAGCCGTTGGCGCGTTTTCGATGACGAATCGAGACGAGTGATGAGCGAGGGGGAAGGGGCTTGCTCACCGCTTTTCAAGGTTCGTTCCCACCTGCCTCTGAGAGGGAAGCTAGGATGGATGACCCCACGCGTCGGTGTGAAAACGACACTGACAAAATGGAAGCGCGCCACTCGGGGCTCTTGTTCCCAAGCAAGGGCCCCACTCTTTTTTGTCCATCCCCGTAAATGGACAGTTGCGTCGGCGCCAAACTAACTCAACAACGCCGCGCTAGTTAACCTTTTTCGTCGCTGGAATGTTCAGGTGATGTAGTACGTGGATGACTTCCGTGTCCCGCAACCGCGAAGCGTCATACTCAAACGATAGCCGGTTCTTATCGTCCACACGGAACTTGCGCAAACCGTAGGTGTTGGCAAACGTTCCCAGCGAGCGCAATTGTTGCTCCGTCAGCGGTTTCTGTAATTCGTAGGTTGCTTCCAAAAGTGTCATGCCCGGCATTATAGCAGCAGCGGCAAACGGCCTGCTTCCTTCCGGACTAGGCAGCCTCTGCCGGAGCAACTTCGACGGTCCGGGATTCTACGGAGCGTTTACGGCGCGTCGCAAAAAATCTTGAGAATACGAGCAATATCGCGGAGCTGACCACCGAAATCAATATGCCTGTGGCGCGATCCCAGGTCCTGTCAAATGTGATTTCCGTGCGGCTCGTTCCTGCCGGCAAGGACGCCATCAATCGTCCAGTCTGCGGATCCTCCTGCAGAGCAACAGGTTTGCCGTTCACACGAGCTTGCCATGCCGGGTATGCCAATAATTTCAGATTGATCGCGGTCGGATGTAACAGGTACGCGACGATCACTTTCTTTTCAGGGGACCAAGCTTCCACGCGCACACTATTTGCGACCGCCGCGGGATCGGCTAGTGAGATCAGGGGAGCATTTGCTGGCAAAGGCTGACGCTCGACCAGCGGCGAGTACTCCGGCAATCCGGCATAGCCCGCGCCGGACTGAAATTGGTCCGCGACCTTGCCAGTGACATGGGGAAACCACTCTTTGGTGTGCATAATTCCAGCGTCAAGGACGAGAATTGTCAGTGCGATCGCCGGCCACAGAATCCGTCTTCTCTTGGATTCGCATGCCGCGAAAGCCAGCAGGAGTACCGTGGAAGCGCACAGGGGAAACATCCATCGCCAGGGAAACTGCAAGAACCGGAGTTCCGGCAGAACTCGCCATACCGGTGAACTCACGCGGAACATAAGGAGTCCAGAGAAGCCGCACAGAATGCCGAGCGTCCACCACACTGCAGCGAATCGCTCTCGAGTTCGGCGCGCTGCGACTGCGGCGGCGATTGCTGTCAAAATCACTAACACTGCGAGTGGCGATATCCGGCGATTAAATTCGTGCGTATGGGGCAAGCCAAAGGGTGAAAACAGAAAGTTGGTGGCCGTGGATAGGTCTGCGGTCGTGATCGCGCGAATATTGATCCATTTTTGTTCCCACGCCGCGGGAAGCAAACTGAACGCGGCGATTCCAATTCCTGCCAGCGTTGCTGTGGCGCCGTACAACACCGGACGAATGGACCGATGCACAAAAGCAAGCACCAGCATTACGCAAGCCAGCGAGTAAGTGGCAATGACGCCGGCCGGGAGATTCGTGAGCCAGATGGCGGACAGCGAGACCGCGACAACGACCGTGGATTTGCGCGGCTCGAGTTCGATGCGTAAAGCTCCCCACAGCAGCAATGGAAATATGGCGCTGGCCAGCAACTCTGCAAAGGCGCAGCGGGTGTACGCGGTCACCACAAAATAGGGGTTTACCGCATACACGAGCCCGGCCAACAGGGCCGCGCGGGGAGGCAACCAGCCTCCTGCCAATTTCCGCATGGCTAACGCCGCGCAGATCATCGTCAGCCAGACGTATGCTGCCGGCACAATGCGCCAGGGCAGAGCGAGGCCCAGGAGTCCGCCAAGTATCCAGGACGCCGGCGGATAGAAAATAAAGCGCGGCTCGCCAAAGCCATAGTTCGCGCCGCTGGCCCAACGCGGATAGGGAATTCCTTGGCGGAATTGGGAGCTGGCGTCCATCCAGGATTGCAGATGAATTTCGAGGTCGTGTCCGCGATGATACCCGAACAGAAGCATGGGAGTTACCGCGATCGCCGCGACTAGCGCGATTTGAGCAAACTCAAAAGCTCTCGACCTCCGATGTATTTCCGAATGGGTTGGTAAATTACCTGGCGAAGACACGGATAACCTTAGCGGACTGACACGCACTCCACTAATGCCTCGAATCGGCCGCCTGCGCCATACCGTGGTTACCGGAGAAGCCATTCTCGTCACAGGGCTTCCCGAGATATTGGGCGCGATGAGCAACCCTATCCCACGGAGTGCCACACTTCCTTTTGCAACATCCATCTAGCTTTGACATATAGGGGTAGGGGGTATATAGTAAGCTCGAGGAGGTCAACGTGGGAGTGAAGGCGAACAGTCGGACCGGCAAGACGGCTGCGGCGCGGGCTGCGAGGCAAACTAATGGCCCGTGTGCGTGCGATGCACGCGAGGCGCGCAGGGCGGTCGCGGTCGATCCGGAAATCAAGGCGGCCAACCGGCACAGGTTGCGGCGGATCGAAGGACAAATTCGCGGCCTGCAGAAAATGGTGGAAGAGGACCGCTACTGCGCGGACGTCATCACGCAAATCGCCAGCGTGCAGGAAGCGTTGCGCGGCGTCGCGCGCAACCTGATGCGCAATCATTTGCGCCATTGCGCGACGAAGGCTTTGCGCAACGGCAACAAAGAGGAGACGCAGGCGATGTATGACGAGCTGCTGGAATTGATTTATGCGCACTTGCGATAAAGAAAGAGCGAAGTAATGACGCAACGAAGCAATGAAGTAAGGACAAAAGAAAAGATGGAACGTGATCCGGTTTGCGGCATGAGCGTCGATCCCGGCAAAGCCGCGGCGAAAGTCGAACACGCCGGCAACACTTACTATTTTTGCGCGCCCGGCTGTGCGAAGCGGTTCTCGCAAACGCCCGAGAAATACCTACAGCCCGCGAAAATGCAGATTGCTCCGTCGGCCTTGGTGAATCTTCACGCAGGTTCGCGATCTTCGGCGGCTGCTGCGCCTGCCGCGCAACTCGCGACCCACGAAACTTCTGCTGTTCCGGCCAGCGGCTCGATGGGAACGTACGAGGGTCAAGAAAAAGGAGCCGCCGACAAGCAGGCGCGTTACACCTGCCCGATGCATCCGGAAATTGTTCGGGATGGACCTGGTTCTTGCCCGATCTGCGGCATGGCGCTGGAGCCTATGGATGTCTTCGCGGAAGTCGAAGCCGATCCGGAATATGACTCGATGCGTCTGCGTTTCTGGATCAGCGCAGCCCTTTCTGTGCCCGTGCTGATCCTCGCGATGTTTGGCGAGGCGCTTGGGTTGCAGATCTCGGCTGTTGTTCTGCACTGGGTCGAATTCGCGCTGGCTACTCCGGTTGTGCTGTGGGGCGCTTGGCCATTCTTTCAAAGATTCTGGGTTTCGCTGGTGAATCGGTCGCCGAACATGTTTACGCTGATTGGGCTCGGTACGGGCGCGGCGTATCTGGACAGCGTGATCGCGACGGTTTTTCCGGAGATTTTTCCTAAGTCTTTCCGCGACATACACGGGGCGGTACCCGTTTATTTCGAGTCAGCCGCGATCATCACTACGCTGGTGCTGTTGGGCCAGGTGTTGGAGCTGCGTGCGCGACAGCGCACTTCGGGTGCGATTCGCGCTTTGCTGAATCTGGCGCCGCAGCAAGCGCACCGCATTGCCGCGGATCGCTCGGAAACAGAGGTTCCGCTAAGTGAAGCGCAGCAAGGCGATCGCTTGCGTGTTCGTCCGGGCGAGCGCATTCCGGTGGACGGCACGATTCTGGAAGGCGCGAGCGCGGTGGACGAATCGATGGTAACCGGCGAAGCGATGCCAGTGGAGAAATCCGTCGGCGACAAGGTGATTGGCGGCACGCTGAATGCGAGCGGCAGCTTTGTGATGCGCGCGGAACGCGTCGGCAGTGAGACGGTGCTGGCGCAAATTGTGAAGCTGGTCAGTGAAGCGCAACGCAGCCGCGCGCCGATGCAGCGCCTGGCGGACAGAGTCGCCGCCTACTTTGTACCAGCGGTGATTGTTACGGCGATTCTAGCCTTTCTGGGATGGATGCTGGTCGGGCCGGAGCCGCGGTTTGCGCACGCGCTGGTCGCCGCGGTGTCGGTGCTGATCATTGCGTGTCCCTGCGCGCTGGGGTTGGCCATGCCCATGTCCATCATGGTCGCAGTCGGACGGGGAGCACACGCCGGCGTTTTGGTGCGCAACGCCGAAGCCCTCGAAACGCTCGCCAAAGTTGACACGCTGGTGGTCGATAAGACCGGCACGCTGACCGAAGGCAAGCCAGAGGTCACGGGTATTACTGTTTTTGCGGGAAGCGGTTTCACCGAGGATTCGCTGCTGTCCACCGCTGCGAGCCTGGAACAGTTGAGCGAGCACCCGCTGGGGCGCGCAGTGGTGTCGGCTGCGCAAGAGAAGGGCCTGCCGCTCGGTACCGCGAGCGAGTTTCGCGCTACTTCTGGGCGGGGCGTCGAGGGCTTTGTTGCGGGCAAGCGAGTCCTTGCGGGAACGGCAAATTTCTTGAGCGAGCAGGGAATTGAGGTTCCTCCGGAACAGCGAACAGACTCGCAACGCGGTTCCTCCGCTGGGACACCTGTTTACCTTGCCGCGGATGGTCGCGCGGTTGGCATGATTCTGCTGTCGGACCGCGTTAAAGCCTCGACGCCGGAAGCGATTCGCGCGTTGCGGGCAGACGGTATGCGGATCGTGCTGCTTACCGGGGACCGCCAGGCGGTGGCAGACAAGGTGGCGAGCGAACTCGGCATCGAGGAGGTGGAAGCCGAAGTTCAGCCCCAGCAAAAGGCGGAAACCGTGAAACGATTACGCGGGCAAGGACGCATCGTGGCTATGGCCGGTGACGGCGTTAATGATGCGCCGGCGCTGGCTGCCGCGGATGTAGGCATCGCTATGGGAACCGGCACGGATGTGGCGATCGAGAGCGCCGGAATCACGTTGCTCAAAGGAGACCTGCGGGGGATTGTGCGGGCCCGGCGGCTGAGCCGTGCAACGATCAAGAATATCCGGCAAAATCTGGCCTTCGCCTTTCTTTACAATACGTTGGGGATCCCCATCGCGGGGGGCGCGCTGTATCCCGTTTTCGGCTGGCTGCTGAGCCCGATGCTGGCTAGTGCGGCGATGAGCTTTAGTTCTGTATCTGTCATTGCTAATGCTTTGCGTTTGCGCAGGTTTCCGCTTTAGCAGACGCTGGTGTTGGCGATAGGCGGCGGACATGCGCTTTCCATGGAGGAGGTTTATTGGGCTGGATACCCCCCTCCCCCGGGGGGGTTTGCCATAAGTGCGGATTCTAAACGACTTAGGGTCCAAATGTTGTGCAAGTGCGCATTCTAAAGGACTTACAGCTTAGTTGTAGTGTTGGTCCGAGAAAATCGGGATTGGCAACTCCGGCCGGTGGAAATAAAAAAGCGACACTGGGAGTGTCGCCAAGACGGGGTTCTAACCACAATCATTCTACACAAACCGTTAGCTCTTGTCAATCAAAATATAAATATATCTTATTAGTCTATGAAACGGAAGGAGTTAATTCTGGGCGAGAAGGGTGTCGAAGTAGGCGCGCATTTCGGGGGAGTCCCATTGCTGGAGGCCGATGACTTTGCGGGCGATTTTGCCGTGGCGGTCGATTATGTAGGTTTCGGGGAAAAAAGAGGTGCCGTAGGAGAGGGCGATGGGGGAGACGCGTTCCTTGGTGGCGGGGTCACGATAGGTGGGAAAGGTTACGCCCTGGTCGACGAGGAATTTGGAGAAGGCGAAGGCGTCTTCGTCAGCGGAGACGCCGAGGACGAGGGCATTGCGAGACTCAATGTATTTTTGCAGGCGATTGAGGGCGGGGGCTTCCTCTACGCAGGGTGGGCACCAGCTGGCCCAGAAATCGAGAACGACTACTTTGCCGTGCAAGTCTGAGAGGTGCATGGGCTTGCCGGACATCTCAAACGGGAAATCGCGAGCGGCGGTCCCTGCGATGGAGGCTTCGCCCTGGCGGTAGCTAGGCATAGCGAAGACAGCGATGAGGGCGATGGCGAGTGCCAAGACGCCCCAGACCAGGAATCTTCGGCCAGTACCCATGGATGCTATACTAACGTAACTGCCCCGAATTGCGAACGGCCGCACCGCGAACCGCATGTCGACTCAATCCGCGAACAGCGAAGTTGCCCCTGCCAGTTCCGAAACTGTGCTGAATGAGCGAATTACCGCGATTGTGCCGGCGCGTGATGAGGAGGCGAGCATCGAGGCGTGCGTTAGGTCGCTGGCTCGGCAGGCAGAGATCGCTGAAATTTTTGTGGTGGACGATCATTCGGGGGATCGGACGGCGGAGATTGTTCGTGGCCTGATGGTGGAGTTCAAGAACTTGAGGCTGTTGGAAGTGCCGGAGGTTCCGGCTGGTTGGTTGGGGAAGAATCATGCGCTTTGGGAGGGTGCTAAGCGGGCGGCGTCACGCGTTAGCAATCCTGCCGAGTTGGGGCGCAGCGATTCCCCCGTCTTCACCCGGGATAAAGCTGCGCCCCTACCTGAAAACCGAGCCAGCCGCTGGCTGCTTTTTACGGATGCGGATGCGGAATTAATGGATGGGGCGGCGGCGCGAGCGCTGCGGATTGCGCAGGAATCGAGTGCGGCGCTGGTGTCATTTTCGCCGGAACAGGTGACGCAAGCTTGGTACGAGAGAGCGCTAATTCCGTTTGTGTATTCGAGGTTGGCGAAATACTTTTCTTACGAAGCGGTTCGGGACGCAAATTCAGGAGTGGCGGCGGCGAATGGGCAATTTTTGATGATACGCCGGGATGTTTACGATGAGATCGGCGGGCATGCCAGCGTGGCGGGAGAAGTGTTGGAGGATGTGGGGCTGGCGAAGCGGGTGAAGGCGGCGCGATACCGGATTTGGTTTGGCCCGGGTGCGGGAGTGGTGTGCGCGCGGATGTATCGGTCGTTTGACGCGATGTGGGAGGGATGGAAGAAGAATTTGTACTTGTTGGTGGGCGGGACGCCGGGAGCGGTGTATCGCGAGTTATTTTCGGTGGTGCCGTGGATTCCGTTTGCGTTGCTGGTGCTGGGATTGAAGGCGCCGATTGCGCTGGTCGCGGGAGCAGGGCTGCTGTTGGCGCGGCACGCCGTTTACGGGAGCACGTTGTTGCGTAACCAATTCAGAGGTGTCTACATCCTCTATTACATACCCGGCGTGGTGTTGTATGCGGGTGTGCTTTGGGCGTCGTACCGGGCGCACGTGCAGGGAGTTGTGGAGTGGAAGGGACGGCGGATTTCAGTGCGGGAAGCGGGATGACGAGAGCGATATGGTTTTGATTACGCGGAAAATTGAGTTTGCGGCTTCGCACTTGTACCACAATCCGGCACTTTCGGCGGAGGAGAACCGGCGAGTTTTTGGGAAGTGCAATAATCCGCACGGGCATGGGCATAATTACACGCTAGAAGTGACTGTGGCGGGGGAGCCGGACCCGGTTACGGGGATGGTGCTGGATTTGAAGGAGCTGAAAGAGATTTTGGAACGCGAGATTATGCAGCGGATGGATCATCGATTTTTGAATTATGAGGTCGAGGAGCTGAAGGGGAAGATTCCGACTTGCGAGAATATTGTGCGGGTGATTTGGGAGTTGCTGGAGCCGAAGATTCGGCAGGGGCGATTACATCGGGTGCGGTTATATGAGTCGGCGGATTTGTTCGCGGATTGTTACCGGAATGGAGCGGCGTGTTAGTACACAGCAAAGACGATCAGCGGAGCGACCTTGCCGAGTTGGGGCGCAGCAGTGCTGCGCCCCTACACATTGAGCTGGGGCGGCGCTATCGATTTGCCGCTTCGCATCGGTTGCATACGGAGGCTTTGAGCGCGGAGGAGAATGCGCGGGTGTTTGGCAAGTGCGCTAATCCTTTTGGGCATGGGCATAATTATTTGTTGGAGATCAACGTGTCTGGAGATGTGGATCCTGCTACCGGGATGATTGCGAATTTGGCGGAGCTGGATCGTTTTGTAGAGCGCGAGGTACTTTCGCCTTTCGATCATCATTCGTTGAATGAGGATGTGGAGGCGTTCCGCGGCGTGGTGCCGACTACGGAGAATTTATGCATCGAGATTTATGAGCGGTTGAAGAAGTTTCCGAAGGCGAAGGTGGAGCGGGTGCGAGTGCAGGAGACTTCGAACAATAGTTTTGAATACGACGGAAACCAGAAGGGAAGCGCATCGTGACGAAACCGACGGAAGAGATTTTGCTGACGGACAAGGATGGCCTGAAGCCGGAGAGCGTGGCTTCGCTGGTGCGCAGGATGATTGCGCTGATCGGGGAAGACCCGGAGCGCGAGGGGTTGAAGAAGACGCCGGAGCGTTATGAGAAGGCGCTGAAGTTTTTGACTAGCGGATATCACCAGAACGTGGATCATCTGCTGAATGGGGCGACGTTCAGCGTGTGCTACGACGAGATGGTGGTGGTCAAGGATATTGAGTTTTTTAGTTTGTGCGAGCATCACTTGCTGCCGTTTTTCGGGAAGGCGCACGTGGCGTATTTGCCGAGCAAGCGGGTGATTGGGTTGAGCAAGGTGGCGCGCCTGGTGAATATGTATGCGCGGCGATTGCAGATTCAGGAGCGGATGACGAGTCAGATCGCTAGGGCGATTGAGGAGAAAATTGCGCCGCAGGGAGTGGGCGTGATTATCGAGGCGCGGCACTTGTGCATGCAGATGCGCGGGGTCGAGAAGCAGCATGGGCAGGCGGTGACTAGCGCGATGCTGGGTGCGTTTCGGGAGAATAAGCAGACGCGGGATGAGTTTTTGAGTTTGGTGGGGAAGAAGGGCTAAGAGCTTTGCGGCCGCGTGACACCGCGGCCGCGGCGGCAACATCGGCGAGCATTTTTACGCTGTGAAAGCGGCGGCAAGACCGCCGCACTCCATAAACTACTTGATGTCTACTGAGGCGCGGGTGCTTTCCCACTCCATGCGCAGGGTGCAGGTGCTTCCGGATTGGTCGAAGGCGATGGTGAAATTCTCGATTGGCGCGGCGGTCTTCGAGACTTTCATGTCGATGCGGGCTAGATCGTTGTCGGGGCCGGGATAGGCGGTGCCCCATTCGCCGGTTTTCTTGCTGATGACGAGCGCCCACTTGCTTTCGCCCGGAACGGCAAAGATCGTGTATTTGCCGGCCGGGACGGCGGTTCCACCAACGGTGATGTCAGAGCTGGTGGTGAAGGTGGTGGCTTCATTGGCGCCGGCGCGCCAGACTTGGCCATAGGGAACGAGGCCGCCGAAAATTTTTCGGCCTTTGGCGCGCGGGCTGGAGTAATCGACGGTGATGGCCTTGCCGTCGATTTTGCACTCGGCTTTGGCTGGAGGGCTCGGGCGGGATGCTTTGTCCTGTTGAGCGCGAAGCGCGATGCCGGCTCCGACGAGGGTTGTAAGCAAAACGGTGCCCATAATGATTTGTTTACGCATATTTTTATGTCCTCCGACGGGAAACTTTAACACGGTGGAACAGATTACGGCGCACAAGAGTTTGACGGGCTCGGCGTTGATTCGTTTTAACAGACAATTTGCCGTCGGTAGAGTATTAGGATTGCTTTACAGTTTTGTTTGTATTGTGTTAGCCTGAATTGGTCGAAGAGAAGAGGAAAAATTCAGGGGACGACGGAGAGGGGCACTTGAGCGAAGCCAAAGCAGTGTTGATCGAACAGTTCCGAGCGCATATCAAGGATACAGGCTCACCGGAAGTGCAGATCGCGCTTTTGAGCGAGCGGATCAACTACCTGACGACGCACCTCAAGTCTCACGTAAAAGACCATGCATCCCGCCGCGGGTTGATCATGATGGTGAACAAACGGCGACGTTTGCTGGACTATCTTAACCGCCGGGACCCGGATCGGTACCGCGAGATTGTTGAACGGCTTAGCCTGCGCAAGTAGCCGCGTTTCGGGGCGGCATCCACTGCGTTCCTGCGAAGTGACAAGATCCACCGGGAGTGTGTCGGCGAGTTGCTTTGTGGCCGGCAGTGAATTGTCAGGCAATCGGCCATAAGATGGCCGGCGTTCTCGTGGTGTAGACCGGCGTTAGCGTCAACCCTCGCAACATCCCTCATCTCTTTCAATTTACAAATGAGCGGAGACGCATTCTCCGCAGAAATGCTCCGCTGGACGGAGCCTAAGGGAAAATAAGTTATGTCTGAAAATAATGTTACGCCTGCACCGCGGCAAGTGACGGTAGAGGTCGGCGGACGTCCGCTGATTCTGGAGACCGGGAAGATCGCGAAGCAGGCGAATGGCGCGATTGTGGCGCGTTACGGGGATACGGTGGTGCTGACCACGGCTTGCATGGCACCGACGGCGAATGATCGCGATTTTCTGCCGCTGACGGTGGACTATCGGGAGAACACCTACTCCGCGGGAAAGATTCCGGGGGGATTTTTTAAGCGCGAAGGGCGGCCATCGGAAAAGGAGATTTTGACTTCGCGGCTGATTGACCGGCCGATGCGGCCGCTGTTCCCGGAATCCTGGAGGAACGAGACACAAATCGTGAGCATGGTGTTGTCCGCGGACAGTGACAACGACCCGGACGTGATTGCGGTCACGGGAGCTTCGGCGGCTTGCTACTGCTCGGATTTGCCGTTCGAGAAGCCGATTGCGGCGGTGCGGGTGGGATTGCTGGACGGGCAACTGGTGGCGAATCCTACCGTGGCGGATCAGAAGAAGAGCTTGCTGAACATCGTGATCGCCGGAACAGAGGAAGCCATTGTGATGGTGGAGTCCGGGGCGCTGGAAGTTTCCGAGGAAACGGTGGTGGATGCGCTGGAGTTTGGGCACGCACAGATCAAGAAGATTGTCGGAGCGATCAAGGAGTTGTACCGGCAGATCAATCCGACGAAGGTGAAAGTCGAGCCGCTGCCCTTTGATGAGGGGCTGTACAAAGAAATTGCGAAGAAATATGGCGACCGCTTGCACGATGCGATCGATACGCAGAAGCATCCGAAGAAGGAAAGCTACCACCTGGTGGATGCGCTGAAGGATGAAGTTGCCGCGGCTATTCCAGAAGAGGACGAAGAGAAGCGGACGCTGGCGAAGCGGGCTTTCGAGCGGCTGCGGGAGGAATATTTCAGGGACGACATTTTGAACAAGCGGCGGCGTCCGGATGGGCGGGCGTTCGATCAGATCCGGCAGATTACCTGCGAAGTAGGTTTGCTACCGCGCGTGCACGGCTCGGCGCTGTTTACGCGCGGCGAGACGCAGGCGCTGGCTACGCTGACTTTGGGGACGAAGGAAGATATGCAGCGGCTGGACTTGCTGTTTGAGCAAGACCAGTTCAAGCGCTTCATGCTGCATTACAATTTTCCGCCGTTCAGCGTGGGCGAGGTGAAGTTCTTGCGCGGGCCGGGACGTCGCGAGATCGGCCACGGAGCGCTGGCGGAGCGGGCGTTGGTGAATTTGCTGCCGGCCGAGGCGGAATTCCCGTACGCAATGCGGCTGGTTTCCGACATTTTGGAATCGAACGGGTCGTCATCGATGGCTACGGTTTGCGGAGGTTCACTGGCATTGATGGATGCGGGTGTTCCGATGAAGGCGCCTTGCGCGGGAATCGCGATGGGCCTGGTGGTCGGCGACGAGAAGAAGTATTCGATTTTGACGGATATTGCCGGAGCGGAAGATCACTACGGCGACATGGACTTCAAGGTGGCCGGCACGCGCGCTGGGATCACGGCGCTGCAAATGGACATCAAAGTTCTCGGCATCAGCGTCGGGATGATGCGAGAGGCTCTGGCGCAGGCGAAAAAGGCGCGGCTGGAAATTCTTGACACTATGGACAAGACGCTGTCTGAGGCGCGGACGTCGATTTCAACGTTCGCCCCACGGCTTTATAAACTGCACATTCCTACGGACAAGATCCGCGATTTGATTGGTCCGGGCGGGAAGAAGATCAAGTCAATCATCGAAGCTACCGGCGTGAAGATTGACGTGCTGGAAGACGGCACGGTGCACATTTTCTCGACCAGCGGCGCGGGAGGAGATTCGGCGCTGCAGATGGTGCGGGAAGTTACGGCGTCGGCGGAAATTGGGAAGACGTATCTTGGCAAGGTGGTGCGGCTGGCGGAGTTCGGGGCTTTCGTTGAGTTGTTCCCGGGCACCGATGGTTTGTTGCACATCAGCGAGATTTCGGAGCATCGCATTCGCGATGTTCGCGATGAATTGAAGCTGGGCGACCAGGTGCTAGTCAAAGTGCTTTCGATTGAGGGGAACAAGGTGCGGCTATCGCGCAAGGCGTTGATTCGGGAGGCGCGCGAGAAGCAGCAGAAGAAAGAAGCGGCTGGGACTGGCGGTGGTGGGAGCGCCGGCGGTGCGGCTAGCGGAGCTTCTGAGTAACGAAAGAGAAAAGATAACGCTCCCTTCGAAGCTCAGGGTAAAGAGTCGCAAAGTTCGCTGAGACTCGCAGAGAAGAGGAAGGCCCGGCAATGATTTGCCGGGCCTTTTTATTTTATGATCGGCCGCCTCAAGGCGGCCCTACATCCTAATTGCGATGGACTGCGTCCAGGGCTCCCCAGAGGGCGGAAAGGGCTTCGGTCGCGGTGGCTACGATTTCGTCGTTGCTGGTGGGGTCGGAGTGTTCGTCGAGCCAGGTGCGCCAGGCTTCGCGGTGGGCCTTGTCGGCTTCTTCGTGGATGGCGAAATAGGCGAGAGCGGCGGGTTTGTCAATGCCATAGAATTTGCGCAGACCATCGATCTTGGTGCTGGCGATTTCGGGGACTTGCGCTTCGTAAGCGTAGAGGGCGGCGACGGCTTCGGCTACTGGACGGTCGCCGCAAATTTCGCGGAAGGTGGCGACTACATTTTGCGTGCCGGGTAGGGCGGGGCAGCAGGTGATGTCGTCTTCACCGACTCCGACGGCGGCGGCGAAATCGCGCCACAGCTTGGGATGCGGGGCGCTGAAGTCCTCTTCTTCGGCGAGATTTTCCATCACGGTGTCGCGCAGGGGGCCTTCGGTGCGGGCGGCGAGGACGCGGAGATGCTTGGGGAAGGCTTCGACGTGGCGATAATACTGGGCGGCGTAGAGCTGCAGAGCTTGCCGGCTGAGCTTGCCGGCTTGCCAATCCTGGTAAAAAGGATGCTTGAGGAGATTTTTATCGGCGATCGCGGCGTCGAGCCGGGCGAGAAGTTCAGTGTTGGCCATGGGTACCTCCAGTGACGCGGACAGCGGGCGCGGCTGAGCCGCGGATTGTAGCAGATTCCGCGATAGTTTGCTGGTGCGTGCAGGTATGATTCGCCACGCTCCGGCAAGATGCCAGCGCTACGCCTGCCGCGGTCCTCAGAGACTAAGCGCTGGGGGCGTGGATGCGGGTGATATCGGCGCCTACGCTGCTGAGCTTTTCCACTATGGCTTCGTAGCCGCGGTCTATGTGGTAAACGCGGTCGATTGTGGTTTCGCCGCTGGCGACTAGGGCGGCGAGGACCAGGCCGGCGCTGGCGCGGAGGTCGGAGGCTTGCACCGTTGTGCCGGAGAGTTGGGCGGGGCCGCGGACTACGGCACGGCGGCCGTCGACGGAAATATTGGCGCCCATGCGGACCATTTCGCTGGCGTGGAGGTAGCGATTTTCGAAAATGGTTTCGGTGATGACGGAAGTGCCTTCGGCTTGCGTGGCGAGGGCCATGAATTGGGCCTGCATGTCGGTGGCGAAGCCGGGATATTCTTCCGTGGTGACG
>Ga0307478_10001252_pt1 | contig 22645 bp, 17 predicted proteins | sample atmos_gasesECM4C_2_FD_203713 | JGI IMG/M metagenome (GOLD analysis project Ga0307478, IMG submission 203713) | Hardwood forest soil microbial communities from Morgan-Monroe State Forest, Indiana, United States - atmos_gasesECM4C_05 | ecosystem: Environmental > Terrestrial > Soil > Temperate... | reverse complement strand
TCGCCCTTGGGTCCGACGTTGGCCGACGCGTGCATCGGCAGCACGCCGCGCAACGGCATCAGGTAATTCATCAGCGTGAAGACGGATTTCTTGATCTCGCCGGCGTACTGCGTGCCGCCGATCAGCACCATCTTGCGCGCGAAGTTCACGAGGCAGAACGTGCTGGTACGCGTCCCGTCGCGTTCCGGATCAGCTTCGAAGAGCGCCGCGTCGAGCACGGTGAATTCCGGCTTGAAGTCATCGTCCGCCGTTGTCTTGCGGATGAACAGATCTTGCGAGAACAGGCACTGCCACGCGCTGGTCGTCAAGACGCGCACCGGCATGCGGTAGCGCGGATCGGCGCCGACATAACAATCGAGCGAGTAGATGTCTTTACCGGCTAAGTAGTCGCCGACGCGCACGAGCAGCGCATCGAATTTCTCCGGCGCGATCGGTTTGTTGACCGCACCCCAGTCGATGTGCGTTTCGCTGCCGGGCTCTTTGACGAAAAACTTATCTTTTGGCGAACGGCCGGTATGACGGCCGGTTGCGACCACCATCTGTCCGTCCGGTCCGAGACGGCCCTCGCCGTTGCGCACGGCATGTTCCATCAAGTCGACCATCGTCAAGTTGCGATGTACCGTGGCCACACGGTCGAGGCCGATGGCCTTGAGATCGTCGGAGAGGCTCTGCGAGGGGTTCGGTAAGGTAATCATCGGTATGTAGCTGCTCCTCGGTGACGGATGGACCGCGCGGGGCGGGCAAGTGGGGCGGGTTTCGCCGCGCAGGAGGGTGTGCCTACCCGTGCCCGCGGAAAGCCCGACCGTGGCATTTCACGGCGGAATAGGGGGCGGGCGCATCGTTGCGGCATTCGCAGTGTGCCTCGCGGTGGCGGGGTTGGGCGTGGCCGCAGCCCGCTCGCCAGTGCCTGTCGGCACGCTCCCCGCGGGACCGGTTGACGGGATTACCGACGTTCCCGGCGTGCGGGTCGGACAGGTCACGAAGATCGAGGGGGATGGTCCGCTCGTGCCCGGTGTGGGGCCCGTGCGTACCGGTGCGACCGGGATACTGCCCAATGACGATCCGTGGATGCGCCGTGTTGCGGCGGCAACGTTCGACTTGAATGGGAATGGCGAGATGACCGGCGCCCACTGGGTCGACCAGGCGGGGTTCCTCGAGACGCCGATCGTGTTGACCAACACGTTGAACGTGGGCCGCGTCGATGACGGCGTCGTCTCGTGGCTGATCAAGAAGCATGCGGATATCGGCATCCGGGCCGACGTGCCACTACCGGTCGTGGCCGAATGCGACGATCAGGGGATGAACGATATTCAAGGCCGGCACGTATCGCCGGCCGAGGTCGGTGCGCTGCTCGATGCCGCCACGCCAGGTGATTTCCCGCGCGGCAACGTCGGTGCCGGAACCGGGATGCACGCGTTCGGTTTCAAGGGCGGGATCGGATCCTCGTCGCGCGTGCTGCCCAAAGAGCTGGGCGGCTACACCGTGGGCGTGCTCGTGAACGTGAACACGGGTTCGCGTGACGAACTGCTGATCGGGGGCGTACCGGTGGGACGTGCCTTTGCCCATGACTTGCTGCCCGTCTACCCGCGCCGCGCGGGCCTGGTGCCCACGACGGGCCGTGCGGCCGACGGCAGCATCATCATCGTCGTCGCGACCGACGCACCGCTGGATGCGCTCCGTCTGCGCGACATCGCGAAGCGCGCAACGATGGGGCTCGCGCGCACCGGCGCGACCTCGCACACGTCGAGTGGTGATCTGTTCTTCGCGTTTTCGACCACGCATATCTATCCGCGCGGCGGCGGGATCAGCGGACCGGCGCTCGAGACGGACGAAGACCGCGTCGACGCGCTCTTGGGCGCCACGGTCGATGCCACGGAAGAAGCCATCGACGATGCGATCTTCAGCGCGCGCACGATGACCGGTGCCAACGGCATCACGCTCTACGGGCTGCCCTACGATCGGGTGGCACCGCTGCTGCGGAAATGATGCACGTCCCCGATGAGGCGGCGCAACGTGTGAGCCGCATCGAAGCCCTGCTCGACGAAGCCGAACGGGTGCTCGCGCAGCCGGGGATGACGGACGAAGCGACGTTCTCGTTGCGTGAAACGCGAGCGCGCTATTTGCCTGATACGCTGCGCGCATACTTCGACATCCCGCCGAGCCTGCGGGGCGAACGCGATGCGACCGGCCGTACGCCCGACGAACGTCTCGTCGCGCAACTCGACCATCTCGAACGGGCGACGGCGCAGCGTCTGCGCGAGGTCGCCGCGCTCAGCAGCGAGGGCATTGCTGCCAACGGCGCGTTCTTAGCCGAACGCTTTGGTCCGCTGTCCGAATTGCCACAAGCTGTTCCTGCCCAACCCGTGGCATCGGCACCCCTTGCGCTAGTGCGCACGTTTCTCGACGGCATTGAACGGGACGCCGGCCCGCAGCCGGCGGCGCTGGTCGCCGTCGCTGCCGAGCGATTCGCGCAACTGGTTCCGCAACTGCTCACGGTGCAGCGCGGCCGCCTGGATTTCGGCGCCGTCGAATCGTTGCAGTTGACGATTCCCGCGGGCGACTCGGCACTGCGTTATGACCTGGCCGCGTATCGCGGCGGTATCGAGGCCAGTGCGACGAAGGTGGTGCGAGGCGTTGCCCTGCGCACGGAAACGGTAGATCTCGATGCTTGGCTGCGTGGACTCTACGAAGACTTGGGCGCGTTCGTTGAACGCGACCGCCGCACGCGTGAGGCCCTCACTCGGTTTTTAGCCCGATCGTAGCGGTCGCTAGACAACACCGTTGTGTGTGTGCCGCGTCATGTGGAGGTGCGCGAACGTGCTGCTGCTGTAGACGAGAATCGCACCCGCATTACGCAAGCTGGTCTGCAGGGCGGTGACGCCGGCTGCGGTCTGAGCGAGTTGCGCAACGCTGATGTGCCGCGCAATGACGAGGGCTGCAGCCGTGCCGTCGGCTTGGCCCTCCTCGATCGTCGTGGGGATGACGCGTGCGCTGCCCGCGGCTTCGTGTGAGGCGGAGATCGAAGGTCCCGCTATCAGGAGGTTCGTGAACCCGCGCGGCACCAGTGTACCGAAGGGAATGCCGTAGACGTGCCGCACCGGCGCGTAAGCGAGCGCGGTGGTTGCGGTAACCGGATGGAGATCGAGCGGGTAGGAGCTGAGGCCGATGCTGTCGGCCGGGATCACCCCGTTCCAAACGTCATCCGCCGTGAGCCATTCTTCGCCGAGCACGTGACGCGTCTCGCGGACGTAGACGGCATCGGCAAAGCGCCCGATGCGCGCATCGGCGAATCCGGCCAGATGCTCGCGCAAGTACGTTAGTAGATGCGGGGCTTCGGTCTCGCTGAGCGTGCGCGCGCGCAAGAGATCGCCGGCTGAGCGGCCGTCGATGCCGAGCACATCGATCGCGTTGACGCTGACCGAACGATCGGCTTCATGACCGAGGTTGAGATCGCGCACCAGCACGTCGCCCGAGAGCGGCTGGTAGCCCGCCATGAGCTTGGCGTAGCCCCAGGCCCGGGAGCCCACAACGCCGCCCGCGCCGTCCACACGCGGGTCATACGCCGCGGCGAGCGCCGGCCAATCGACGCCCTCAAACGTGAACATCAACGTCACGGCTTGCATCTTTTCATCGATGCCCGTGTCTTGGCGGCCGACGTCGTAGCGCGCACCGGCAAGCGCGGAGAGGTCGCCGTCGTCGGTGGCATCGATCACGACCGGTGCGGCGATCGTGAAATCGGGTTTGCCGCGTCGCTCGAATGTGACGTCTTCGACGTGCAAGCCGCCGTCGACCGCGCTGACGCGTACCGAGATGGGTGTGGCGTTCACGATTGCGTGAATACGCGGCTCGCTCGCGACCAGATCGCCGAATACGCGGGCGGCGTTGGCCGGGGTGAACGCATCGCCGAGCGCGGCATGGATCTCGCTGAAGATGCCGCCCTCGATCTGCGCGCCGTCCGGGGCGAGATTCAGATCCCATTGGTCCATCGTGGCGTCGGTCAGCACGCCGCCGAAAACCGGACGCTGCGCAACGAGGGTAACGTCGTCGCCGAGGCGGGCTGCTGATAGGGCTGCCGCGACCCCGGCCGGCGTCCCGCCGACCACGAGCACGTCGGCGCGCGGGGCGGCTTCGACGGCAACCCATCGGCTAGACACGCACAAGAACACCGCTGCCATGAGTGCGGCAGCTACGCGAGCGATCATTCTCTCCTACAAACGTCGGCGCCGAGGAAAACGTTCGAGGGGAGCGCTCACACTTAGAAGAACGAGGCGAGTCGGCTACGGAGAGATGGCAGAGTGGTCGAATGCACCGCCTTGGAAAGGCGGCACACTCGCAAGAGTGTCGAGGGTTCGAATCCCTCTCTCTCCTCCAGCAGTATCACCCCCAACGTCGCTGTCACCCCGCGTCGTCGAGGGATAGCCCCGCGGTCGTTGCCCTCGTCGTTGTCACCCTGAGCAAAGCGCCGTAGGCGCGTCGTCGAAGGGCCGCCGCGATCGGTGCTAGTGGCTGTTCCCTCGACGACGCGCCTGCGGCGCTTTGCTCGGGATGACACCTGAGTTTGACGCGGAGGGGCTACTTTAGGGAGGCGGCGTGGGCGGTTTCGAGTTCTCCGATGGCGCCGTCGAGGGCGGCCAACGCTTCGTCGAGCTCCGGTTCCGTGACGGTGAGCGGCGGAGCGATGTGGATGAGGTTGTAGCGGCCGAACGCGTAGACGCCGGCTTTGCGTAATGCACCAAAGAGCGTCGGCATGACGCCCATGTTCCGGCCCTGCCAAGGGATCAACGGCGTGCGTTTCGCGCGATCCGATACGAACTCCAGCGCGAAGAATGCACCGATGCCGCGCACGTCGCCGACGAGTTCGTGTTGGTCCTTGATCTTGCCGAGCTTCGTGCGCAGCCACCCTTCGATCGTCGTCTTCCCGCGTTCGAAGTAACCGCCCGCGTGGTAGGCGGCGAGCGCACCGATGCCGGCCGCCATGTTCAGCGGATGGCCGCTGTAGGTATGGCCCGCGCCGAGCGGACGCGCGTCGAACGTTTGCGCCAGCTTCTCGCGAATGAGGACGCCGCCGAGCGGCGCATAAGCCGAGGTGACGCCCTTGGCGAACGTGATCATGTCGGGTACGACGTCGAAGCGAATGGCGCCGAACGTTGCGCCGGTCCGGCCGAATCCGGTCATGACTTCGTCGAAAATGAGCAGGATGCCGAACGCATCGCAGATCGCCCGGATCCCGGCGAGGTAGCCGTCGGCCGGGACGATGACGCCGTTCGAACCGACGACCGGCTCGATCAGGAGCGCTGCGATCGAATCCGGATTCTCGGCCGCAATGACGTCGCGCAGATGCGCGAGCGCACGCTCGACCTGCACGTTGGGATCGTCGCTGTGGAAGGGGCTGCGATAGGGGTAGTTGGCCCAGAAGCGCACGACGCCCGGCATCGTCTCGGGTTCGTTGCTCCAGCGCCGGTTCTCGCCGGTCAGCGCGGCCGCACCGGCTGCCGAACCGTGGAACGAGCGGTACGCGGTGAGAATCTTGTGGCGCCCGGTGAGCATCCGGGCAAACTTGACCGCGTCTTCGTTTGCTTGCGCGCCGCTGGTCGTGTAGAAGACGCGGGCGCCTTCGTGGCCGGCCCAGGGTGAGATGGCGACGATTGCCTGAGCGAGCCGGGCGCGGCTCTCCTGGAACCAACCGGGCGGGCTGAAGCACAGCTGATCGATTTGCGCGTGCATCGCATCGAGGACCGTCCGGTGACCGTGCCCGAGATTTACCGCGACGAGTCCTGAGGAAAGGTCGGCGTAACGTTTACCGCCGGCGTCGTAGAGATAGAACCCCTCGCCGCGCACGATCACCGGGACGTCGACGTTGCCTTGGGCGATCCAGGGCGTCAAGACGTAGTCGCGGTGCAGGGTCTTGAGGTCTTCGCTGACGATCACGCGCGTCTCCACGGGGTTCAGGGGCCGGAAACCAAAGGGATTACGGTGGCTGCGTAGCGTTCCTCCCCGGCCCGGAGTGCTCCCGAATGACCGCGTGATGAGCGTCGTGGACCGACGTCGTGCCGGTCAACGCCATCGCGACATCGAGCTCCGCGCGCAGGATGTCGATGGCCCGGGCCACGCCAGCTTCGCCCGCCGCGCCGAGACCGTAGACGTACGCGCGGCCGATCAGGCAGGCGCGCGCACCGAGCGCTAGCGCGCGCAGCACGTCGGCCCCCGTCCGGATGCCGCCGTCGAAGAGCACCTCGACCGCGTTGCCCACCGCATTCGCGATGGCCGGTAAGGCTGCGATCGATGACGGTGCGCCGTCGAGTTGGCGACCACCGTGGTTCGAAACGACGATCGACGAAATGCCGAGTGCGGCAGCGATCTTGGCATCCTCGAGATCGAGGATGCCCTTGAGCACGATCTTCCCCGGCCACAGGCCGCGAATCCATTCGATGTCCTTCCACGTCAACGTTGGATCGAATTGGCGCGACACCCACGTCGCGAGTGACGTCACACCGTCCATCCCGCTCACGTGACCGGCGAGGTTGCCGAACGTCTTGCGCTTGCCGCGCCAAACGCTCCATGCCCAGGCCGGCTTCGAGGCGATGTCGAGCAGGTTGCGCAGCGTGACCTCTGGCGGAACCGTCAGGCCGTTCTTCACATCGCAGTGGCGCTGGCCGAGGATGTTCAGATCGAGGGTCGGCATCAGCACACTGCACTTGGCAGCGATCGCGCGTTCGATCAGCTCCCGCACGAACCCGCGGTCGCGCATCACGTAGAGCTGAAACCAGAACGGCTGCCTCACCGCGGCGGCCACGTCTTCGATCGAGTCGATCGACATCGTGCTCAGCGTGTACGGAATACCGGCGGCTTGCGCGGCGCGGCAAGCGAGGATCTCGCCGTCGCCGCGCTGCATGCCCGATAGCCCGATCGGCGCGAGCACGAGCGGCAACGCGGCGGCTTCGCCGGCGATCGTGGTGGACAGGTCGCGCCGGTCGACGTCGATGCCGACGCGCTGGCGCAGCTTGATCGCTTCGAGGTCCGTCCGGTTCGCGCGCAACGTCGATTGCGTGTACGATCCGTGGTCGGCGTATTCGAAGAACGCGCGCGGCACGCGCCGTTTGGCGAGCGCGCGCAGATCGTCGATGCTGGTGACGTGCTTCAGATGCGTGCGGGGTGCCAGATCGTCTTCACTTCGGTGAACGCAAGTACACGGTCGAGATCGTCATAGGACGGTTTGAACCACGCCTTGGCCGGCGGCGCATCCTCGAAGCGCGCCCGCATAACGCTCTCGGCGGCGAGTTCGCCCAGCGCGACTTCGGCTTCATGCCCGACGCCGAAGCCGTGCAGGCCGTCGACGTCCATGTGACCGGCCAGCGCCGGCCCGAGTTCCGATCGCATGCCGGTGAGCACGTTGCATACCCCGGCCGGCAGATCGCTCGTGGCCAGGCATTCGGCGAAGACGACGGCGGTGCGCGGGTCGCGCTCCGAGGCGGCGACGATCACGGCGTTACCGCTCACCAGCGCCGGTAACACGGCCGTGACCAGACCCAGCAGGGCCGGCTCGTCCGGGGCGATGACGCCGATGATGCCGGCCGGCTCCGTGGTGGAGAAGTTGAAGTGCGGCCCGGAGACGGGATTACGGGCCGAGGCGAGCGCGACGTACTTGTCGGCCCAGCCGGCATACCAGAGCGTGCGGTCGATGGCCGCCCCGACCTCGCGCTGCGCAGCCGGCGCGGTCGCGGTTCCGCCGAGCACGAGTTGCTCGGCCAGGCTCGTTGCGCGGGCTTCCAGCATCTCGGCCAGACGGTAGAGTACGAGGCCCCGGTTGGACGGCGTTTGCCCGGCCCATTTCTCGTGCGCCGCGCGCGCGACCGCAACGGCATCCCGGACGTCCTTGCGCGACCCGCGCGCCACGTTCTCACCGCCGGCGCTGTCAGTCCGGCCCGATTCGCTGCGCACGAACGCTCCGTTCACGTAGAGTTTGTAGGTCTTCCGGACCGCCACCCGATCGCCCATATGTGTGGTCCTCGACTCCTCTTCGCTTCGCTTCGATGCGCTGCGGTCCACCCGGTCCGTTCGCCGAGGGCTTCGCGGTGCTCCTGGGGTGTTTCGGGAGCAAGCGAGGCGGGTACCCGCAGGGCATGCCGACGACAGCGAAGGCGCGCAACGGCGCCGCCACAAAACCGTTTCTCACCGACGTTGCGACGTTGCGGAAGAACGCGCGCGCGCGGATTTCCAAGGGTGCGGTCACGGATACCTACGCGGGTAACGTGAGCACCGCGATCGATCTGCTGCAAGGGGCGCTCGCCAGCGAGATCGTCTGCGTGCTGCGCTATACGATGCATGCCGTGTCCGCAACCGGCATCGCGAGCGAAGGCCCGAAAGCCGAGTTCTTGCAGCACGCCAAGGAAGAACAGGGCCACATGATGCAGCTCGCCGAGCGCATCAACCAGCTTGGTGGCACGCCGGATTTCGATCCGAAAGATCTGGTATCGCGTTCGGCCTCGCAATACGGTCCGTCGGAAGCCGACTTGGTCGAGATGCTCAAGGAGAACCTCATCGCCGAACGCATCGCGATCGACCACTATCGCGAACTCGTCAATTACTTTGGCGTGAAAGACTCGACCACGCGCACGATGCTCGAAGGCATTCTCGCGGTGGAAGAAGAGCATGCGAACGACATGCACGATTTGCTGGTTGCGCATGAAGGACGGCCGTTCATCAAGAAGTAGGTTGGATGGAACTGATCTGCGTCCGGCACGGGCGCACGGCGTGGAACGCGGATCGCCGCTTCCAGGGCCAAACCGACATCCCGCTCGACGACGAGGGCCTGGCGCAAGCGCAGGCCCTCGCCTTGCATCTGGGCCGCGAACACTTCGATCATGCGCTGGCCAGCGACTTGATTCGCGCACGTGCCACGGCCGAAACGATCTGCGTCGGCCGGGACGTTGCGATCGCGTTTTCGCCGCAGTTGCGGGAGATGCACTTCGGTGCATGGGAAGGCCTGACGTGGGATCAGATCGTCGCGCGCTGGCCCGAACTCGATGCGAAGAACGAGAAGACGCCGATGTTCTACACCGCCGAGGGCGGTGAATCGTGGGAGGCGCTGTGCGAGCGCGTCGACGTGTTCTTGCGCGCCGCAACGGAGCGGATGGCGCCGGATGACCGCGCGCTCATCGTCAGCCACGCGGGCGTCATGCACGGCATCGTGCGCAGCCTCAGCCGGGCGGGTGGCGCCGCTGCCGACGCGGTCGCGTTGGGCATCACGTTTTCGCCGGCCGGGATCCTGCGCGCACGCGGTTCGTTCGGGTCGGGCTGGAAACTCACCGCGATCAACGAAACGGCGGCTTAGACGTGGATCCTGCAAGCCTGCGCAGCGCGATCGCTGCAACTGATCCGGCTGTCGCGAGTGCGGCCCGCGAACGCATCGACCAACTGACCAAACCGCGCGGCAGTCTGGGGCGCATCGAATCGTTGGCAGTGCAATTGTGCGCGATCGCGGGCGGCGTCCCGGCGCACAATTTCGAGCGGCGTGCGATCCTCGTCGCGGCCGGCGACCACGGTGTCGCGGCCGACGGCGTCAGCGCGTATCCGCCGGAAGTGACGTCGCAGATGGTCGGCGGCTTTCTCGCCGGTACGGCTGCGATCAGTGCGTTTGCGCGCGCCGTGCGCGCCGAGGTGTACGTGGCGAACTTCGGCGTGCGCGAAAAACTCGGCTCGCACGAGCGTCTGATCGACGTCAACGCCGGGTTCGGAACGGCCAACCTCGCGCGCGAACCTGCCATCGCACCGGGCACGCTGGCCGGCGTGCTGTCCAAAGGCGAGGCAGCCTTCACGGCGCTGCGCGAGCGCGTGCCATTCGACATCCTGGCGCTCGGTGAGATGGGAATCGGCAACAGCACCAGCGCGGCCGCGATCGTGGCGGCGTTTACCGGGCAGCCTTCGCGCGCCGTCGCCGGCCGTGGAACGGGCGTCGACGATGCGGGCTTGACGCGCAAGGTCGCGGCGATCGAAGCGGGGCTCGCGCGCTGCAGCGAGTTCACCTGGGATGAGATCGCGAGCGAAGTCGGCGGCTTCGAGATCGTCGGGCTGGCGGGCGTGATGCTGGCGGCGGCGCGCGCGCGGATTCCGATCGTCCTCGACGGCTTCATCGTGGCGGCGGCCGCGCTCATTGCCGCCGATATCGCGCCTAGCGTGCTCGATTACTGCATTGCCGCGCACCGCTCCCAAGAACCCGGTCATGCCATCGCCTTGGCCGCGCTCAAGCTCGAACCGTTGCTCGATTTGGATCTGCGGCTAGGTGAAGCGAGCGGTGCGGCGCTGGCGTTGCCGATCGTCGAAGCCGCGGCACGCATGGTGCGCGAGATGAAGACCTTCGCCGAGGCGGGCGTCGCGACCGACGGCGCGTGAACGCACTGCGCGCCGCGTTCGCGTACTTCTCGATTTTTCCGGTGGGTTTCACCGCCGCGCCGCGCGCAGGGGCGCTGGCGGCGTTACCGTTCGTCGGCATCGTAGTCGGCGGCGTGGCCGGACTCGCCGGCTGGCTGGCGAGCTTCGTCATGCCGCTGCCGTTGGCGATCGCCGTGGCGTTCGGCGCGAACATCGTGCTGAGCGGTGCCGTTCACCTGGACGGGTTTCTCGATGCGTGTGACGCGTTGTTCGCCAGCGTACCGCCCGAACGCCGCTTGGAAATCCTCAAGGACCCGCGCCACGGCACCTTTGCGCTGAGCGGTCTCGCGATCGTGGTACCGGCGTGGCTGGTCGCGATCGCGCTGCTTCCGCCGGCGGCGTGGCCGTGGGCGTTCGCCTTCTGTGCCGGAACCGCGCGCGGCGCGGCCGTGCTCAACGCCTGGCGCGTACCCTATGCGGCCGGCGGTGCTTCGGCTCGCGCGTTCGAAGAGCGGCCGCGTGCTGCGCCGCTTGCACTGGGCCTGTTGGCAGCGGCCCTCGGGTGTTGGATGCATCCGTGGCTGGCGGTGCTCGTCTTGCCGGCCGTTGCCAGTGCGCTGTTGCTCGGTGCGTGGTGCGCTGCGCGTTTGGATGGCGTTCTGGCCGGCGATTGCTACGGTGCGATCATCGTGTTCCTCGAGGTGACGCTGCTGGCGACCGCCGCGAGCCTGCTCGCGCGATAATTTTTGCCCGGCGCAGCACTGCGGCGGGGTGAGGCACAAGGGCATCGTCTCGATGGCGGGAACGGCAGGGCGGTGACTTTGGATTCGCGGCAAAACCGACTCATGCTCCCGCTCGGCGAACGTGCGCCGGACACGATCAACGTAATCGTCGAGATCCCCAGCGGCTCGCGCAATAAGTACGAATACGACAAATCGCTCGATATCTTCCGGCTCGACCGTGCGCTGCACTCACCGGTATACTACCCCGGCGACTATGGCTTCGCGCCGCAGACGCTCGCGCTCGACGACGACCCGCTCGACGTGCTGATTCTCGTCTCGGAGCCGACGTTCAGCGGCTGCCTCGTGGTCGCGCGGCCGATCGGCATCCTCGGCATGACCGACGACGGCAAGTCCGACGACAAGGTCCTCGCCGTGCCCGTCGGTGAGCCCGAGTACGCCGAAGTGCACAACTACACCCAGATCTTCGCGCATCAACTGCGCAAGATCGAACACTTCTTCGCAACCTACAAGTTGCTCGAAGGCAAGAAGACCAGCACGCACGGTTGGTCGGATGCAAGCGAAGCCCGGCGCATCATCACGGAAGCGGCCGAACGCTTCGACGTCAACAAGCTCTAGCATCGGACCGACGAGCCCTGGATGATTCTAGGCGGAAATCTCGATGGGCCGCCCATTGAGAAGGATGTCCGGGAGAACGATCGGGCCGTCGGGTTCCGGAATGATGGGGCGCGAGAAGATGTAGCCTTGGCCGGTCGTTGCGCCGAGCGCCAGCAGACGCTCGGCCTGTTCGGGCGTCTCGATCCCTTCGGCGACAACGGTCAATTCGAGCGAGCGTGCGAGGTCGAGTAACATGCGGCAAATCGGTTCGCTCTCGATCCCCTCTCCCGTACCCGACACGAAGCTGCGGTCGATCTTCAGGCTGTTGATCGGGAAGAGGCTCAAGTAACGCAGCGATGAGTAACCGATGCCGAAGTCGTCGACGCAAATGCGTACGCCGCCGGCGCGCAAGCGCTCGAGCACGGCACCGGCACCCGTACTGGTATCGATGATGGCGTTCTCGGTGATCTCGAGGGTGACCGTTTCGGGCCGTACGCCGGTTGCTTTGATCGCAGCAAACACGTGCTCGGGCAGATCGCCGTGCATGATTTCTTGTACCGACACATTCACGTGCATCGTGATGGTCGGGTCGTTGCGTTGCTCGCGCGCGAGCCGTTCGAGCGAACGCACCAGCACTTCGCGTCCGAGGCGAATGATCACGCCGGTTTCCTCCGCCGCCGGGATGAACAAATCGGGCTGGAGCAAGCCTTCACGCGGGTGCTGCCAGCGCACCAGCGCTTCGTAGCCGACGGTCTTCCAATCGCTGAGCCGCACGAGCGGCTGGAAAGCGACGCGGAATTGTTCGGGCGCGTTGATCGCGTCACGAACGTCGGAGGAGATCTGCAGCCGCCGCACGGCGCTGTCGTGCATGACTTCGTTGAAAATCGTATACGTCGCGCGTCCGTCCGCTTTGGAGCGGTAGAGTGCGATGTCGGCGTCGCGCAACAGATCTTCGGCGCGCTCGTAACGCGTGTGCGCGACTGCGACGCCGACGCTGGCCGTCGTGTAGAGGCGGCGGCCTTCGATGTTGGCCGGTTCGGCCACGGTGGCGTGCAGCCACTCGACGCGCGCCTCGATGTCCTCGTCGAGGAAGATCACGCCGAACTCATCGCCGCCGAGCCGCGCGACCATTTCGCCGGGGCGCATGATCGAGCGCAAGCGCTGCGCGACCGCGCGCAGCAGCGCGTCGCCGGCGAGATGCCCGAGGCTGTCGTTGACGACTTTGAAATGATCGAGGTCGACGAATGCTACGGCAAGGCCCGGCAGGCGCGAGCGCAACGCGTCGCCGAGCTGGGCGGAAAAGAGGCCGCGGTTGGGCAGGCTCGTGAGCGCATCGTGGGTCGCTTCGTGGATCAAGCGGTCGCGGATGACGATGCGATCGCTGACGTCGTCGATGACGGCGATCGCAAACGGCTCGTCATCTTCGGGAACGTAGGTGACGCTGACGTCGCCCCAGAGCGTCGAGCCGTTCTTGCGCTTGTAGCGCATCTCATGTTCGTAGGATGAGACCTCGCCGCGTACGAGTGCGCCGAAGGCCTCGAGCGTGCGCTCGCGATCCGATTCATCGCTGAGCTCGGTCATCGTCTTGCCGACCAACTCGCGACGTTCGTAGCCGAGCATCAGATCGAACGCGGCGTTGGTCTCCTTCAGGGTGCCGTCGACGTCGACGACCGCGATGCCTAACGGCGCGCCCTCGAAGACGGTGCGGAAGCGGGCCTCGGCCCGGGCCAGCGCGACTTCGGATTTCAGGCGCTCGGATTCATTGCGCAGCGACATCGACCGCAGGCTGGCCCCGAAGACGCGGGTGAGTACGACGATCGCGGTCACGGCTACGGCCACGACAAGGCCGCCGGTCGCAAAAAGCGGCCAGGAAGAGCCCCCTTCGGCGTGCTCGACGGCAGCCGACGCAAAGGTCACCGTTGATAACGCTGCGGCGAGAGTTGCCGCCGGTATCAAGCCCGCCCGCCGGGCCCCCGACCCGAGTCCTCCCAAAAATGCCCTCCCGGCTTTGCTTAACTCGGCGGATTGGCTCAAGACCTGAGCGAAACCCGCCGTTCATGGAGAAGATCAAGGTACGCAACCCGGTCGTCGAACTCGACGGCGACGAGATGACCCGGATCATCTGGCAGTTCATCAAAGAAAAGTTGATCCTGCCGTATCTGGACATCGACCTGAAATATTACGATTTGTCGATCCAGAATCGTGACGCCACCAACGACCAAGTCACGCTGGACGCTGCTCGGGCAATCAAGAAGTACAGCGTTGGCGTGAAATGCGCGACCATCACCCCCGACGAAGCCCGGGTCGCCGAATTTGGTCTCAAACAGATGTGGAAATCCCCCAACGGGACGATCCGCAACGAACTCGACGGTACGGTCTTTCGCGAGCCCATCATTTGCAAGAACGTGCCCAAACTGGTGCCCGGCTGGACGAACCCGATCGTGATCGGGCGCCACGCCTTCGGCGATCAGTACCGGGCGACCGACTTCGTGGTGCCGGGCGCGGGTAAGCTGACGCTCACCTTCACGCCGGACGGCGGCGGGGAGACGATCAGCCGTGAGGTGTTTCAGTTCCCCGGCGGCGGCGTCGCCATGGCGATGTACAACCTCGATGAATCGATTCGCGGCTTCGCTCGCGCGAGCTTCAACTACGGGCTCCTACGCGGCTGGCCAGTGTATCTCTCGACCAAGAACACGATCCTCAAATATTACGATGGGCGCTTCAAGGACATCTTCCAGCAAGTGTTCGATGAAGAGTTTGCCGTCGAGTTCAAAAAGCGCAACATGGTCTACGAACATCGTCTCATCGATGACATGGTCGCGGCTGCGCTGAAGTGGAACGGCAACTTCGTGTGGGCGTGTAAGAACTACGACGGCGACGTGCAGTCGGATACGGTCGCGCAAGGATTCGGCTCGCTCGGCCTGATGACGTCGGTGCTGATGAGCCCGGACGGCGTTACCGTCGAAGCGGAAGCCGCGCACGGCACGGTGACCCGCCACTACCGCTTGCACCAGCAAGGCAAACCGACATCGACCAATCCGATCGCGTCGATCTTCGCCTGGACACGCGGCCTCCAACACCGCGGCAAACTCGACGACACCCCCGAGGTGACGCGTTTCGCCGACACGCTGGAGCGCGTCTGCATCGAAACGGTCGAAAGCGGCAAGATGACCAAGGATCTGGCGATCCTCATCGCGCCGGATGCGCCGTTCCTCACCACCGAAGGCTTCCTCGACGCGCTCGACGCCGAACTGCGCAAACAGCAGTCGGTCGTGGTAGCGCGCTAGGCGCCGTCCGGATGCGCCTCTTCCGTCGCGTCTCTACGAATAGACGCGGCGGAAGGTCGCGTACATGTACTGGTAGTCGGCGAAGAACCAATTGCGGAAGCTGCGCCGGATCAGGTCGCTCGACGTTACCGGCGAGGCGCCTTTCATAACGTAATGACGGCCGTCGAAGAAGTCGGCCGAATATTGCGGGTACGACGCCATCGGGACGAAACCGTCGAACGGCGCGAACGGCGTCGACGTCCACTCCCAACCGTTGCCGATGAGGTCCTCGACGCCCCACGCGCTCGCGCCGGCCGGCGAAGCGCCCACGGGTTCGGGATCGAAGCGGCGGAAATCGAAGTTTCCGTGCTGCGGTGCCGGTTTCGCGGAGCCCCAGGGAAACGCGCGTTCTTCGCCCGACGGCGTGCCGAATGCGGCACGGTGATATTCGGCTTCACTCGGCAAGCGCGCACCCGACCAGGCAACGAACGCTGCGGCATCGTCGTGGCTCACGTACACCGGCCAGCTCAACGGCAGCGGGATCTCGCCGTAGACGCAACGCAAGGACCAGCTGCCGTCGCGCTCGATCCAAAACGGCGGCGGTGCTCCACCGTCGCGTACGAACGCGAGATAGTCGCCGTTGGTCACGTCGTAGGCATCGATGCCGAACGCCGGCACATCGACCAGGTGGACGCCGAATTCGTTGTCCCACCCGAAGGCTTCACCGCGCCGCTGGCCGAGCGTCGCGCGGCCGGCGGCGATCGCGATCGGATCGCGGGGTGCCGGCATCACGTCGCGGGCGTCGATCCGCGGGCCGCGTTTGGCGTCGGCCGGTAAGCGATGGATGATATAAGTCAGCGTCTCGTGATGCATCGGCTCGTGCTCGAGGATGTTGAACAGCGCCTCCGCGCCCACGAGCAGCGGGTTCGAGGGATCGTCGAGCACGGCGTGCGCGATGTCGTCGATCAGCGCGGTATCGCACGCTTCGGCAAACCGGCGCACGGTGGCGCGATCGGGCCAATCGGCGCGGCGGTGCCGGTTGGCAAGGTCGATCGTGCTCGGGTCGATACCCCGTTCGAACAGCTTTTCGAGCTTCGGATCGATCGCTGCGCCGTGGAGCGCGCGCTCGTGCAGCACGAGATAGGCGAAGCCCGGCAGGTGGCCCTCGTAGAATACGAACGGATGGCGCAACGGAATCGGTGCTTCGTAGTACGCCGAGGGTGCCACCGAGGCAAAGAGTTGGGCGCTGCGAGCGCGGCCGGCCCGATAGCGGTCGGCGAGCGCGGCCCGGTCGAGTGAGAGACTGAGGGTTTCCACGATAGGTTCTTACCCCGCCGCGGCGGCTTCCGTTCCACGCAGGATGTACGTTTCGAGGGTTTCCAGCGGCACGGCTTGGGAGAAGTAGAACCCTTGGACGCGGTTGCAGCGCTCGTTGCGCAGGAACTCGAGCTGCTCGGGGGTCTCGACGCCCTCGGCGATGACCTCGAGGTCGAGCGAGTGCGCCATGGCGATGACGGTGCGCACGATCGTCGCGTCGTCGGGTTCCTGGGCGAGATCGGTGACGAACGATCGGTCGATCTTGATCGAGTCGAGCGGAAAACGGCGCAGGTAGCCGAGCGATGAGTAGCCGGTGCCGAAATCGTCGACCGAGAGGCTCATGCCCTCGGCGCCGATGTCGCGCATGATGCTTACCGTGAGCGCAGCGTCGTTCATGGCAACGGATTCGGTGATCTCGAGCTCGAGCGCGGTCGGATCGAAGCCCGTACGTTCAACGTAACCGCGCACTTTTGCCGCCAGCCGCTGCTGATGAAATTGCCGCGCACTCAGGTTGACGGCGAGCCGCAGATCCGGCGCGATCGTTTTGCGCAGACCGCTGATGTCGGTGCAGGCGCGCTCGAGGATGAAATCGCCCAGCGCGACGATCAACCCGCTCAGCTCGGCGTTGGGGATGAATTGCCCCGGTAGCACGAGGCCCGAGCGCGGGTGATTCCAGCGCACGAGCGCTTCAACCGCCACGAGCGCGCCGCTCACGAGATCGTGTTGCGGCTGGTAGTAGACGACGAATTCGCCATTGTCGAGCGCTTTGCGCAGCGATTTTTCTTGCGAGAGGCGCGTGTGCAGCGTGGCGTTGAGGGCCGGGGTGAAGAACTGGTAGGTGTTCCGGCCGCGGTCCTTGGCGCGGTACATCGCGACGTCGGCGTGTTTAACAAGCGTCTCCGCATCGCCGCCGTCGGCGGGGAATGACGCGATCCCGATGCTGGTCGTCACGAACAGCTCCGAGCCGTCCATCGGGATCGGCTCCTCGACCGTCGCGACGATGCGTTCGGCCAGGCCGCCCAGCGCCTGCATGTCGGGATTGCCGCCGGCCAGCACCACGAACTCATCGCCGCCCATGCGCGCCACAACGTCGTCGGTGCGGATCGCGCGGACGAGCCGTTCGCCGACGATCCGCAACAGCCGGTCGCCGCTGTCGTGGCCGAGCGTGTCGTTGATGTCCTTGAAGCGGTCGAGATCGAGGAAGAGCACGCCGACGGCGGTTTCCGAACGCCGCGCTTCATCGAGTAGCGCGCGCAGGTGATCGACGAGCCAAGCGCGGTTCGGCAGCGAGGTCACCGTATCGCTGTAGGCCAGCGTTTGCAGGCGCGCACGCGAGCGCACGCGTTCGATCGCGGAACTGACCAGCGCGCCCATCAACTGCACGAGATCGCGGTCGACGTCGTCGAACGGCATTCGCCGCCGGCGGCGGTCGGCGAAGGACAGCGTGCCGTAGCGCGTACCGCTCACGTCGATCGGCGTGCCGATGAACGCGACGAACGGCGCGGCGTCGGGTTCTTCCGCCAACTGCGGCAATCCGCAGACATCGTCGATCGCGAGCGCGCGGTCGGATTCCAGCGCCAAGCGCGCGAGGCCGGCGCCGAGCGATTCGCCGTAGATCTCGACCAGCTTATCGGTTTCGATCTCGTAGAGCGCGCCGGCCGAAAGGCCGAGGATACGGCATCCCGCTTCGATCGTGGCGGCGATTTGTTGTTCGGTGTTCCCGCTCGCCGCGGCCGCACTCATGTAGAGGTCGCGAATGCGTTCGGCGTGGGCGGCGATCTGCCGTTGCTGCGCGATCGTCGTGCGCAGATCGCGTACGTGCAGGTGCACGCCGGCGGCGAGACCGCGAAAGCGGATCGGAATCATGGTGACAAAGGCCGGCAGCGCGTGTTCGCGTGCATGTCGCACGTGCAGCTCGATCCCGCCGGCCATTCCGGCAAGTGCGCGATTGAAGCACGCGAGCGCGGCGGTGAGGTCGCCGTCGGTCGCTACGTCGCCCAGCGTTTGGCCGACCAGCGTTTCGGGTTCGATTTCGAGCACGCGGCCGGCTGCGGCGTTGGCCCGCGTCACGGTGCCGTCAACGTCGAAGGCAATCATCGGATCAGGGTTGTTGTCGAAGATCGAGCGGAAACGTTCTTCGCTCGTCTCGATTTTTTCGCGCGCTTCGTTGCGCTCGGTGATGTCGCGCGACGAACAGTAGACGCCGGTGACCGCGCCGCGTTCGCGCAAGGGACCGGCCACGAGTTCGACGGGAAAGGTGTGGCCGTCGAGCCGGCGGACCGTGAGCTCGGCCGAGACCGTATCGCCGCGCAACACTTGGGCGAACAGGTCGGCCGCAAAATCCTGATCCTCGGAGAGGATGAAATCGCTGAACGGACGCGTGTTGAGCTCGGCGCTGCTGATGCCCATCAAGCGTTCCGAGGCGGGATTCGAATCGGTGATGCGGCCTTGCAAGTCGAAGAATGTCAGCGCGTCGGGCGTTGCGCGAAAGAGCGCGCGCAGGCGTTCTTCGCTGGCGGAAGCTGCATCGCGCGCGAGCGTCGGTTCGGTGACGTCTTCGGCTAGCGAAACGTAGCCGCTAAAGCTGTCGGAAGCGAGGTAGGCGCTGAACCAGCGGCAATGGATGATCGTGCCGTCGCGCCGCCGGTTGCGGTTGGTGTTGGTACTCCAGTTCGCCGGGCCGTTGGCCATGTCGCGGAAGAACGCCGTTACGGTCTCGCGGTCGTCCTCACAGACCAACGCGAACTCATCGAGCGTTTTCCCGCGCACCTCTTCCTCGGTCCAACCGAACATCGCGGTAGCGCGTTCCGACCACGCCACGATGCGCAGCTCCGCGTCGAGCTGAATCAGCGCGAGGGGGATGTGTTCGACGTAGAGTTGGAGCAGATTCTCCGGAATGTGAAACGATGTGCGCACGGAGACTATTCGTCGAACTCGAGATATGGACGCAGGCCTTCGAGGCCGCCTTCCCGGCCGAAGCCGGATTCGCGGTACCCGCCGAACGGCGAACTCGGGTCGAATTTGTTGAAGGTGGAGCACCACACGACGCCCGCTTTGAGTTTGCTGGCCACGTACATGCTCTTCGAGCCCTTGTCGGTCCAGATGCCCGCGCTCAGACCGTAGCGGGTATGGTTGGCCTTTTCGATCGCCTCATCGGCGGTGCGAAACGTCAGGACAGAAAGTACCGGTCCGAAGATCTCCTCGCGCGCGATCCGCATGCCGGATCCGACACCGGTGAAGAACGAGGCCGGAAAGAAGCTACCGGTTTGCGGTACCGCTGCCGATTGGCGGTGCAACACGGCGCCTTCGGAGATACCCGCCGCAACGAGTTCGTTGATGCGGTCGAGTTGCGCACGTGAATTGATCGCGCCGATGTCGGTGTTCTTGTCGAGCGGATCGCCCAAGCGCAGTGTTTCGATGCGCGCTTCGAGCCGGGCGACGACCTCGTCGTGGATCGGTTCTTGCACGAGCAGCCTCGACCCGGCGCAACAGACGTGGCCTTGATTGAAGTAGATCCCGTTGACGATGCCTTCGATCGCTTCGTCGAGCGGAGCGTCGGCAAAAACGATGTTCGCGGCTTTGCCGCCGAGTTCGAGCGTGATCGGGATGCGTGAGCCGGCCCGGCCGCGCTGGATCGCCTTGCCGACTTCGGTCGATCCGGTGAAAGCGAGCTTGTCGATGCCCGGGTGGGCGGCGAGCGCGGCTCCTGCGACGCCGTCGCCGGTGACGATGTTCAGGACGCCCGGCGGCAGATCGGCAGCGGTGCAGATTTCCGCCAAGCGCAACGCCGAGAGGGGCGTCGTTTCGGCCGGCTTGAGCACGATCGTGTTGCCGGCCGCGAGCGCCGGCGCGATCTTCCAGGCGGCCATCAGCAGCGGGAAATTCCAAGGAACGATCGAGCCGACGACGCCGCGCGCGTGCGGCATTCGCCCGCCGCGTGCCGCGTACTCGAGTTTGTCGGCCCAACCCGCGTAGTAGAAGAAGTGCGCCGAGGACAGCGGCACGTCGAAGTCGCGCGATTCCTTGATCGGCTTGCCGTTGTCGAGCGTTTCGAGCACGGCGAGTTCGCGCGACCGCTCCGAAATCGCGCGGGCGATGCGGTAGACGTACGCGGCGCGCCGGGCAGGGCTGAGCGGCTTCCAGTATTTCTCATACGCCTTGCGCGCGGCGGCAACCGCGCGGTCGATGTCTTCGGGCGTTCCGGTTGCGACGCGCGAAAGCACCTCGCCCGTGGCTGGATTGGTGGTCTCGAACGTTTTGCCGCCGCTCGATGCTATGAACGCGCCGCCGATGAAGTGGCCGTAAGATGGCGCGATGTTCGCCGGAGTCGATTCACGCGACGTGGCGTATGCTAGCCGAGCGGGGTGCGGTTGTTCGGTGATCATCCGCCGCCTAGTCTTTCGGGATGATGGCGGGGGAGGGGTAACGGCCGGTGCGCTCTTTTTCGCGCTGCAACAGCAAGTCGTCGAGCAACGATGAGGCGCCGATCCGGAAGTAGCCGGGATCGAGCCAGTCGGCGCCGAGGAGTTCGTCGATGAGCACGAGATAGGACAGCGCAACTTTCGAGCTGCGGATGCCCCCGGCGGCCTTGAATCCGCGGCGAACGCCCGTGCGGCGATAGAATGCCAGAATCGATTGGCACATCACGAGCGCGATCGGCAAGGTCGCCGATGCGCCGATCTTTCCGGTCGACGTCTTGATCGTGTCGGCGCCGGCTTCGAGCGCGAGATCGCTGCAGCGGCGGATCGCGTCGTACGAACCCAACTCGCCGGCTTCGAGGATCGCCTTCACGCGTACGTCGCCGCAGACGCGTTTGACGGCGGCGATTTCTTCGCAGACGAGCGTTTCGTCGCCGGCCAGAAACGCGCCGCGGTTGATGACCATGTCGATCTCGTCGGCGCCGTCGGCGAGCGCGGTTTCGGTATCGCGCAACTTCACCTCGAGCGAGGAGAGGCCGCTCGGAAACGCTGTTGCCACCGACGCAACTTTCACGCCCGTGCCGGCGACGGCGGCTTTTGCAACGGAGACTAGGTTCGGATACACGCACACGGCGGCAACGGATGGTGCGCCGTAACCCGGATGCACGGCCTTCGCGCACAGCGACGCGATTTTACCGGGTGAGTCTGTGCCTTCGAGCGTGGTGAGATCGATGCAGCGGATCGCGAGATCGATTGCGGCACGCTTCGCCTCGCGTTTGAGCGACCGCTTGGAGAAGTCGGCCGCCCGGGCTTCTAACATGACCGCATCGACGGCCGGCGACGGCGCGAACGTTAGCATCCAAGCCGGGTTCGCGAAACTCGCGCCCCGTGACCTCCGCGCTGTGCAGGGTATCTCTTAAGAAGCGCCGTTCCAAAGTTCGGTGAGACGCGGCACTAGCGTCGCGTCGCGGGGCTGCAATCCGGTGCCGCGGCATACCCGGCACGTCGCCGGCATGCACGCAGCGCACGCGCCGCTTCCGCTACAGTGCCGGCACGCATCTTCGCGCACGCGGCGCCGACGGTGCTTGACGGGCAGCGACCAACGCTCGTCGGTAAGCGCCGTTCGGACGCGGCAGCCGGTGGCCGGTTCGACCGCGATCGCCGCGAGCCCGGTGAGCGAGACGTAGGCCAGCACGCCGACCATAAGGTCTGCGAACGAGCGTTTGTTCATGTCGAAGTTATCGGAGATTCGGCACCCCGCATTTACTGCGCCGGGCAGGGCGAATTGCACGATTTCCGTCAAGATTCATAAGCAAGCGAGCGTTCCTCGGGATGCTGAACCCGACATTGGGCGGTGAAGCCGGGGCTGGCCGGTGTGGTACGATGTCGGAGCCTTCGACGAGGGTTGGGCCTCGCGCAACGGAAAACCGTGAACCCCGCCAGGACCGGAAGGGAGCAACGGTAAGCGGTCACTCCCGTGTGCCGCAAGTCACCTGGCCCTCGTCAAGGTCTTTCTAGAGGAGAAACGTCTGCCGGAACTCACCGTCTCCGTGCTCGCCGCTATGGGGTGTGCGCTCATCGCTTTGGCAGGCTACCATTTCCTCGTGGCCGCGCCTCGTTTGCGGGCCGTCCGGGGGATGCTGGGCACGCACGATGGGCTCTTGGGCGGGGGCGGAGCCGAACCGGCGACGCAGCGGGTCAACTCCCTCGAGGCCGCCGCCGCTGCCGCCGGCCGGGAGCTGAAGGCGCTGACCGCACGGATCGAAGCGCTCGAGAAGGTCGCGCAGAGCGAAACGCCGCGGATCGGCTTCCTGCGCTACAACGCCTTCGACGACGTCGGTTCCGACCAGTCGTATGCGCTGGCGCTCGTCACGCGCGAGGGCGACGGCGTGGTGCTCTCGAGCCTCTATTCACGGGAAGAGACGCGGACGTACGGCAA
>Ga0307478_10001251_pt1 | contig 22663 bp, 20 predicted proteins | sample atmos_gasesECM4C_2_FD_203713 | JGI IMG/M metagenome (GOLD analysis project Ga0307478, IMG submission 203713) | Hardwood forest soil microbial communities from Morgan-Monroe State Forest, Indiana, United States - atmos_gasesECM4C_05 | ecosystem: Environmental > Terrestrial > Soil > Temperate... | reverse complement strand
CACCTGATGTGTGGTCACGACGATGGTGCGGCTGCGATCGAAGTAATCGTTCAGCAGGGAATCGTAGAATTGCTTGCGATACAGGAGGTCGAGGCCGAGCGTCGGCTCGTCCAGCACCAGCAATTTGGCGTCAATGGCCATCACTAGAGCAAGGTGTAACTGGGTCACCATGCCTTTTGACAACTCACTGATCTTGCTGGTTCGCCGGATGTCGGTCTTGGCAAGAAAACCTTCCGCTTTGGCGCGATCGAATCGCGGATGCACGCCGGCCACATAGTCGAGCGCCTGCGATACCCGCATCCAGCGCGGCAACACGGCGGCGTCGGCGATGAAGCAGATATCGCGCATCAGCTCATCGCGCTTCGTCCAGGGATCGCGTCCCAGCACTCTCAGTTCTCCCTGATAGGGGGTCAGGCCAAGAAACGCGTTGAGCGCCGTGCTCTTGCCCGCTCCATTGGGGCCGATGAGTCCGAGGATGCGGCCCTCTTCGACATGCACATCGATTCCATCCACCGCCATCGTTTTGCCAAAAGCCTTGCGCAGGCCACGTGCTTCGATCACTGTCATTTCTTCGGCTCCTTCTTCCCAGCAATATTCGAAGACCGGCCATTTCCGGAAGCGTTCAGCAGGTCTTCCGCTTTCAGCCCGAGCCGCTGAATGGTTGCGTATACCCTGGGCCATTCTTCGCCCAGAAACTTCTGCCGTTCCCCTTGCAGCAGCAGATTGCGCGCACCCGCGTTGATGAACATGCCCAGGCCTCGCTTACTCTCCACCAGCCCCTCGTCGACCAGTTCTTGATAGCCCTTCAGAACCGTGAGCGGATTGACCCGATACTCGGCGGCCACATTGCGCACCGAGGGCAGCGGATCCCCTTCTTTGAGCACGCCGTCGAGAATCATGGCGACGACGCGGTCTCGAAGCTGGCGGTAAATCGGCTGGTTGTCGTTCCACTCACGGTCCATAAAGGTTTCCAGATAGCTCTGCCAAAGAAACGTTTCCCGTCACTTGGTCCGCTGCAGGTCGAAGTGCCCGTGCATCGGCTTGTCCCCCATCATGAAGGTCCAATCCTCGGAATGGTGGTTGTCGTCGATGATGGTGAAGAGCGTATGGTGCATGTGCATTTCCGTGCTTCCGCTGATGTCCTTCAACTCAAACTCAACCGCCTTGCCGTCGGGGGATATCTTGCCGGTCATGCGCGGCCGGTTTCCTGCGTCGCAATAGTGAATCAATGTGAGCTGGTCTCCGTCCAGGTAAACCATCGTGATCGGATGGTCATATTTGGCCGCATCCAACGGTGTTCCGGCTTCCTGCATCTCGTGTACAAGAGCGTTTCCCCGCGAGGTCACGCGTAGCGAGACGTGCATCTTGGCGCCTGACATCTGGGGCGCATCTGGGACGGTGGCGGTGCCTTCCCACTCTCCCGCCAGGCTTTTCAGGGTTGCGAAGGACTTCTGCGCCTCGGACAGTACAGGAGCCACGGATGACTTGTGTTCTTCAGATAGCGCAACAGTCTTTTGCGCGTCGGACTGGGCAAAAGCTACGGTCGAGAGGGACAACAGAACGACGCACAACATAAACCGATGGGATTTCATGTTTCTTCTCCTTAACGCTGCTTTACACTCGGGGTCAGGGTCCTCAGTCGCGTGTGCGGTGCGAGTGATCAACCTTCGATCGGACCCTCTAGTGATATAGTTAACTACAACACTAGTTCGCATGTCAAGCTCTTTTTAGCTTTTCTTGCCCCTGACTCTCCCCGTCAGCCCTATAGGACAAAGAGTTGTCGTCCTCGCATTAAACCGAACGTGCGTCCTTTATCTAATATCCATGCCGCGAAATGGCGCTGAGGAGATGCCCGTTCTTCGCGGCTGTGGTCCCATTGCGGTACCCGCGATCGGCTTCAGCGAGGACTTGCACCTGCATTGGCCGGGTTTGAGGGCGGGGATGTGCCGGTGGTAGACTGCGTCTATGGCCCCCAAGAAGAAAGCGAAAAAGAAACGCAAAGCGCTGCGAAAAACTTCCGCCAAGAACACCAGACCGGTCAAAGCGGCTAGAAAGAAGCTGACTAAAAAGAAGTCATCCCCGAAAAAGAAACTGGCTAAGAAGCGGTCGTCATCGAAAAAGGCGGTGGTGAAAACGAAGGCCGCCGGCAAGAGCAAGACCAAGACCAAGATGAAGACCGGCGCAAAGACTACGGGTGCAGCCCGTGCACGGGTTTTGAGGAGAAGTCAGAGCTTGGATGCCGAAGCATTCGCTGACTCGGGATCCAGGGCCCGGTCGGCAGGGCAATCGGGAGATTTGCAAGGATTGTCGAACGTCGAAGGTGCGGATTCGGAAAGTGTCGACGAATTGATCGAGGAAGGAAACGCGTTCGAGGCTGACGTTGTAGCAGGTGTGGAAAGCGCTGACAACGCGAGAGAAGTTCGCACCCACGAGGTGCCAGAGGACGACGTCCCAGGCGAATACCTGGATGAAGAGTAAGCGCTCCCGCCCAAGACCTGGGTCGCTAAGCGAAGTCGCTAAAGCAAGTTAAGAGCAGATGCGAAGTCGACTGGGCGCACCAAAGAGCAGGGAAGTGGCCAACGTTCTCGCAGCGTGGTAGCTTCCGTTTTGCCGGCGACCGCGCGGTTCAGCTTATTGCTTTAGCGGGCGTCGGCATTGGCGACGGTTGGTTTGGCAAGCGTAATCTTTACTGAATCGGGCTGCGTCCACGCAACCTTCCCGTCATTCAACTCCAAACGGTTCATCGTAACTTTCAACTCCTGATGATCCACTTCGACCAGCAGGTAGTGGTAGTTCACTTGCTTGCTCTGGAAAGGATCTTCCGGAGCGCGCTCGATGGGATAGGCGTGAGCCGCTCCTCCACCTGAAACGAAGTAGGTGACGCCGCCATGCTCGTGTCGCTCGTAGTTGTGTACATGTCCGGAGAAGACTACGAAGCGGGCGCGGACCTGAGCTTGCCGATCCTCGAGCATCTTCGCCAGCTGTTGTTCGGTTGATCGCGCAGAGTGTCCGCCTCCGTACTTCTTGTCGTCGGAGGAGCTCGTGTAAGGCGGATGGTGAAACATAAGAAAGACGAAGTCCACATCCGACGGAATCTTATTCAGTTTCTTAACCAGCCACCGTTCCTGTGGCCCCGCGGCTTGGTCCAGTGAACTGTCGAGCACGAGGGTTAGCGTGTTCGCGGCTCTAACCGAGTAATAGCGGCTGTTCTTGAGCTCGGGAAAGCGCTGGAAATAGTTGCCCAGCGCGAGCTTTTCGTCGCCGTGCAGATCGTGGTTGCCCAGAGCGGGATAGATTGGAATCTTCTTGTCGCGCCAAATGGCGGTCTCGTCATCCCAGACTTTCCAATCATCCGCGTCGTTGCCGTTGTAAACGATATCGCCGGTGAAGCACACGAAAGCGGGATCCGCGGCGGCAATGGCTTGCACCAGCGCAACCCGGACCGCGGGGTTCGCCGCCTCCGTATCTTTGGGATTGTGAAAGCGAGTGTCGCCATAGGCCACAAATCGAAATGGAACCTCCACTTTCAGTTTCAGCTCAACCGGTTTTGGCCCGGCTGGCTTTTTCGTGCAGCCAGTCAAACCGAACAGTGCTGTGGCTAGCGAGAGCAGTAAAAGGGTGCGCGCGAAAGATCTGCCTGGTGACAGCATGCTTGAGATTTAAGCCCTTCCAGTGACTGATTATTTCCCTACGACCAGCACTTCGAACTGATCCGATTCTGCCGTGGATAGAAAGAGCCGGTGGGTTTTTGGATCAAGGGCCATGGTCTTGGCCTTGGGCACGGTCTTCACGGTTTCGACCACGGAATACTTGTCGGGACCGTCCTGGCGAATCACCGTGATGGTTCCCTCGCCGTTGGAATTAAAGATCAGCTTGGTTTCGGGATCGAAGGCAGTCGCATCTACGTGATCGCCAATTGGCAACGTAGTGATCACCTTGCCGGTGTCAGCATTCATGACCGCCATCACTTTGCTGCGGCACCCCACGAATAGGCGGCGGTTGGCGCGGTCGATTGCCATGCTGCTGGGAGAAGTGCATGGGGCCGTGGGCCAGCGCTGCTCAACCGTAAGTTTGCGGGAGTCGATCTTGAGCACCAGACTTTCATCTTCCAGATTGTTGTAGACCGTGCCCTTGCCGTCCGCAGCGGCAAACTCCGGGCCGCCGCCAAGATCCACCGTGCCCGCGACTTTGCCCGTGGCCGCATCGATGGCCGTGGCGCTGTTGCTGCCGCCATTGAAGGCGAAGACCCGCGAAGTGGCGGGATCGAAAATAATGGCATCGGGCTTTTGGCCCGTCGGGACGTCGGCAATGGGCTTCAGAGTTTTCAGATCGAAAATTGTGACCGTCGAAGTCTTGCCATTGCTGACAAATCCACGGCCAAGTTCGGCGGCGATCGCGATTCCGTGTACCCCGAGCGTCTTGGGAATGCTCCCGACGATGTTGCCGGAATCGACGTCGATTACTTCCACCTGCGTCCCGTGTGAAACATACAAGCGGCGTGCCCCTTCATCCACGCTGAGATAGTCCCAGCTGCCCTGGCCGGGGATCGGAATCTTCTTGACCACGGAATACCCATCAGCAGGCGGCGCGGCAACCGCCGGAACAACGAAACACGATAGCGCGATAGCCAGTGCCGCGAGCAATGTTCGCAACAGAATAAGGATTCCGTTTCTCATGATTTCTCTCGATTCCTTTCGGGAAGAGTTTTCTCGGGCGGTGAACGCCCGAGAAAACTGTATTCCCTCAACCTGAAAGGAACCTGAACTCCCGGCGACGATTCCGTTTTCGCTCGCGTCCGCGATTTTTCAGCCTAAAACTTCACACGCACCATGAACTGCAGCTGCCGTGGCAGTCCAGTGCCGGTGTTCGGCGAGGCGGCGTTGTCGTTGTTGTTGTTGAAGTTCACGGTGGTGTCGATGATTCCGAACCCTCCCTGAGGTGTCAGGAAGCCGCTGCCCGTAGCGGTGGGATCGTAAATCAAATTTAGAGCGTTGGCGTCGCCGAATTGCACATGGTTGAAGATGTTAAACGCCTGCACCGCAAACGCCAGTGTAACCCGCTCCGTGAGTTTCGTTTCCTTCGTAAGGGCAAGATCGATTTGCCAGTAAGGCAAGGCACGAATCACGCCATTCGGTTCGTTGCCAAAGCGAGTGAAGTTTCCGTTAGCGTCCACCGGCGGAGCCTGAAATGCGGCGGCGTTGATGTAAGGCACCCCTGGAATATTTCCCGCAGCAGGATGTTGGTTGGGCAACGTCAACGGAACTCCCGGAATGAGGTCGGGGCGCTGGCTGGTTTGATCATTCCCGTCGGGAAGAAGATAAAAATCGGGCAAAGTGTTAAACGGAGAACTAGGATTATTGATGCTGTTGGTGGTGAGGTCCATGAAGACCGTCAGCGGATGACCAGTGTGCCAAAGGCCAATGCCGCTCAATTGCCAGCCTCCGAATATTCTGCTAAGAACCCCCGCGGAGCTGAGGTAAGGCTTTCCGGGACCGAACGGAAGTTCGTACACCGCATTGACCGCGACGTTATTGCGAACGTCAAAAATGCTCGGCCCTTTGTCGCACGCCAGGCAGTTCACATTCTCCGGACCGTTGGACTCGCCGCCCCCCACGGAGCCGTCATTGATCGAGTGAGACCATGTGTAACGCGCTTGAAATTCCAGCCCCTTGCTGAAGCGGCGCTCCAGTGAAAGTCCCAGTCCGTTGTACGTGCTCGACCCAATATCACTTTTGTAGTCGACGGAAGCGAAGGGATTGCCGCCTGGGTAGTACTGGTCCAGCGTACGGACGCAATCTCCGTCCACCGGATTGAAGCTAACCGGCTCGGTGCACAGGTTTACGGCGCCACGCGAGAACAACCGCACGCCCCGGCTGCCGAGATACTGGGCCGAAGCTAGGAAATTGGCCGGCAGTTCATGTTCCACGCTCAAAGTCCATGTCTCCACATAAAGATCCCGGCGCCCGTGGCGCTGCAACGCGCGAGGATGATTGCCTTGTTTGCCAATACCACTCAGTCCTATAAAAGTGGGATCCTGTTGCGCAAATTGAGACTGCAAATTGGGGCAGGGATTTGAGCAAGTTGTAGGCGGGTTGAAATTATTGACCGTTACGCGGAACGTGTCGCTCTCCAGTCCCGCGTTTAGATCGTCGTTCTGCGCGGCCCCGTGATAGATGCCGAAGCCGGTGCGGATGACCGTCTTTCCCTGAAACATTCCGGGAGCCCAAGCCAAAGCCAATCGTGGATCGAAGTTCACGTAACTAGCGTTGTACAAGGCCGGGTTCGCGGGGCAAGGAGCCGTATTGATAGGGCCGGGGCTCGGGGCTACGTTGAATGATCCGGTTCCCAGGCAAACGCCATGAAACTGATTCACGTCGAACACAGTCGTACGATTGGTCGCCTCATGCGCCACGCCGTAATAATCCCAGCGCAGCCCGGCCGTCAGGGTGACGGTAGGCGTTACCTTCCATTCATCCTGGAAATAGGGCATGAAGAAGTTGCGGCGCAACCGATGGCAGCACCAGGGGGCGATGTAGTCGACGCTGGTAAGGGAAGCTTGCGACAACGAGTAGTCGTCCCCGAAGGTTAGTACGTTATTGGAAGTTTGTCCTTGATTAAGCCGCACGCGCCGATACTCCATACCTGCTTTGAAGGTATGGCGGCCGCGTGACCAGATCAGGTTGTCGATCAAGCCATAGGTGGTTCCAACCTCAATGTCAGCGCTGTCGTTGTTAAGGCCTACGAAACTGTCGGTGCTCACCGCGTAGGGCAACGCGCTGACTTGCGGATTATGAAACGGCGAGCGGTTGACATAAAACTTCACTTCGTTGAAAAGAGTCGGTCTGAAGGTGTGCTGCAGCGCCAGCATGTAGTTCGCCGGATGATTGATGGTCTGAACCTTATCCACCTGAATACTGCTGCCCCCGTTCGGCCCATCCACCAGGCTGATGTCGCGTTGCGCGCGGCCGTAGAGCAGCGTCTTCTCGCTGATTTTGTGGTCAATCCGCATTAACCAGGTGTCTTCGTGCACCGTGGTAGGAGCGGCGAACGTAACCAGATCCTGGTTGCCCCCTTGGTACTGGAAGGCGCTATCGGGAAAAATAAATCGCGGCGCGCAGGTGCCGATGGACCCCACCGAGGCTCGCCACGGGAAAGCCTGCATGATTTGGCACAGCTGTGGTCCGTAGCCCAGGCTCGTCGCCTGTTCCAGAACGTACTGTTGGTAAGGGACGGTGATGTTTTGCGGCTCGCCCGTGGGGAAGGAAGCGGCGCCTACGCCAGCCGGTACCGTGACTTGCTCCGTGGTCGACTGCAACTGTCGGAGCCCCTCATAGCTGAGGAAGAAGAACGTCTTGTTCTTTTGGATCGGCCCACCGATCGTCAGTCCGTACTGCCCAAGGCGGAATGGAGGAATCGCAGGATTTCCAGCGAGGTTGAAATCGTTATAGTTGCGGGCATCAAAGACCGAGTTTCGGAAATAGCCGAAAACTGTTCCATGGTAGTCGTTGGTCCCGCTCTTGGTCTCGACGTCGATCTGGCCGCCCGACTGCGTACCGTATTCCACGTCATACAACGCGCTATTTACGCGGTATTCCTCAATGGCATCCTGGGAAATCTGCAGGCGAGTCTGCGATTTTTGCGCCTGCTCCTGAATGCCGCCGGCATCCACGCCATCAATGCTGAAGTTATTGTCGTCGCGCGCTCGCCCTGCAAAACGAATAGTTCTTTGATCGCCACCGCCATCATCTTGCGCGAACGGCGCGAGAAGCGTAAAGCTCGCCCAATCGCGCCCGTTGTTGGGCAAATTCTCGATCTGCTCCGTGTTGATGACGGTCGACGCTTCCGCCGAACTGCGCTCCGCCGGTCCCGCGGAGGCCTGCACCTCGATTTTTTCTGTAGGCACGCCCACCGCCAGCGCCGTGTCCAAGGTTCGCGTTTGCCCAATCTCCAATACTACGTCTTCGACCACCTTGGTCTTGAAGCCAGTGTTCGCAAATGTTACGGAGTAGCGGCCCACTGCCAGCCCGGGAAAGCGGTAATACCCGTTCGAATTGGTTCTTTGTTCCTGCGAGATTCCCGTATCCACCGCCAGGATTTTCACAGCGGCCCCAGGGATAGTGGCTCCCGTGGAATCGCTGACCGTGCCTTCAAGCACTGCCCGATCCACTTGCGCGAATGCCGTTGTCACCAAAAAAAGTGCGAGAATTAAGCTACCTGTGAACTTCAAACATTGCCCCAAAATCGATGCAGAATAACTTGCTTTCATGTAATTGCTCCTCAGGAAAATGGCACAGCGTCCGTGCGCTTTCGAGGCGCAGCCGCAGCGCAACAAGCGTGGACTTGTTAGGTTTCAGCAAGACTGTTCATCAGTGTTGAGGAGAAATGCTAGGAGGGATTTGTTACGCGATGATGAAAAAGAACGTTAATATTTTTTCAGATTAATTGAGCTGATCCCAGTTGGTAATCGCCATTCTGGCGTGCAAAACCTGGCATTGATTGGAGATCCTGCCATGGACAAAAAGACTAGCCTTAGTTTTCTGTAATTGTGTGAAAGAGAAGGGAATTGTCAACGAGCAAGAACTGGCCCCGCATCTGGGCAGACGGCAAACGCCAGCAACGTTCGATGACCTTGGCTTTTACATCTCAAGAACGGTTGCGCCGAGCCACTGAATCGCCGTAGCGGCGCTACTCTTGCGCTCCACCACTACCCATATTGGTCAGCAAGAGTCGCAGGTTCCCGGGATTCGTTGCATAAGCGAGTCCAGTGTCGATGTCCATCACGCCGGCACGCACGAGTTTTTCGATCTCGCCATCGAAGTGCTGCATACCGTCAGTATCCCCATCGATCATCGCTTCCAGAAGCGTCTTGCCTTCCTGCTCGCCCTTTTCTATATACTCACGCGTTCGCAGCGTTGACTTCAGAATCTCCACGATTGCCACCCGCCCGGTTCCATCTTTCAGCGGTATCAGCCGCTGGGAAACGATGGCCCGGAAGCTCTTCGCCAATCGATTGCGAATGGTGTGTTGTTCCCCCATTGGAAAAGCTCCCGTAATTCGCTCCACGGTTTTCGACGCGTCAATGGTATGGAGGGTAGAAAGAACCAGATGGCCCGTTTCCGCCGCTTCCAGTGCAATTTCGATGGTCTCTTTGTCTCGCATTTCGCCGACCAGAATCACTTTGGGAGCCTGTCGCAATGCCGCCCGCAGAGCCAGCGCAAAGCTGGGTGTGTCACTGTGCAGTTCCCTCTGGTGAACGATCGAACGCTTGTGCCGGTGCATGAACTCGATGGGATCCTCAATCGTCAAAATATGGTAAGCGTGGCTCTCGTTGATCCGGTCGAGCACCGCCGCTAACGTCGAGGATTTCCCTGATCCCGTGGGCCCAGTTACCAGAACAATTCCATTCTGCAGGTCGGCGATTTCCGCAAGTTGCGGGGGCAGCTTCAGGGCGGCAAGAGTCGGAATAAGCTGCGGGATTACCCGCATCACAATGGCATGGCTGCCGCGCTGTTGAAATATGTTGACCCGGAACCGGCAATGCCCCGGCACCCGATACGAAATGTCACAGGACCCCAGGTTCTGTAATGAGTCGGTTGCCTGTTTGTTGCCGTCGATCAGTTCGTAAGCAATGCGGCGAGTGTCCTCGGGCGTCAATGGCGGTACCGCGGAGATTTTGACCGGCGTCAATTTGCCCGAGAGTTCCACCATCGGAAAGCTGCCCGGCGACAGTATCAGGTCGCTCACCCTGTCGGAAACGGCAAGCATGGCCAGCAGCAGCGCTGGGGTCGGAATAGGCTTTGCTACAGCCACTACAGGTATCGGGGCTCGCTGGGCTGCGCTTTCCACGTTGTGATCCTTTCGACTGCCTCATCTACTACTCGAGGAGATTTACAGTCTCAGGTCGCGCCCCCATGGTCGGGCCGACGGCGCCTGCTGTTTGTGGGTGTGAGCTTCTGAAGAAGGCAACAGCTATGTCACGTCGCACGCTTGAGATCGCTCCGGCGAAATGCCGCTGCTAATGAGCATGTGACATGTGGGCGTCACGAACTGACATGGCCATGGGACGACCATGCTCAGCTGCGGCGTGCTGATTCATTGCCTTCGCCGCTTGGGTGCGGCAGTTGCCGTTCTGGCTGCTGAACTCCTGGGTGGTGATAGAGTGCTTGCAAAGCGGGCACTTGAACAGGCTGAACCCGTTCATCATTTTGATGGTGTAATGTCTCATACCTTCAGTGTAGTCGCTTGTCGGGGATTGACTCCGCACTAAAGTTACCCTTACCACCTGTCACAAAAGCGCGCCGCTTGCAATGGGATAGTGGAGTCATTTATTCGCCACCGTCAACGGACCGATTCATATAAGCATCCCGCAGCGCTTCGTTGGCTGAAAAGGCCGCGGGAGCTTCGAAATACACTTCGTAAACTCACCCCGAAAGAGGTACAATTTTATCCAGAAGCCAAGGTTCGGGAGTTCGTTCCCGTCCCTGGGGGTGGCCAGGCCCGATTCTGGAAACTAACAATGTAAAAGAGGCAACTTGTTGGAAAGACTGCTCATCTGTGTAGAGGGGCCGTCGCCACCAAGTTAGCCGATTCCACCGCCCATCAGGGAGCACCGAACCGGGGAACCATGGCATCCGTAGAAGTCAATCCGAATCCCAGCAACGAGCCGGAACTGCACCTCCTGCTCGCCCCCGATACTTTTGAACCCCTGTGGAAGTCGCTCTTCCGCGGCTTGGACGAATTCTTCTTTCCCAAAAAGCTTCCCCCACTCAAACTGGAATCGAAGCCCGAACCAGTCAAAGACATCTGGGGTTTCTACAACTATAAAAAGAACGGAGCCCTGGGCTCGACCGCCGCTCACGTCGTCGTCCTCGGCCTGATTATCGGCGGCACCATCCTGGGCCGCCATTGGGTGACCAAAGCCGTTGCCAAACCTCAGAGCACCACGCAGTTGATCGATCCCGGAGATTTCATCCCACTAAAGCCTGCGAAAACACAAGCCGGCGGCGGTGGCGGTGGTGGCGATCGCGACGTGCTGAAAGCCTCGCAAGGGCGGCTGCCGAAGTTCTCCATGCAGCAGATCACTCCTCCAGCCGCAGTCATACGGAATTTCGATCCGAAGTTGGCGGTCGAGCCCACCGTGATAGTGCCCCCTGAAATCAAGTTGGCAATGAACAACAACATGCCAAACCTTGGCGACCCTAAATCTTCCGCAATCATTCCCTCAAACGGTACGGGGTATGGCAGCGGTATCGGTTCCGGCTCAGGCGGCGGCGTAGGGTCAGGTACGGGTGGTGGCGTTGGGCCCGGTTCCGGCGGGGGTACGGGTGGTGGCGTTTTTCGTCCCGGCAGAGGCGTAACTCCGCCCCGGCCAATTTTCTCTCCCGACCCTGAATTCTCCGAGGAAGCTCGCAAAGCAAAATATCAGGGAACTTGCACCCTCATGATCGTCGTAGCCACCGACGGCCGACCCATCAATATTCGCGTGGTAAATTCCCTCGGCATGGGGTTGGACGAGAAAGCCATCGAAACCGTGAAAACCTGGCGCTTTGAGCCCGGCCAAAAAGATGGTCACCCCGTGAATGTCGAGATGGCCGTCGAAGTCGACTTCCACCTGTACTGAGATCTTCCGGCTATAAGCCTTGGAAGACATATCGTAGAGACGCAGCTCGCTACGTCCCTGCCGTTAGCGGCAACTCAGCCCGCGATCTTTCGCAGCACCGCCAAATGCGAAACCACCCTTCGCCTGAAACCCAACCTCTCATACAATTCAATCGCCCGCGCATTATCTTCTCGCACATGTAGAAACGGAGTCTCCCCGCGACTGCGGATCCGCCGCATCACTTCCGTCATCAACAACCGCGCATACCCATGCCCCGTGTGCTCCGGATGCGTGCAAACCGCGCTCACTTCCGTATACCCAGGAACCTTCAGCCGCTCGCCAGCCATCGCCACTAATTTTCCCCCGCGACGAATTCCCAGGTACGTGCCCAACTCGTGCGTGCGCCTGTTGAACGGGCCGGGCTTGGTAAGCCCCGTTAGCTCGATCATCTCCGCCGAATCCGCCGCGTTAAGCTCGACCATCTCTGGCCCATCATCGTTCAAACTCGCGGCCAGCCCACTCCCGTTCTCGCAAACCATCTGCAACACCGCTCCGTTGCCGGCAAGTTCCCATCCCGCACGCGCCTGGTAAGGCTCCTCTAGAAACAGGGCAATCGTTCCACGCCCGCCCAGTAATCCTTTCAACGACTCGTAGCCCTCCGCCGTGGGTTCACGAAACCCAGCCAACGCCGTGACTTCCGGAACGAACCTGCGCGCTTCGGCGAAGCTCTCGGCGAACTCAGCCTGCCGCGTTGTCAAGGCCTTCCAAATGACGTTGTCGAGCGGATGCATGATTCCGGTCTTTCCTGTGATGTCTGATTTGATGATGTCTGATTTGATTGATCGCCGAGCCGCGAAGACACACTAATTCTCCCGCGCCCGCCGCGCTATCCGAACCTTGCGCGCAAAACACCAACGTTAGAATGAAGAGCCGAACCATCGGGGCCTCAGAGCCGAAGCTACGGCATGGGGAGGCTCGGCATGAGGAAGGCCCGCACGCACTAACCAGGGAACCTATTCCTTCAAATCCACATGCTGCACATCTTCAATCGAATGTCCCAAAAACCGCTCTCCCAGCCTGCGGAATTTCTCCACTGAATCCGTCGCAAAGAATTTGATCCGCGCCCGCCCCCGGCGTTCTTCATTGACGTCTGGTGGCAATAAATCCCGCAGATGCCCAGCCACCGCCCGGGCCGTAGACTCAGCCGAATCCACAATGCTCACATGCGCCGGCGCCACGCGACGCAATAACGGCTTGAGCAGGGGATAATGTGTGCACCCCAAAACCAGCGCGTCCGCATCCTGAAATCCGTCGGCAAACGCCTCCCCCAGATAGATCCCAGCTACCTGCTCCGTAACCGGATGCTCAACCCACCCCTCCTCAACCAACGGAACCAGCAGCGGACAAGCCTTCTCCCGCGCATTAAGCCCGCGCGCCTCCAGAGCCTTCCGGTAAGCATGGCTGCTCACCGTCGCCTCCGTCCCCATCACCACAACTTTTTTATTCCTGCTGACCGAAGCCGCAGCCTCGGCGCCCGGCTCTACCACTCCCACGACCGGCACGTGGGCCGCGGCCGTGATGCGGTCCAGGGCCAGCGCGGTCGCCGTGTTGCAAGCGATGACCAGCAATGCCGCCCCGTGACCCTCAAGAAAATGTGCCGCCTCAACCGCATATCGCGCCACCGTTTCCACTGACTTCGACCCGTAAGGCAGCCGTGCCGTATCGCCAAAGTAGAGATAATCAGCATCGGGAATAAGTTCAAGTAAAGCTTTAAGGACCGTTAGCCCGCCAAAGCCAGAATCGAATACCCCGATGGTGGGACGTCGCGTAGTCAGAGATTTTCCTTCGTGGACCTTGGCGCCCTCAGTGGTTAAGGTTTTACTGGAACTATGCACGCGTTTGGCGAGCCGAGCCGGAAACCACGTCTACAGCGCTCGCAGCGCTTCTTCCGCAGCACGCCCCCGGCGGAATCGGCGCACCATGCGGGCACGTGCGCGGATGTCCAAGAAAAGTACATATTTTATCCGTCGCTTCCGGCGACAAGATGTGCTCAAACTTGCAAGCCTGCTGTTCGATTTCAGATTCGCTGTCCATCGCCAGGCTGTCGGTAAAAAGCCGCTCCGCCAAACGATGCCTGCGGATAATGCTGCCCGCTCGTTCCCGCCCGCGTGCCGTGAATTCCACGATCAAACTCCCATCGCCCACCGACGCCGCCACCGGCTTCAGCGCATCATGGCACGGATTTACGAACGGCTTGTGTCCATGCGCCATCGGCGGATGCGGCGTCGAAACCACCAGCCCCATCTGAATCATCTTTTCGATGGCCAGGCTCACCGGCAAAGCGCCGTGGACTTCCATCCGTTCAACCTCGGCAATTTCGCCGTGCTCTTCCAGCACCCAAAGTTCTTCCAGCACTTCGTCGAACTGCTCTTCGTCGGCCATCGCAAAAACTTCCTGCGACTCGATTTTGCCGTGATGGAATTCAATGCGCCGATCCGCCAACCGCGCCACAACCGGATCGTGCGTAACCATCACGATGGTCCGCCCCTGCTGATGAAACTCGCGCAGCAACCGTAGTACAAGCTCCTCATTCAAAGCGTCCAAATTGCCCGTAGGCTCATCCGCCAGAATAATTTTCGGATCGTTAATCAGCGCCCGCGCAATGCAGACCCGCTGCTGCTCGCCGCCCGAAAGCTGCGACGGCAAATGATTCGCGCGGTCCCCAAGACCAACTCGCCTCAGCGCTTCAAGCGCCTCTTTCTCATCCGTCATGCTGTGAAAGTATTGCGCCAGCATCACATTCTCGACCGCCGTCAGAAATGGAATCAGATGAAATTGCTGGAAGATGAATCCAATCTTTTCCGCGCGCACCCGGTTCAACTCACCCGACGAAATCCCCGCAACATTCTGCCCATCCAGCCAGATTTCCCCGGACGTTGGCCGGTCCAGGCACCCAATCAGATTCACCAGCGTCGATTTGCCCGACCCCGACGGCCCCATAATCGACAGCCATTCGCCCTGCGCGACATGAAGTGAGATATGATCCAGCGCATGAATCGCGCCGCTCTGACTGTCCTTCCCATTCTCGTTTCCCGCAGCCTTGGCGGGGTAGAGTTTAGTGACGTCTTTGATCTGAATCATTTCACTCTCCCCTCAGGATGACCGCCGGCTGCACCCGCCGTAACAGCGAAATCGGCAGGATCGCCGAAAGCAGCGTCACCACCATGCTACCAGCCAGCACCACTGGCAGGACACTGAACCGCGGCACTACCGGGGCGTGAAAGTTGACCCGCCCAATCCACGCAGCGATGCCGATACCCAACACAAATCCAATCAGCGCCCCGGTCGCGCCCAGTGCCGCCGCCTCCGCTGCGAAGAATCCATTCAGCAGCCGGTCCGATGCCCCCAACGCCTTCATGATCGCGAAGTCTCGCTGCCGGTCAAATACCCACCCCATCAGCGTGGAAAGCACACACAACGCAGCGGTCAAAATGATCAGCGCCGCCGCTGCCAGCAAGGTCGATCGAGTCTTGCCCAGCACGCGCGCTTCACCTTCCATGATCTGACGCACTGGCCGAACCTCAGCCCCAGGAATCGCTTGCTCAAGCTCCCGCATGATAGAGGCAATCTCTTCCGGAGACCCCGTAGCCGCCACTTCAACGGTCGAGGCCTGTACTCCTGTCCAAGCAACAAAATCCGCCAGCGAGAGATAGATCCGACTGTCTTCCGCCGAACCAGTCTGCACCGTCCCAGCTTTCGTCAGATGAATGGTGTGTCCCTGAAAGCTCAGATCGAACGGCTGATTCTTCGGCGAGACCGCCGAGACCGCTCGCACGCCTACCAGCGCTTGTTTCGGCCCCGCAGGCCAATCACTTACCGACCACCAGCGATCGAGTTGCCGCACTCGCTCAAAATCAGCGCCCGCAACCACGATAGCCTGACCATCCCCTGTGCGAGCTACTACCATCGCGAAAGGAGCAACCACACCGCGCCCCGCAACCACCGATTCTGCGCGCGCAATCGCGTCGGGGGGAAGGGAAGCGCCATCCCTTCCCACCACAACAATGTTCGCACCGTAATTGCGAAATTCACGCCGCAACTTCGCCTGCACATCCACATAAAGATTCAGCATCGCCGTAGCGACGGCAGCGGCCACGACCATGGCAAACAGCGCTGAAACCGCACGCCCGCGCCGCAGCACCGCGGCGCGCAACAGCATCCGCACAAACATCGAAGTATGCGGACCTTTCTCCCGCTTGGCGGCCACCCCATTCGCGGTATGAGAACCGCCCGCCTTCATAGTTCACCCCGCAAGGCGAACACCGGGTCAAGCTCCACTGCTTTTCGAATCGCGGCGGCGCTTCCTGCAAACGTAACCATCACCGCAATCACCAGGATCACGGGAAAAAGCACCGGCGCAATCGTAATCTGCGAATTAAAAATGGATCGTCCGATCTGATGCGCCAGCATCCCCCCCGCCGCGAAACCCACCAAGCCACCCATCATGGCCAGCAGCGTCGCTTCGGCAAAGAAGACTGACGCCACCGCAAACCTTCCCGCCCCCAAAGCCTTCATCAGCCCCACTTCGGCGCGGCGTTCAAAAATCGCGGTCGCCATCGCCGCTGAAACCGCCAGCGCCGACGCAAACAGCGCCGCCAGCGTGACCAGAAAAATCAAGCCTTCAATCCGAGTCAGCACTGCGCCCTCGTTCTGCGCCACCTGCCGAATCTGTTCCGCATGCGAGTGCGGAATTGCCTCCTGTAACTGAAACGCAATCGATTGCGGATACGGCGAACAGTACCAGCGGTCGTAAATCGGCCCCGACATGCTCTTGGGATCACGCCGCGCCAGTGCATCCTCCGGCTTCGTAAGCGCGCTGACGTACACTCGCCGCACCGCGCCCGGCTTGCCAAGAATTTCCTGCGCGATAAAAATCGGCGCTACCACCTCATCGTCTTCAGCACCGCCGGTAGAAATAATTCCGCTAACCCGCAACTGCCGGTCTGAAAGGTTGACGGAATCGCCAGGCTTCGCCGCAAGCCTCGCGGCCAGCCGCTCTCCCAGCAAAACCTCGCGAGATGAATCGTCCGGCCACGCTCCCGAAACCCTCCACCACGGATAAGTCGAGCGCACGCCCGTGCTGAATTCTTCTTTCCCAAACCTGACCGGTTTGGCAAAGTAAGTGCCGAGCAAAGTAAAGTTCTCGGTGTTGCCGTCACGATGCAGAGTAACATTCACCGGCAGTATCGGCGCAAATCCGGTGATGTTGTTATGCCAGAACGTTCCCTTGATTTTAGGCAGGTCGGCTTCATTCAGGAATGCGCCATCGCTCGGCGGCTTCAAATTGACCCCGCCTATTTCCACGTCCAGCGTGTCTTCTTGCGGAGTAACCACCAGGTTCGCGCCGATCGTGCGCAGCTCACGATTGATCTTGTCGCCAATGTCAGTCGCGACCGCTATCATTGCCGTTGCCACAGTCACGCCCAGGGTAATGGCTGCGCCCGCCAGCAATTTACGCCGCTTCTGGCGTCGGAAGGATTCGTACACCAGACGAACAAACATTTATTGCTTCTCGAACACGCGGCTGCCGGCCGCGATGTCCGCCTCTTGAATAATCACGGAGTCGGCCGTCTGTGTCGCCTTCAGCGGGATCGGATTGCACCCGCCCGCCGTCCCCACCGACTGCGGATTGATCGGCGCCGCGCAGTTCTTGCAAACCACTCCGCTCGCCGATTTGTAGAACCCCACGCCTCCGCAAATCTGGCAGGCATCGAACACGGTAGCGATCTTGCCATCTGGCTTTTGATACAGCCAGAAGCGGATCGGCGTGCCTTTCTCCTCTGCCTGGTAGCGATGCAGATCTCCATCAGAGACTTGTGCCAGCGGAATCGTTACCTGTCCATTTACAAAACTCACTTCCGTGGCCGGCGACAGCGCGCTCACACTCTTGGTATAGATAAATTCAGCCGTCACCAGAGCTATAAACACGAACGAGAAAACGTAAACCGATGCCATCCAGAGCCGCTCTTTGCGAGCAGACCATGATGCCTTACGCCGCTCCGCCGCCGAGGCCGCCACGGCCGCCGGCTCACGCCGCTTCGAGTCGAACAACACCATCAGCGCTGCCAGCGCCAGAACCGTAACTACAAAGAATTCTTCGTTTCCAACAATCGGCCCGATGATTGCCATTTCCCGCTTGGAGGAAGGAATCACTCCGCTTTCCGAAAGTTCATGCAACCCGGCCACGATCAGCTGCGCAGCGACTAAAAAAAGAATTGCCGTGGTAACCCGGAAGAATTTCTGCAGGTTAATCCGCACGCTGCCTTTCACAAAAATTACCCCGAAAGCAATAGCCGCGATCAGCCCCAGAAGCGTCCCCAGAAAGCTCATCAGCTCTGTGGAGTTCAGCGTAACCGCGGAGAGCATCAGCACCGTTTCCGCGCCTTCCCGCAGCACCATCAAAAACACAAAGAAGAACAGCCCAACCCACGCATCATTTCCCGCCAACAGACCAAGCTTCCCCTCAATCTCGCCCTTCATCTTCTTCCCCGTCTTCATCATGAAAATAACCATGGTGATTACGAAGAACGCCGCCACCAGCATGATCCAGCCTTCGAACACGTCTTCGTTCAGGTTCAGCCGGGAAATGACTACCGCTACTCCAATACTGCCCAGAAACGCCGCACCCAGCGCCGCGTACACCGCCTTGCGCAGATCGTTGCGCCCAATCTTGGTCAAATAGGCCAGCGTGATTCCAATGATGAGGGCCGCCTCTACCCCCTCGCGCAATGTGATTATGAAAGCCTGAAGCATTTAAAACCCGGCCTGCCATTTTGAAAATGAATTTCAATTTCAACTTCAAGGATATGCTGGAAGCGCCGGGGCAGTCAATCCGCCAGGTCACAAACGCGCGTGATCTACATCACACGGGGAAATATGGGATTAAACGGACATGCTGTGCGGTTGCCTGGCTTAATAGAATCGTTATGCCAACCCCGGATGGGATTCGAGTTCCGCTATAACAATGCGGGTTCACCGCGATAATATCGTTGACCCGCCATGCTCAATCTATGCAAAATCGAATCGTACCTCTCAATCTGCGCAGTGCGCCTGGGTCGGTTGTTGTAGATGGAGGACTAATGTCTCTGGTGAACCGCCTCGCTGACGTTCATTTCAGGAAAGTTCCGAGCGGACAGTTGGTTTTCATCCCGTTCACTCGCACGGGGAAGTGTTACTTCGTCGATTCGAACGCCGACGAAGAAAAAATCAGGGCGTTTGTGAAAATGTACCGGATCCCAAACACGGTGATTTCCCTTCTGCTATGTCCAATCGTCATGGTTCCCGCTTTGGTTCTGGAGGACTACGGCGGATTAACTCCCCGGGCGCACAGGTTGACGATTGCTTTAGGAATCTCCGGATATTTTTGGCTGACCTTTGTCGCCCTGTCATTGATGCTTTGGCTTGTCTACAGAGCAGCCGTTCCGGGCTTAACCGCCTCGCTCAGCGAGGTTGGACCAGAAATTAAAGTTCAGCTGAACGCACTCTCCGCGGAACAGCGGGGTTCACGACGCGCCGCGCTGATCTGCCTTGTCGCCAGCCTGATCCTCCTGGGGCTCGCGCTCGTTGCGTTGACCGCATATCGAAGATAAGAAGATACCTCTACATCACACGGGGAAATATAGGATTAAACGGAAGACCCTGTCCCGAGCCTAATCGCGATTTATCAATAGTACCCGTAACACCGAAATGCAAGGGCGCTACACTTGTACCTGAATGTCCACTCATGAAGCGGTTAAGCATTGCGTTGCGGTGTTGCTGCTGCTCGGAGCGGCCGTTGCATATGCCGATGACGACGATGCGATGAAACGCTTATCCACTGTCGGGATATTTGCGTTTGGCGGTGTAGGGTACGCGGGAGCGACTTCGAAGGGCGAAATTGACTTCAAGCTCATTCTCGCCCAACCGCAGACGGTTGCGCTCGCGGCGTTTGAGAAGCTCTATGCAGCCGGAAACCCGCAAGGAAGATCATATGCGCTCTCTGGCATAAAGAAGCTCAATCCGAGGAGATTCAAAGACCTCCTCGCAGTGGTGGAGGGATCGACGGATGAGGTGAAGGTCGAGAGGGGCTGCATCATCTCGCACGAACTTCTGGGGGGTGTGGCTAAACAAATCGACCGTGGGAAGTTCCAGTTTTGAAGTAGACGCAGCCGTTGGAATCAGGCCACTTCGCTCATAACCTTTTCAAAAATTTCTCCGCCCGCTCCCACTCGGGAAACAATTTCTCCTCCGCCTGAAACTCCGCCGAATGCACGCATCGCCGGCTCCCGCGCAACTGCACGGGATGCTTCAAATGCAGCATCTCGTGGTACACCATGTATTCCACCGCATACCGCGGAACCAAAAACTGATCAAAGATTCGGCTGATCACAATCGCATTGTGCGCCGGATCATAGTGCCCCAAAATCCGCCGCGTCTTCGTCGGACTCCAGCTCATGCGTGGCCGCCCCAGCAATCCATGAAAAAATCGCCGGTTCAAATCTTCAAACACTGCGTCGAGATCGTAAACCCGCCCCTGAGGCGAATGCAGCCGCTTGCGTCCCCGCATCTGCCGCACTAGGTGCGCCCTGCTCACGATCTCGTGGCTGCCTACATATCTTCGATAGCGGGCTGCGTGGCCGCGATCAATGGGCTTGCGGTACATCTTGGCCAGCAGAATGTGGGCGATGGCGCGCACCACCCCATCCGGCGCGCCTTCCAGCAGATCGGAAAGCCGCACCAGCAGCTGTCCCTCGCGCAACCGAATCGTATTATTAACGTTTGCGAAAGCGAAAAACTCAACCTTCAGCTCCGGCGCAGCACTGCCCGGACGCAGTTGCCGGTGTTCCTCATGAAAGATTTCGAGCAATCCATCCCGCACAGTAAGCTCAGATTAGCACGCTCTCGGGTAAAGAGAAGTTGGTAAGGGATTGCTCATGTAAAAACAATGTGGGACAACCACCAACACATCTACACCGTCACTCCGACTTTCCCCCCGTAGCCTTCGCATATTTCTTGCCATGCTTGCTAGCCTCTTCCTGCTCCGCCAGCAGCTTGCGATGATCCTCCGCAGAGGTATCCAGAGTCTCCAGAAGATCGGTCAACACAAATTCATACTTCTGCGATTCCTCAGCCCGCACATCCGCCGCATCCTTCAGCGCCCGCAGCTTGGCCTGAAACTCGGTGTCGGCATCGATCACCAGCTTCAACGGCTTGCGAATGTCGTTCTTGCGATCCACATAAGTCTCGATATTGTCGTTCAGCTCATCGTAGATCAGTCGGAAGTCATCCAGCGCGTCGTGTGTCTGTTGCGCCCGGTTCTTCGTCTTTGGATCGACGCGCATCTGCTCCAAAGCGACTAAACGCGCCCGCGCAAATTTCAAATAGAGCGTAAGCCGCTGCTGAGGCTCCCAGCTGGCGTCGCGAATCTGATCAATCTCCGACGGGGTAAACGGATCGTGATGGCGCTGTCCCGAAGCCGCCGTCGTCAGCGCCAACACCAGGCCGAGACCCACCCAAAATCCATACCAGCGAGTTCTCATCTCTTACCTCCATTCGGAAACATGGCCGCCAGCAAATCGTCACGAATCCGCTGCAGTCGGTCAACCGCCATTTGAATTTGCTCCTGATCGTCGTGGGAAACCGTGTGCTTAATGTCGCCCAGCTTGCGAGCCATCTTGCGGATCGCAATCTCGCTCTGCTTTTCATGCTTGTGCGACTGGATCGCATAATCCCGATCCAACTCGGCATACGCTACCACGTCGCTCAGCGCTGCTTGTGCCTTTTCGCTGTCCCCAGCGCCATAAAGCTTCTCCGCCACCTCGAGTTGCCGCTCGCAGATGTGCAGGCATAACGCCGGGCGATCCGCAGGGTTCGTATCCGCCACCCGCGCCTTCATCTCCTCGACCGTAGGCTGGTCCCTACCCATTAGCGCGAAAGCCGCGCCCAGCAGACTACTTGCCAGACCCACCCCAACCGCAATCCGCCAGATTACTGATCGTTCCATCTTGTTGCCAGTTCCGTCCTAGCTTCTATTTTTTCGGTTCAATGGCAATCAGCCGATGCTTCGCCTGCCACTCCTGATCAGGATACTTCCCATTAGCGCTGTTGAGGAAGAGGTGATAGTTGGCCGCGGCGTCCTTGAAGTCGCGCAGATGATCATACGCAGACGCTCTCATAAAATATGTGATGGCAACTTCCGGCAGAAATTTCACCCGCGCATCCAGCGCACGAATCACAAGCGAATAATTTTTGTTCTCTCCGGCAGCGAATGCCAGCCCGCCATATGCTTCGCCAAAGTCCGGCTTGAGTTTTACCGCGCTAAGGAACTCCGGCTGAGCCTCCGTAAACTTCTTCTGCCGAACTAAAGCCTCGCCCAGACTCCGATGAAGGTCGGCATCGTTCGGATGAGCCGCCAGCAGCGTGCGGTAACCAGCCTCGGCCAAGTCGCTCTTTCCGCTGTTCGCATACAAGTCCGCTAGCTCGCGTTGCGCGCCTTCGTTCCCGGGCGCAAGCTTGATTCCCGTCTGCAGTTCCGCGATACCTTCATCTGTTTTGCTCTCGGCAGCAAGCACTCTGCCCAACTGGATGTGAATCGCAGCCGAATCCGCATTCTCCGCCACCAACTTTCGCAGATAGCTTTCCGCCTCGGGAAAACGCCGCCCCCGCATGTAGATATTCGCCAGCCCCATCACCGCATCGGTAGATTGAGAGTCCAGCGCAAGCGCCTGCTTGTACTCCTGCTCGGCGTCGGCAAAGCGATTTTCCTTTTCGAGGACCTCGCCCGCATAAAGATGGGGCTCAGCCTCTTTAGGTTGAAGAGTCGTCGCCTCATGATAGGCAGCCAGAGCCTCCTGCGGCCTCGATTTCTCAATTGTCTGCGCCAGCGAGAGCCAGGCCCGGTAGTGACCTTCTGCCGTATGGCTCGTGGGTTTTAACCCGGTCGCCGCCCGCAGAAACTTCTCCGCATCAGGTTGGCCGGTTTTAGCCAGTTGCAGTCCAAGATTCAGGTTTGATTCGAAAACATCC
>Ga0307478_10001250_pt1 | contig 22674 bp, 13 predicted proteins | sample atmos_gasesECM4C_2_FD_203713 | JGI IMG/M metagenome (GOLD analysis project Ga0307478, IMG submission 203713) | Hardwood forest soil microbial communities from Morgan-Monroe State Forest, Indiana, United States - atmos_gasesECM4C_05 | ecosystem: Environmental > Terrestrial > Soil > Temperate... | reverse complement strand
GAACCCACTTGCGACCGCCGCCATATTGCGCGATGGGGAGATCCCAAGAGAGAGCCATGGGGATCATTTTCTTTTCGCCGGGAGCGAGAGTGAAACGGACGGCGATCGCGGCGGCCAGTTGCTCGCCGCTGCTAGCAATTTTGGGATCGAAATTGGAGAGGCGGCCGTCGGTGGAAAATGGCTTCCAGACTTCTTCGCCGGGGCCGTCGGGATTGAAGTCTGCGGTGTAAGTGACGTCAACGCCTGCGCCGGCGAGCGTGGCGATGGCAAATTGGCCGTCCCATCCTTCGGAAACTGGACCATTGCGCAGGCGATCGAAGACGATGCCTTGCATGTTTCCGCCAGCAATTTTTTCGGAGTGAAAGCTATTGGAGTCCAGTTCGTTCAAAGCGCCGCTAAAGCCGCGGGTTTGATCGCGGAACCAGCCGATCATGTTGGTCCAGGAAAACATGATAGAGACGGTGACGGGCTTGTCGCTGGGATTTTGCGCGTACCAGTTGTAAACGGCGACGGGATAGCTGGATTCCTTATAGTTGTCCGGCAGGACCGGGGAGAACTGCTCGAGAGTGAGAACGATGGGGAGTTGCGGCGTTCTGTAGGCGTACCAGGATTTCGGATAGAGCGCGGCGTAATCGCCGCCGCCCGGCATGTAATTCCAGTTCCACGCGGAGAGCGCCTTGTTCGCAGGTTTGCCGGTGGAGAGGACGAACGCGACCGGCTCACCTCCTTCTTTTTGGGCGAAAACGGAAAATTGATCCGCGGGGACGTCTTGGTATTTGTGGACGCCGGATTGCAGATGCCAGCGTTCGAAATTGCCGCGGTAGCTACGCGAGAAAGTTCCAGCGCCAAAGCCGCCGACGGGCGCGCCCTGCCAATAGCCGTCATCAATATTGTCCAGTTCGGGTTTGTTGCGCCCGGGATTCGCGGGAGGCTGCCCGATGGGAACGCGCCAAGCTAGCTTCGGGATTTCGTCTTGCGCTTGCACAGCAGGAATGCTGAAGAGCAAGGAAAGAGACACGAGCAGCAGGACCCTGGACATCTATTCTTCTCCGTGGAGGCGGGTGATGGGCATTCTGGGCGAACTGGGATTGTACACAAAAAAATGGGCGCGCCTGGAGTGATTTAGGCGCGCCCTCGAGTTGAAAAAATTACGACCGTGCGCTATTTGGGCGGACCTGGTACCCAAACGCCATCGGCAGCGGAAATTTCAACATTCTTCAGCTCGGTCTTGATCCGGAACTGGCGCAGCTGGCCTTTACCTTTCGTGGGACGCTCCGTATTCCAACCGAGCCAATACTGATTCTTGAGGATCATGTCTAATTGCTGCAGGAACGGCGCGAAGGAGATGGGAGTCTGCAGGCCCTGGAAGAAAGATTCTCCGCCGGTCTTGTCGGTGATTTGGGCAAGGTTGCTCTGGCCGAAATTCACGCGAAACATTTCATGGGCCAGGCGGCCAACGCCGGTGGCATAGAGAGTGTGAATGATGACGCCGGCTTTTTCCGCCGTCTCGTAGGTGCTCTGAATATCAGGGCTAAAGGGGTCGCCGCGGAAGCGGTCAATGCCGTCGGCGATGAGTAAGATCTCGCGGCGCGACCCCGGGGTTGCGGGCCAGCGCTTGATGAGGCTCATGGTCGAAAGGTAGATGCTGGAATATGCTCCGAAATTCCCGAAGGGCAAGCGCAGGGTTTTGGCTACGGCATCATGGTCGGTGCTGAACTGGGACGCGGGCTGAACGTCGCCATTGCTGGCGTAGAAGAGGCCGACGGCCGTGGTCCTTGGCTGGTTGGCGATGAAATTCTTGATGTCACTGAATTGCAAGCCGATGCTCGTGTTAGTGCCGTCGTCAATCACAATGGCGAGCTGCAGGGCGGCCTTGTCGCCTTGCGCCGGCTCCCAAGTGCTCACTTCTTTTTTGGTTTTGCCTTCATAAAGATTGATGTCGTCTTTGCTGATGGCCGGAGGAGGCGTGTAATTCGGGCCTAGCACGGTGACGACCGTGGTGACGGATGCGTTCTGGGCTTGGACTTGCGGAGAAAACACGGTGCCCAAACAGATGGCGATTGTGAAAAAAACAGCGAGTGCCTGAAACGACTTGCGCATCTCAACCTCCTCAGTCAATGCCTAATTGCCGCCCATTTGGGAATATGCGTATGCTTGGCAATATCCCTGCCGCGCAACTCTATTGAGAGGGTGTGGTTCTGTCAAGACTTCAGGGCACACGGTGGAGACTCAGTTTCCGATAACCTGACTTACCAGCCATGAAACCCAAGGCCGGCTTCAACGCAACGCACTAGGGATGGAGCTTCCTGGGTATTCTTGCAATACATTTCAAATCGGGAGACTGAAGCCAGTGGAATGCCTGCGCGTTGCTACGGTGAAACGCTGCGGGCTCAACCGGTCGATGCAAGACCATCCAGTGCATTGATTCGGCAATGCTTCCGAGGGAGAACCATTTGTTTGGCTGTACTCGGTCAAACTTAGCCAGGGGCAGCGATCCGGCTGGTCTGGCCCCAGAGAGCGATTTTGGCTTTTGTTTTCAAAGCAGGGTGGGTTCGAGCTTAATGTTGCGCGATGACAATTTCCGAGTAGCTGACTATCCACCCAGAACCAGTCGTTCGCTTCTCACAAGGCCGTCATGGATGACGCCCCAATCACACGGTGTGCTAGACTCGGTCCCATTGTTGGCGGGAGCTAGTTGTGCTGAGAAGAGCTCTGCTGGCGGCGTTACTCGTATCCGCGATCACTCCCGTCCTGTGCGGTAAAGAACGGATTCTGCTTCACCGCATCGGACCCTCGCAGTCGACGCTATTCATCGCAAATGCAGACGGCTCCGACGAACGCCCGCTGCTGCCCAATTCCGGCATTGAGTACAACGCCTCGTTCTCCGCCGATGGGAAGTGGATCATCTTTACCTCTGAGCGCGGCGGCTCGGCCGACATCTACCGCGTACACGCGGATGGGTCAGGCCTTGAACGATTGACCGACGATCCTGCATATGACGATCAGGGAGCGCTCTCACCAGATGGAAAACAGCTCGCCTTTGTTTCCTCGCGCCGCAGCGGGTCGGCAGACATTTGGTTGCTCGATTTGGAGACAAAGAAGGCGCAAAACCTTACCCACTCCCCGGCGAACTTCCGGCCGACATGGTCACCGGACGGGAAATGGATCGCGTTCTCATCGGACCGTAACACCTCTGTGCGGCGGGACGGCGAACGATTTGAACAATCGCACGCTGTCAGCATTTATCTGATGCGGGCTGACGGTACGGACGTACGGAGGATAACCTCGGCGGACAAATTTGCAGGCTCGCCGAAGTGGTCTTCGGATGGTCAGAGAATCGTTTTTTATCAGATGGAGATTCAAGATACGTTTTACGCTCGGGAAGCCGCATTCGGAAGACTGGTTGATTCGCAGATCATCTCGGTGGGGTTCGCGAACGGAATTCGTCAGGAACATACGTCAGGTCCTGGGCTGAAAGTTTCACCGCAGTTTCTTAGCGGCAATAGAATCGGATATGTCATGAAGGAAGGGGCACGGACGGGTTTAGCGTTCACAACCGGAGACCAGGGGGCAAGCGGAGAGATGCGCAACCCATCTTGGTCACCTGACGGCAAAAGAGTTGTGTATCAGAAATGGTTCTCGGAATCGTGGCGTCAAAACCAACCGTTGTTCAGTATCGATCCGGAATTCGATCTGGCTTATTCGGACCCCTTTCCCGCGTTTTCGCACGACGGAAAGAAGCTTGCCGTGACGCATAGCGTGAGCAATCGTGCGACGGGCTCCAGCTCGCTCCTTTCAGTGTCAGTGATGGATGCAGATGGGACGAACGCGAGACTCCTCTTTCATGGGGAGGCGGGCGGTCTGGCCCTCGCGCCGCAATGGTCCCCTAACGATAAGTGGATCGCTTTTGGAGGAGGTTTCTATTTTCTTCCTCGCGGCAGGCCGGCGCGTGTAATGATCATGCGCCCGGATGGCTCGGAAATCCGTGAGCTAACCAAGACCGCGGGAAACAGCGGGTTTCCGAGCTGGTCCCCCGATGGTAAGCGGGTCGTATTTCGCTTCTGGGGTGAGCGAGAGCATGGTCTCCGAATCATCAATCTGAACGATGGATCCTCAACCGAGCTGACCACCGGATTTGACAATTTTCCCAGCTGGTCTCCGAAAGGCGGTCTCATCGCTTTCACGCGCTTCAGCGAAGACGACTATGACATTTACACTATCCGGCCCGACGGGACGGGATTAAGGAGACTGACCACCACTCCGGGAAATGATGCGCAGGCTGTATGGTCTCCAGATGGAAAGCATATTCTCTTCAGCAGCTCCCGCCTCGGATTCAAAGATGAGGCGCCGCTCTACGACGGCGTTCCTCAGCCTTATGGGGAACTCTTTGTGATGGACGCGGATGGCTCCAATCAACGACCGCTGACAGATAACCAATGGGAAGATGCAACGCCGGCCTGGGCGCCCGTATCCATCCCCTAGGCGGGTATGCGATTCAGCGCAATAGCCACCAGCGTCGCTCTGGCGTCGAGATCTCGTTGCGGTAACAGGCGACGGGCCAACCGGAAGTTATCCACGTGCTAGATTGACGCGGTCGCCTCAATCGGTCGACGCAACACTGAGCTCGAAACCACCTTGCCCACGAGCTTGTTCGGGCGGCGGCAAGGTCAATCCTGCGGCTCGCCGGATCGATCTCGATTTAGATTAGTAGACCAGAGTGAGATGTTTGCGGCGCTCGACCCAGGCCTCGGTGGCGAAGATGCGCGGGGTGAGTTCGATTAGGCGTGGCAGCATGTTGAAGACTGCGACGGGTCCCCACTCGGTACCTTTGCGGGTGCGGAAGCCTTTGCGATTGAGTTCTTCGGCCACTTTGCTGATGGAGATGTCCTGGATGATTAATTCCATCATGGAGAGCAGGAATTCCATTTCGGCGGGATTTTCTTCGAGGCGCTCGCAATCGCCGGCGACGCGCGTGCCAAAAGGCGCCTCGTCGAATTCCGAGGTGGTCTGCGGCGCGGGTGAGGCGGCTGTGGCAGATTCCGAATCGCGCTCCCACTCCGCTTCCCACTCGACGCCGACCAGGCGCCAGCCTTGCTGTTCACGCGTGCGGATGTAATCGGAATCCAGGGGCCCTTTTACGGCTTCGCGAATGCGTTCGATTTTTGGCATGGGCGGCTCCTTTTCGAGAACGGCGTAATTGGTGATTCGTGATTCGTAATTTGCGAACTCATTCGTAACGCAGCGCGACCATGGGATCCACGCGCATGGCGCGGCGCGCCGGGATGTAGCAGGCCGCTAGTGCGACGGCGAAAAGCAACACCGCTACACCGGTGAACGTGAGCGGGTCGGTGGCGGTGACGCCGTACAGCATGCGAGCCATCAGGCGCGTAAGGGAGAGTGCTCCCGCGATTCCGATGGCGACGCCGAGCAGCGCGGTCTTCGCGCCTCTGCCCAGGATTACGTAAAGAATGTCGCGGCGTTGCGCGCCCAGCGCGATGCGAATGCCGATCTCGCGGATCTGCTGGCCGACCAGATAGGAGATGACGCCGTAGATGCCGATGCTGGAGAGCAGCAGCGCGACCACGGCAAACGATCCCAGCAAAATCGCCGAGAAGCGCGAGGTTGCGGTGGAATCGCCGATGAGTTCCTGCATCGTCTGCGCGCCGAACACCACCTGCTCGTTGCTCAGCTGCTGCACGGAGTGGCGAATCGCATCGAAGACGCCGGGAGCCGCTCCGCGCGTGCGGACGGCAACCCGCATGCCGCTCGGCGCGAGCGCCATCGTGGCATCCGGAAGCTGCATGAACGGAAAATAGAGTTGAGAACGCAGGCGCTCGGTGTCGTCGGTATCGAGCCCCCACTGCTTCACGTGAGCGACAATCCCGATGATTTCCGCGTGAATGGTGCCTTGGCCAATTTCCAGGAACAGGCTCTTGCCGATGGGATTTTCATCTGCGAAATATTGGCGTGCGAGGACGTCGTCCACCAGGACTACCGGCGGCGAATGTTCGTCGTCCTGCGCCGTGAAGAAGCGTCCGCCGCGCAGCGGAGTTCCCATCACCTTCAGATAATCCGGACCAACCACGTAATCGATCACCCAGTTCATTTCGTTGCGCGTCGTCGGTTTGGGCCGGCCTTCGCGCCAGAAAAGCCACTCGTCGTCGCCGCTCAGCGGAAACGCCCCCCAACTCAGCGCGGCGGATTGCACACCCGGCGTTGCAGCGATGGCGTCTAGGGCGTTGCGGAAGTCCTGGCGAATGGCGGCGGGGCTCGTTTGCAATGTGGCGGGTGAAAGCGAAAAGCCGAAGGTCAGGACGTTTTGGGAGTTGAAGCCTGGATCCACGCGCCAGAGTTGCACGAGGCTGCGGAGCATGAGACCCGCGCCAATCAGCAAAACGAGGGCAAGCGACATTTCCACGACAACCAAGACGCCGTGCACACCCTGGTGAGCGCCGCTCGCGCCGCGGCCGCCTTCCTGCAGATTTTGCTGCAGGTTGGTGCGCGAAATTTTCAACGCGGGAGCAAGCCCGAAAAGAACTCCTGCCAGCAGCGCGATGGCCGCCGTGAAAAGCAGCACATGGCCGTCAATGCCGACTTCCGAGGCTCGCGGCAGAGTGCTGGGCAATGCGCCCAAAGCGACGCGAGTACCCCAACTCGCGAGAAGCAATCCGAGCGCGCCGCCAAGAATTCCGAGTAGAAGACTTTCAGTCAAGAGCTGGCGGATCAAACGTGATTTGCCGGCGCCCAGCGCGGCGCGGACGGCAAATTCGCGCGCGCGGCCGGTCGAGCGCGCGAGCAGGAGATTGGCTATATTTGCGCAGGCAATCAGCAGCACGAAACCGACCGCGCAGAAGAGCACGAACAGAAACGGCGCGACGTCTCCCAGCATACGTTGCCTGAAGGGAATCAGCGCCGCGCCGATGCCCGTGTCAACTTCCGGGTATGCTGCGGCAAGATTGCGCGTCACCGCGGAGAAATCCGCGCGCGCCTGTCCGAGCGTGGTGCCGGGTTTCAACCTTCCGATCCCGTGAAAACCCAAGCCTGCACCGCGGCTGAAGAGCAAGTCGTTGTTCCATTGCACCACTGGAACGTAGACGTCGCTGGCGCTGAAGCTGCCGAGCGTGAGGTCGAAGTCCTGCGGGATTATGCCGACGACGGTGAACGCTTTCCCGTCGAGCCTGAGCGTCTTGCCGAGAACGTCCGGTACCGAGCCGAACTTGCGTTTCCAGAAACCCGCGCTGATGAGCGCGACGGGAGCGGCGCCTCTCTGGTCGTCGGCGCGCTCGAATCCGCGGCCCATTACCGGATTGACGCCAAGGATTGGAAAGAAATCAGCGGTAACGAACTGCGCGTTCACCTGTTCCGCTTCGCCGAGCCCAGTCAAACTGAACGCATAGCTGCGGGAGACCGCCATTGCCGAGAGTGTGTGATTTTCCTTCTGCCAATCCAAAAAGTTCGGATAGGAGACGGAACCGGTGTTGAAGTTCGGCTTGCTTTCATGAAGGGTGACGAGCTCTTCCGGATGCGGATAGGGCAGCGGATTCAGCAGCACGCCATTGACGACGCTGAAGATCGCGGTGTTGGCTCCGATGCCGAGCGCGAGGGTAAGTACGGCGATGGCGGTGAACCCCGGATTCTTGCGGAGAACGCGGAGCGCGTAGCCGAGATCTTGCCATAGTGAGGTCAAACGACACCCCCGAGAGAAACGAGTACCGCAATGGTTGGCAATTCCTTTGCCAGAGAGCGATAGCGCATAAGTGGCTCATATATAAGCGTTTAGAGTGATTCAAACGTCGCACTGCGGCGGTGGGTTTGCCCGCTAGTGGGATGGGTTTGTCGCTGAAGCGGACAGGATGCTCTCGAAACAGACTCTGGGCTGAAATATGAATTACGGAAGCGCAAAGCTCATCACTGGCCTCACATATATTCTCCGTGAAGGCTTGGAGAACTACGCAACTCGTGCTTCGTGCTGTTAGCCTCGACAAATACTGGAGGTTGCGTGCGCGTCGAACTGTTCGTAAATCGAATCGCAATCCGTCATAATCGCGCTCCGCATTTGCACTACCTCTAGGAGGCGAAGCCATGGCTACGATTACAACGAAAGACGGGACCAAGATTTTTTATAAGGATTGGGGCACAGGACAGCCGATTGTTTTCTCGCACGGTTGGCCGCTCACGGCGGACGACTGGGACGGCCAAATGTTGCACTTCGGTAATCTTGGATATCGCGTGATTGCGCACGACCGCCGCGGTCACGGCCGTTCGGACCAGACTTGGGACGGCAATGATATGGATACGTATGCGGACGACCTCGCGGAGTTGTTTGAAAAGCTCGATCTGAACGACGCGATCCTGATCGGGCACTCGACCGGCGGCGGGGAAGTGGCGCGCTACCTGGGCCGTCACGGCACCAAACGCGTTGCCAAGGCGGCGCTGATCAGCGCAATTACGCCGCTCATGCTGAAGACCCCCAATAACCCGACCGGCACGCCCCGGGAAGTTTTCGACGGGTTGCGCGCCCAGCTCGCCGCCAACCGGCCGCAGTTCTACATTGACATAACGATGCCGTTCTACGGGTACAACCGCCCGGGGGCGAAAATTTCCGAAGGCATCCGCGAACACTGGTGGCTGCAGGGCATGGTGGGAAGCATCAAGGCTCACTACGAGTGCATTAAGGTGTTCTCGGAAACCGACACTACCGAAGACCTGAAGAAGATAGACATCCCAGTGCTGGTGCTGCACAGCAAGGACGATCAAATCGTGCCGATCGCCGCAGCGGGCCCGATGGCTGCGAAGCTGCTGAAGAAGGCCACGCTGAAAGTCTACGAGGACTATCCACACGGAATGCCGACTACGCACGCGGACCAGATCAACGCCGATCTGCTGGCGTTCATCAAGGGGCAGAGCGTCGGCGTCGGAGCGTAAGTCAAACCTACAATTGAGAACCGTGGTCCGCCGGTGCTCGCCGTTGTGGGCGGCTTGCGCCGGCGGAATCGCCGCTAAATTATTCGTAGTGATGCCGGAAAATTTATTGCCGCTTCCGGTTTACATCCACGCGCAAAAACTCCAGCCCTTCGGGTGGCGAAATGCTTCGCTTCACGACATGCCTATCGTATGATGTTTGGGCCCAGCATACCTTGCGGTTTCGTGTGACATCCTAAAATTGCGTTGGCGACGGGGGAAATCATGAGAATTAAGCACTTGGCCGGAGTATTTCTCGGCGTGTTGGCGATGGCATCGGCCGCAGCAGCGGACACCGTCGTATTGAAAAACGGCGATCATCTTACCGGGACGGTAGAGGTTTCGGACGGCAAGAACATCACACTTAAGACCGATTTCGCGGGTGAGATTCAGATCCAATGGTCGGCCGTAACACAGGTGACCACGGACAAGCCGCTCTATGTGGTGACGCCTGACAAGAAAACGGTAAGCGGCACGGTGAGCACTGAAGGCACAGACTTGGTGATTCACACGGCCGCCGCGGGTCCGGTGCAGGTACCGATGGAGAAGGTGACGGTGGTGCGCTCCGCCGACGCGGAGACGGCGTACGAGAAGAGCTTGCATCCGGACTTGATCGAAGGATGGAAGGGCGGCGTGAGTCTGGGATTTGCGCTGGCGCGCGGCAACAGTGCCACGACCAATCTGACGACTGGATTCACGGCGGACCGCAAGACTTTGACCGACGAGATCACTCTGTACGAGACGTCGCTATTCACCAGCAACGATCTGCCGGGCGGTGGAACGACGGCAAACTCGATCGTGGGTGGCGCGAAATACGATCGCAACTTCACGAAGCTCGTTTTTGGCTTCGTCAGCGGGGATTTCACGCACGACGAGCTGCAGGGTTTGAACGTGCGCCAGATCTGGAGCGGCGGGCTGGGCCTGCACGTGATCAACTCTCCGAACACCACGTTCGATGTGCTGGCCGGCGGGAACTACACGCGTGAAACGTACAGCGCCACCGCGCAGTCGGTGGACCGCAACCTGGCCGGCGTAACGCTGGGAGAGGATTTCATGCACAAATTCGGAAAATCCACGACGGTTACAGAGGTTTTTTATTTTTATCCGGACTTGAGCGATACCGGCCAATACAGATTTTCCCTCGACGCGGCCTCGGTGACGAAGATCAACTCGTGGCTGGGGTGGCAGATGGCCGTAAGTGATCGCTATGTGACGAATCCGCCGATTGTGGGCACGAAATCAAACGATGTGATCTTCTCGACGGGGCTTAACGTAAGCTTCGCGCACTAGCGGAGGAGTCGCATTCGCATCACGTAGATAGGGTCTGTCTCGTGGCCGCAAAACCGGAACTGCAGCAGCTGAAGCCGCACGGATTTTGCGGTATTAACGTCGTCACTAAAGCGACGACTTACAAAGATTCTGGTGGGTTGACATGCAAAGGTCAGGGATTATCCCCGGCTCGGCTGTGGGAAACACGCGAGAATTTCTTCCACTTGCTTCGAAGTGAGCGGCGCAGTTTCGTTAGATAACTTCAGCACTGGCAGCCCGGTCAACGAGTCAACAACGGTCTTGGCTTTGCGCGCGCGAGCGCGGCGCGGACTGAGAACGATCCTGCCTTGCTGAATGCTCACCTCGAGTAAATCGCCCGGGCGAAGACCCAGTTTGCGGCGTAACACATGGGGAAGAATTACTTGGCCCTTGTTGCTTACTCGCGTCTTCATGGAACCACGATCTTGGCATATTCCGCGTCTCCCAACACCTCGATTTCGACCTCGGATACCAGCCAGCTATTGCCCCAGGTATTTCTTCAGCTTGGCCATTTCGGCGTTGGCTTGGTCCATATATTTCTGGGCGTTTTGCACGTCGGCTCGGCGCAATGCGGAATCGGCGAGAGCGATGTCGCGCTGCATGCGCTGTTGGGTTGCGGCAATGTCAGGCGGCGACTGCTTGCCTTGGGCTTGCTGGAGCTGTTGCAACGCGGCGACACGGACATTGATTTTTTTCGCGTTGGTGTTCAGCTCGTCGAGCTCTTCGTGCTCGAGAGCGGCGAGTTGCGCGACTTGTTCTTCGGTGGAGCGCGCGGCTAGTTCGGCGGCGCGGGAATCTTGCGTGGTGCCAGGTTGCTGAGGTGCGGGCTGGCGAGGCACGGGTCGTTGCGGCGTGACTTGCTGCGGCGTGGGCTGTTGTTGCGCCGGTTGCGGTGGCGCGGACGATCTCGCTTTTATCGCCGCAAGCGCGGCGGATTTTCCCGGCGTGCCATCCGGCAAATGGCTCCAGCACCGTGAGTCGTTCGGCTGGCAAGGCGAAGTACTCAGAGCGCCGATGCCTGAATTTGTGTCCGGCGCGGCAGGCGCTGGCTCGGAGGTTGCATTTTTCGCCGGGGAATTGCGCACCAGGCGGACAACGGCGACGCCGGTGGCGATCAACGCGGCGACAACAATGACGACGCTGAGAGCGATGTAAATGCCGCGACGGTTTCCGGCCGGAGCCGGCGCAGCGACGCGATCAGCAATTCCCGATTGTGCGATCGGGTGCGCGACCGGCTGCGAGCCCGAAAGCGGGATCGTCGGGGCGGGCGTCATTGAGGGCGGATAAAGTCCGCGTCCAGCGGACGCGAGCGGAAGATCCACTGCGCCGTGCCCCGCAGGAGCAGCCGGCTGCGCAGTGATTGGTCGAGCTGTGACCGGCCGCGCGGTGACGGGACGCGCCGTCACAGGACGAGCCGTAACGGAGCGAGGAGTGGAGGGCCCCACCGGACGCGCCGTGGATGGCGCCGTCACGTCGAGCGTTGGCTCCAGCAGCGTCGGTGGAATTTGTGTGGGAGCTCCGAATTCCGGCGCGACGCTCGCGAGCGCGGCGCGCAGCGCTTCAGCGGTCTGAAACCGTTGCGCGGGATCTTTAGCCATCGCCATCAAAATTAGTTCGCTCAGCGTGAGCGGAATATCCGGTTTCAGGTCAATCGGTGGCGTGGGCGCAATTTGCAGATGTGCCTGCATGATTTCGAAATTGTTTTCGCTGACGTAGGGGCGCTGGCCGGTGATGGTCTCGTAGAGGGAAACGCCGACGGAATAAAGATCGGAGCGGCCGTCGAGAGGTTCACAACGAACTTGTTCGGGAGACATGTACGCGACGGAGCCGAGCGTGGTGCCGGTCATGGTGAGGCCGTGATCGGTGCCGGAGCGGGCGATGCCGAAGTCCATCAGCTTCACGATGCCTTGCGGCGTGAGCATGACGTTGGCGGGCTTGATGTCGCGATGGACGATGTTGTGGGCATGCGCGCAACCGAGCGCGGCGAGCACCTGGTCGAAGTAGGAGAGCGCATCGGCGTAGCGGACGGGGCTCTGCAGCAAACGCGACGCGAGGGTGGAACCTTCCACGTACTCCATGATCATGATCAACTGATTTTCGATGGTGAGGGCGGTGCGCAGTTCCGCGATATTCGGATGATGGAGGCTCGCGAGAACTTTTATTTCCCGCAGAAAACGATCGGCGAGATCTTTCTGGTCGGAAAGATCCGGCAGCAGGACTTTCATAGCCTCAACGCGGTCGGAAAGCGTGTTGCGGACTTTGTAGACTTTGCCCATGCCTCCGGCGCCGAGTGTGCCGAGAATGAGGTAGTCGCCTTTACGCGCGCCAGTGACGTCGTCGGGCATGTGGTCCCTGAAAATTCGCGAAAGATTGGCTGCGAAGCCTAGTAAGCTGCCGACATTCTACGACATTTGCGCCAGAGCGAAAGAGGTTGCTGACGAGGATTTTGCAGCGGCGAAGAAACGCTAGGGATGGCCGGCGAACGCAGTCACTGCGAGATGCCATACGGATTTTCCGGGCTTGACAGCCGGATGTGGCCCGGCCTATGTTCTTGCACACTACAAACCACGGCATTTTGGGAAGAAATCGGAAGTGTTCATGGTCGTTTGCGCGCTATGGGTGGCGTGGCGGCGACGCTGACTAACTGTGGCTTAGGCTGTTGCGGCCTTCGTTTTACTGTCCAGCAGGGAGTTTCCGGAGGCCTCCAGCGACTGTCTTGCGCCGCAAGCGCGTAAATTTTTCGCAGGGCGTATGGAATTCGCGGATGCCCCACGTTATGTCATCAAGAGCCCAACCGGCGAAGGAAGAATCGGACGAGGAATTGGTCAGCCGCTTTCAACAGGGCGGCGATCCGGAATGTTTCGCCGAGTTGTTTGTACGCTATCGCAAACGAATTTATCTGTCGTGCCGCGGTTTCTTTGCGGACGGCGGCGGCGCGGAAGACGCAACGCAGGAAACATTTCTGCGGGCGTACCAGAACTTACGCCGTTTTCGGGACGGAAATTTCCGCGGCTGGTTGATGCGGATCGCGAAGAACGTTTGCATCGACCATTGGCGGAAACGGCGTCCAGAAACGCCGGCGGATGAGACCGAGGTGAACGAGCTGCCGGATTCCGGAGCGCTGGACCGGACGTACGATTTGCAGGACGCGGTGGCGAGGCTGCGCAAGGAAATGGAATTACTTCCGGCGGAGCAACACCGCTGCCTCGAATTGAAATTGCAGGGATATTCGTATGAAGAAACGGCAGCGCGCACCGGCTTGCCGTTGGAAGCCGTAAAGTCGCATCTGCAAAATGGGCGGCGAACACTGTGGCTGAAGATGGAAGGCACAGTGTCCCGCATGAAATGAATACCTGGAGCGAAGCCAACTTCCTGGAGCGGCTGATGCCTCCTACGCAGTTGAAGAGCAGTGCGAAGAAAGACCCGTGTCCGGAGGACGAGTTGCTCGTGGCCTTTTCGGAAAATCGGCTGGGAGGCTTCGTTTGGGATGCAGTGGCGGAGCACCTGACGCGCTGCGGGGAATGTTCGGAGCTGCAACACCGGCTGGTGAAGTTCAGCAGCGCGAATGCGGCGACGGATCAGAGGGAATGGGGCCAGACGGAGAAGCGGTTGGAGAATTGGATGGACGCGTTTTTGCAGACTCATGCGGCCGAAGTTCCTGTTGGCGAACCCGCTAGACCGGCGGTGGTAATCGCGAACCGGGAGCCGGTGAGGAACGCGCCGAGCTGGAAATTCCGGTGGGCGTGGAGCGCTGTAGCAGGGTTGGCAGCGGTGGCCTGCGCGGTGATTGCTTTGGAATTTGTTCCGGCGCTGCTACATCGCGGCGAACCGCAAGTTGTGACACAAAACCCCGCGCCAGCAGCTGCGCAAGTGGCGCCAAAGTCCTTAGCCCCCGCGGAGCCGGCGACAACTTCTTCGGCAAGCCCCGACAGTGCGTCAAATACCGAGCCGGCAGCGACAGTGGCCGCGCACGCCGGCAAGCCTTCCAAGAGAATCGACACCGCTGCGAGATTGAGTTCAAACACACCGGTTGCACGGCGAGAAATCACCAATCGCGATGGCGCGAAACTGGCATCGGCGCGACAAGACGCGGCGCCGGACGAGGGGAATCCTCAACGAAATCCGGCTGACGCGGCGCTCTCCACGGCCACCCACGCTGCTTCGCAGATCGCCTCGGCTGTGGGCGCAGCAATTACTTCCGCGACAGGCGACGCAGGTGACGTACAAGCCAGTCATGACAATTCTCGAGCAGTTCCGGCTTCGCGGCCCAGTTCCACTGCGACACGTGCGGCGCTGCCCGCCTCGATTTCGCTTCTGGATAGCACGCCACTACGCATTCAGTTGACGTCGGGCAGCATACCATCGGACGGCAGCTTCGAATTCCGCGGCGCTTTGCTCGGGCCGGAGATCCCCGTGATCGGCATCGCGCTCGGCCGCGATACGGAGATACGCGGCGTCGGCACCGTCCGGAATGGCGAGATTTCAGTGGTGATTAATGAAGTCGTGATTCGCGGCGTGCACTACCCATTAAAGGCGGGCAGTGGGGCAGCCAAGGCGGTGCGAGTCGGCTCCGGAGACGCGATGCAAGTGTCCTTTGACCAGGGTTCTGTATACGAGAAGGTCAGTCGCGCGAGCAGCACGCCGGCAGCGGGGAGCATCACAAGCGGCACGGACGACGGGCATTTGTGAGCGTACAAGGCTTTCTTGGACGTGACGGTTTTTCGAGCGGTTTTGCGCATTGCGAAGTGGGGAAGCCAGAGCTCCCGACGGGGTGTCAAAACTGGAGCGATGGATTTATAACGTTTGGTTTGTCGGAATTTTCCAGAAACTGCAGGTTTTGAGTCGTGGAACGCTAGATCAGTTTCGCATCAGGAGGAGAGAAAGATGAAATTTACCCGGCCCAATGTAATCGCCGCCGTAAAGTGGTTTTTGGTTTTGGTTTTGTTCATGGCTCCCAACGTGGCATGGGGCCAAAATCATAAGGGAAGCAGCGGGGGTTCGGCGCCAAAGGCTCCCTCGGCACCGCATTCATCCGCTCCTTCGGGTGGCTCGCATCCCAGCGGAGGCTCCACGGGGAGCCACGCGGGTGGAACGACGACTGCGAACCATGGCAGTGGCGCAACAACCGCGAATCACGGCAGCGGCGCTACCACGACCGCGAACCACGGCAGCGGCGCCACAACTACCGCTAACCACAGCACCACAACCACGACCGCGAACCACGGTGCCACAACGACCGCGAACCACGGCACCACGACCACCGCTAACCACAGCACCACCACGACCGCGAATCACGGCGCCACAACCACGACCGCGAACCACGGCGCCACAACCACCGCTAACCACGGTGCCACCACCACGACTGCGAATAAAGGCGGTGCGGCGGAAGGCAAGAACGCAACGACGACTTCCGCTAAGGCGGGCGGGGCGGCGGGAGCCAAGACCGGGGCAACGAACGCCAAGGGTGCCAGCGCTAGTCATGCTGCCCCTGCCAAGACGGTCACTACGAAGAGCGGTAACACCGCGCGCGTATCGAATGGGCGGGTCACCTCCATCAAGACCGCGCACGGCGCAACGATTACCCGTGGCGCGCACGGGCAGACTAGAGTCGTGTCCACTCGTGCAGGAGGGGGCCGTTTAGTAAGTTACGGACACCGCGGCGGATACGGTGAGCGTGGCTATCGCGGACGAGATGGGCGGCGCTACATGGGTCGCACCTACTACCGTGGCGGCCACTACTACGCCTACGGATACCGCGGCTACTACTACCATGGCGGATACTATTACGGCTATGTCCCGCCGTACTACTACGGGGCCGGCTTTTACGGCTGGGCTTACAATCCATGGGCCGCGCCGGTCGTTTATTCATGGGGCTGGGGCGGAGCGCCTTGGTATGGATACTACGGCTACTACTTCAATCCGTATCCGGCCTATGCCACTGCAGCGCTGTGGATGACGGATTACGTGATCAGCCAGAACCTGCAGGCAGCATATGCAGCGCAAGCGGAAGCAAATGCCAACGCCAACGCGAACGCAGCAGCGGGCCAGGATGATTCCGGCAACCAGGACGCTTCTGCGCAAGGCGGCGGAAACGGCGGAGGAGTCGTACTAACCCCCGAAGTGAAGCAAGCGATTGCGGATGAAGTGAAGGCTCAACTGGCTGCCGAACAACAGGCTGCGTCGGCGCCGGCACCTGCGGCCGCTCCTGCGGCTCAGACGACCTCCACTGCTTCGGACGCGAACCCGCCAGAGGAAACCCCCGCGGCGCTCGATCCCGCACACCGCACGTTTATCGTGAGTGACGTGCTGAACGAAACGGGCGCGGACGGACAAGACTGTTCGTTGTCCTCCGGAGACGTGGTGACGCGCGTGGGAGATTCGCCGGATTCGAACAACAGCGTCCAGGTGTTGGTGAGCGCCAGCCAGAAGTCCGACTGCGCTTCCGGTTCGATGCTCGCAATGAAAGTGGATGACCTGCAGGAAATGCACAACCACTTCCGCGAGCAGCTGGATTCCGGTCTCAAGACGCTGGCGGACAATCAAGGAAAGAACGGTTTGCCGAAGGCGCCGGATACCAAGACTGTCGCTAATCCCGACGGCCAGGTGAAGCCGGATACTTCAGTGAAAGATGAGTTGGCGGCCCAGCAGTCGGACGCGGACAAAGCGGAAGCCGACGTGCAGCAGCAGAACACGTCATCGGGCAGCACCGATTAACCGGGGACTCGACGACAGCGTCGCGGAACCACATGGAAGTGCCGTGAGCGAGAAATTGGGCTCGAAGCGTCAGCGGTGAACGCCGCTGGCGCTTCCGGTCCGCGCCAGAGAACCGCAGTCGCGATCTCCCGGCGCGCAATTCCACACCGAACCGCAGGGCTTGCCGGCGTGCAAGGAGGAGTTCTTTATGAGGGTGAAATTCCAGATTTGGCTGCAAATTGCTGTACTGGCGACGGCGGTTACCTTTCCACGATTCGTCGCTAAGGCGCAGAGCGGCGGCTCGCTGCAAAGCCAGTTAGAAGCGCAGTACGCACTCACCAAGCCCACCGACGACAAGAGCGACATCGTCAAGGCCGGCGCGGTGCTGATTTTGGAAAAAGACAAGCTGATCATGTATCCCACTTCGAACCAGGTGGTGCCGCAAAATACCTACAAGGACGGGAAGCTCTCCCAGGGCGCTTTTGGCGTGCATCACCAAGTACAGAAGTTTGGCAGCTTCATCGGCCATCCGCTTCCGGACCAGGCGCAAGTGACGCCGCGGAATTTTGTTACCGGAGAAAAATTCTGGGTGACGAGGATTGATGTGGAGAGCGACGGCGTGACTTTTACGCTCTTCAGCGATCCTTACAACGATGTGCGCTACGATTCGACGCTCAAATTCTTTTTCCCGCACGGGCAGGTGCCCGCCTCCGACCAGGTATTGAAGACCGTCGGAGAAGTTCTGAAAGTGGATGCGGACGATGCCGCGAAGTCGGATGACAGCGGAAATCAACAGCAGGCGGCGGGAGGCGATGCCAATAACCAGCAGCAGGCGCCTGCCGCGGGTGACGCGAATCAGCAGGCCGCAGCTCCGGCGGCAGATGCTCCAGCAGCAGCTCCTGCAGCACCGCCAGCCACTGTGGAGATCGGCCAGACGCCCGATCAGGTGACGGCGATTCTCGGGCAGCCGGAAAAGATCATCAACCTCGGCGCGAAGCAGATCTATGTGTATAAGGATCTGAAAGTAACTTTCGTGAAGGGCAAGGTTACGGACGCACAGTAGAGGACCGAACTATCGGGAGTTAAGTTACGAGTCGCGACGCGTTTCGCAACGGGGCGCTTCATAGTTCCCGGACGAATACGTTATGTAGAGGGCCACAAACAAAGGAAAACCAATGCGACATATCAAATGCATGGCGTCTTGGGCATCGGTGTGCTTCTGCATGTTCATCTTGGTTTCGCAAGTAACTGCTTCCCCCGCGCCTAACGCAGCCGTGTATCGAGGGTACTGCGTTTCAGACCCAGGACAGTCCGTGATTTATTTCTCCGACAACGACCTTACAGCGCTTGCGACAGCACAGGGAAATAAAGCCGCGGCGTCAGTCGAAGGACCGGTCAAAAAGGCCTTTGAAGAATTTCTCAGGCAGAAGTATTCCTTTAATGGCCACGGTAGCTCGGTCTGCGGCTTTGAACAAGCCAGTCGCACCAGTCCCGCCGACGTGATAGCGGAAGCGAATAGGAAGAGAGCATTATTCAAGAGCCAAAAGAAGAAAATCATCGACACAGGCTGGAAATACCCCAAATAGCATCAAGCCAGGATTTGGCGCAGTTCAAAGCTGCGCTAATCGAGTTCAAGGCAAATCCAAGCCGCACCCGCGAAGTCGTAGCGGAGTTTGCGAAACGCGTTCGGCCCGAGTGCCTGATTAACGCTGCTGGCTCAACCGGTCGCACGTGCTGATGTCCTATGCGTGCGATAACGCCGGGGAAGTCGACCGTACAAGCGCGCTGTGCCTCGCGGTTCATGCCTCCGACCCACGAACCAATCCCCGCAAACCTCGCCACGGCGCGACAGCGATCAACAGGTTCGGCCACTCGTTGGGATTGCGCGGCGCGTCCCGAACGCCGTAGAGACCCGACACTCCGGGAAGTTGCAGCGTGAACGCCACACCGTTCCAAAGAGGTAGCCGAGCCAGGGAATCGCGGGTAACGATGGAATGACAGGAATCACTTCGTATTGAGACCCGAGAACGTCGGTCGCGGCTCGCGCACATCAGCGTTTCAAGGCCGGAGGCGACCATGGCAGGTCCGAACATGCCTCCATCGATACAGCGCAGAGAGTCGCTCGTCCTGAGGAACCCGGTCTTGTCCGTGGCGGAGATTTCAGAGATGTTCCGCTGCTCCGAAGCTTGCGACACGGACATCGAGCGGTAGTCGCAGAAGGTGGATACACAAAAAAAGGGCGGCCGGCGGGCCGCCCTTCTTTGTTTCTTCCTCCCTCCTGGGGCAGGAGGTTAGAAGGTTAGTTTGCCGACGATCTGCGCCATCCTCATGTCTGTCGCTGCTGCCGCAAACGCGCCGTAGGGGGAAGTTGGCGGAGTTTGCATCGCTACGACCTGACCGAAGAACGGAGCATTTGTGTTCGGATACGGCGTGCCGTAGTTGGCATGATTCAGGAAGTTATACGCGTTGAGGCCGAGTTGGAAGCCGACTCGCTCGGTAACGCGGAAGTCCTTCCTGATGCTCATGTCGCCGCCCAAGAACCCTGGTCCGCGGAACGCATTGCGGCCCACCGGTCCGGTAAAGGTCGTGCTCGGCACCGGGCTTCCAAAGCAAGCGGGACTGGGATTGGCGAGGGACGGGACGCACGACGCTACGTTCGAGAAGTTCCTCCGGGTAAATGTGGGCTGTAGGAGGATCGTCGAACCGGCAAGGTTGTTTCCGGCAAGATTCGCTTCGGTTCCACCATCAATCAAGCTGAAGGGGAAACCCGTGTGATAGAACATGGTGCCGGAGAGCTGCCATCCGCCAATCGCGGCGTTCAACAGGCGATGCTCGCTCTTGAAGGGCAATTGGTAGACGTAGCTGGCCGTCAATTCGTGCCGGGCGTCGTAGTCGGCGGAGGCATAATTGGAGTTGAGGTTGAATGGGTTGATTTGCGATGGGATGCTGGTGATCAGACTGAACGGCAAAACGCCGCCGTTCGAGATGTCATCCAAAGCGTGCGAGTAAGTGTAATTCACGCGGCCACTCAGTCCATGCCAGTTGTTCTGCTGGATGGAGAAAGTGATCCCGTTGTAGTTGGAGACCGCGCCGTTTTGGAGGAAATTTACGCGCGCCACTCGAGGATCGGGCACTGTGGTGGGAAGGTTTGCAAAACCGAAGCCGTTGAGGTCATTGTTGAAAATGAGCTCATCGTAGCCGCGGTTCCCGACATAGTTCGCCGATACGACCCGGTTGCCGAACGTGTGCTGAACTTCCAGGTTCCACTCAACGTACTTAGGGTTTTGCAAGTTGCGGCTCACATCACTTAGTGTGGGAACCGCTTGAGCACCCTGAACGTTGATGCACTGGGGCGCCGCGGCTTGATAGGTGGTCAAGCTGCCGCCGGAGTTGTAGTTGCTCGCGAATGCCGAGTTGCATGTTTGAACCAGCGACACGCCGCTTGATGGGAACGCCGTGCTACCGGGCGCTTGCATATCAAAAGCCAATGATCCCGCCGGAACGTTCCAGAGATTGACTTGTGGGAAATTAGTGTCAAACCCGCTGAGAATCGTGCCGGGGTAAAGATCCGTGAACAAGCCAACACCACCGCGAATGACCGTGTTCTGGCCGAATGGCGTCCAAGCTGCGCCAAAGCGGGGTTCGAACACAATCTTTTCGATGCCGGGAAGAATGGTGTGTTGACCGGTCTGGAAGGATCCACCGTCTGCCGCGCTGTAGGGAATATCGCCTCCGTGCGGCAAGTTGGCAAACTCCGAAACTGGCAGACCCGCACAGCCCGACTGGCAAACGCCGCCGGAGTTGCGATCGGCTCGCAGAGTCATCGTGAGTTTCAGTCTTGAAGTTGCGCGAAACTCATCCTGAAAGTAGAAGCCAACGCTGTAATAGGCGACGGGTTGTTCCGGGCTTGTTGCAAAGTTGAACTGCACGCTGCCGCAACCCGCCTGGATGGTACCCGTAACGTTGCAGCCCGTGGGAGCAACTTGGTCATTCGCGAAGCCGAACAACGTGGCGTTGATTGCCGGATACAGGGTTTGCTGGGCGGCGGTGAGGTCGGTGATGTCGTCGCGGCGGAAGTTTACGCCCATCTTGAAGTTGTGGTTGCCACGAGCGATGGACAGGTCATCCACCAGTTGCCATTGGGTAACCCGGCGCCCTTGGGGATACAGGAAGCCCTGTGCAAACCCACCGGGATTGCCAGAGCCGGTACCCAACGCAGTGAGCGAGCCGTCCACCGGGAAGGCCAGATTTCCGGGAAACAAAGCCAGAGCCGGCCCGGGTGAAAGGTTGCCGAAAATCGCTGAATACCACAGTACCGAACCGATGAAGTTATTCACGACATTCGGGCTGAAAATGTGGGTGTAGTTCAGCTGGCCTTCGTTTTGGGGCTGGATGCTCTGGTCGTTGAACACGGGGTTAATGGAATCGGTGTAAGTCGGTTGCGTGCCGCGATCGAACCGGACGCGCCCGAAAATCTTGTCGTTGTCGCTGAGGTTGTAATCCACGCGGCCGCTGAGGAGCCATTCCTTGTTGCCGTTGGATACGGACTGGGTCCAGCTCTGCGTGCACGCTCCGCCAGTCGTGCCAGGATCGGCGGCAAATCCCACGCAGCTGGCAGCATTCGGAACTGCGGTTGCGATGCCTGGCGCGCCGTTGTACAGCTTGAAAACATTGTTGTAGAACGCTTGAGTGGCTGCGTCCTGCGGAACATTGCCAAGCACGAAGCTCTCAAAGGCGGGAGTGGGCGTTGTGACGTTATGAGTGGAGCCGAAGATGTAGCGGATGCCTTCGGTGTTCACGAAGAAGAACGCCTTATTCTTGATGATGGGACCACCGAAGTTGGCGGCCCACTGGTTGTTATTCTCAAACGGCCTCGCTCCGCCAAAGGCTTTGTTGAGGGGGTCGTTGGCGTTGAGTGCGCGTCCGGTCCAATCGTAAACCGCGTCGCCGTGGAATGCGTTGCCGCCCGACTTGGTCGTATAGTCAACCTGAGCGCCCGCCTGGCGACCGTATTGGCCCGTGTAACCGTTGCTGACAACTGCAACTTCCTGGAGCTCGTTTCCGCCGAGGAGCAAGTTACTCGAACCGGAGTTGTTCAAGTTTAGGAAGGCGTCGTTGTAATCGTTACCATTGATCGTGAAGAGGTTCGCGGTACCCGGCAGACCGAATGCTTCGAAATTGCCGAAGCCGCCGCCGGTAGAGTTGTTCATGGTCACGCCCGGAGCAGTCTGTGCGACATATGTAATGTCGTTGCCAGGATTCGGAATGTTTTGAATCTGCTGCGTGTCGAAGTTCGAAGCGATATTGGCGTCTTCCGTTTGCAGGAGTGCTCCCTGCTCGGTAACTGTCACCGTCTCCGTGGTAGCGCCGACTTGCAGTTGCACATTGGCAACGGCGATCTGCCCGAGAAGCACTTGCGCCGGCTGCGAGATCTGTTTGAAACCTTCGTGGGAAACCGTCACGTTATAGTTCCCGGGCTTCAAGAGCGTGAACTGGTAAGTTCCGTTCGTGGTGGTTGTCACGGTGAGGACGGCGCCGGTGTCCGCATTTTTCAGCGTGACGCTTGCGCCCGCGATCACTGCGCCGGACGAGTCGGTGACTGTTCCCCCTAGACCGCCGGTTACGATGCTTTGCGCCTTGGCGGTAAATGGGATCAAAAGCAGTAAGGCCGCAAAAAACGCGGCAAGCCCCGTAAGCTGCTTCGATTTCATC
>Ga0307478_10001249_pt1 | contig 22677 bp, 15 predicted proteins | sample atmos_gasesECM4C_2_FD_203713 | JGI IMG/M metagenome (GOLD analysis project Ga0307478, IMG submission 203713) | Hardwood forest soil microbial communities from Morgan-Monroe State Forest, Indiana, United States - atmos_gasesECM4C_05 | ecosystem: Environmental > Terrestrial > Soil > Temperate... | reverse complement strand
CAGTTTTCTCTTGCTACCTGCGTTGCGTTTAGGCAGAATCCCGCCTCGCGTCTCTGCTGCGCGTAAGACGCGACGACTCAGTAGGTATTGCGACGCGGGGGCGCGTTGCCACAACTTCGTACCTGAAGCGCCAGACAAACATACACCTGCCGGGATCGGTGGGGTTTCCACAGCATTTCCACACCAGTGGAAATTGCGGTAAGGGCTGATTTGCTCGATGAACCTTTGGGACAAGATTCTCCAGCACACGGAGCGTCGCGTTAATCCTCATAGTTTCGCCACCTGGTTCCGTCCCACACGCTTCGAGCGTCTGGACGAAGACCGCTTGACCGTCCGTGTACCCAGCCGGCTATTTTGCAAGCGCCTGACCGAAACTTACGGCCAGCTCTTGCAAGCCGTGCTCACCGAGATCGGCAAGCCGCAATTGCAATTTGCTTTCGTCTGCGCTGAAGCGGAGCCGCTTCCCGCCGCCAGTCCGAATGTGCAGGTGTCTTCACAAACCAAACTGGATTTTGATGCTGTTGCGCATCAACTGAATCCGCGCTACACCTTCGACTCTTTCATCGTCGGAGCTTCCAACCAGTTCGCGCACGCCGCGGCCGTCGCCGTCGCCGAGCAGCCTTCGAAATCCTACAACCCGCTCTTCCTCTACGGTGGCGTGGGACTTGGCAAGACTCACTTGATGCAGGCCATCGGGCATTCGCTCAAACGTCGCAATCCGGCAATGCGTTTGACTTACATCAGCGCCGAGAAATTTACGAACGAAGTTATCTCCTCGATTCGTTTCGAGCGCATGGCCGCGTTCCGTGATCGATTTCGCAACATGGACGTTCTGATGGTGGACGACATCCAATTCATCGCCACCCGCGAGCGCACCCAAGAAGAATTCTTTCACACGTTCAATGCGCTCTACGACCAGCAGAAGCAGATCGTCATTTCTTCCGATTGTCCACCCAAGGAAATTTCTTCGATTGAAGAGCGGTTGCGTTCGCGCTTCGAATGGGGTTTGATCGCCGACATTCAGCCGCCCGATCTCGAAACGAAAATCGCGATTTTGCAGAAGAAAGCAGAAAGCGAACGTGTCCAGGTGCCTGACGACGTGGCGGAATACATTGCGCGCGCCATCAAGTCCAACATCCGCGAGCTCGAAGGAGCGCTCATTCGACTGATGGCCTATGCCTCGCTCACCGGCGCCGACTTGAATCTCGCCACGGCCCAGCAAGTGCTCAAGAACATCATTGAGACGCAGGAAAAAAAGGTAACCATCGAGCAGATTCAGAAGCGCGTGGGGGAGGTTTTTGGTCTGCGCGCCCAGGATTTGAAGGTGCGCAGCAATTCCAAAGTGATTGCCTACCCGCGCCAGGTGGCCATGTTCATCGTGAAGCAGCTCACTTCAGCGTCGCTTCCCGAAATCGGCAGGCAATTCGGCGGCAAACACCACACCACCGTGCTGCACTCGATCAACAAAATCGAAACGCTGCGCCACACCGACAAAGATTTGAACAAGACGATCAACAGGCTACTCGATTCTTTCGGCTAGACATCGAGTCGGGTAGCCTCCCAGCCCTGCGCATTACCTGTGAACAAAGTGTGAATGCTTTGTGGATGTTTTCAAAACGCGGATTCAACTCGGTAGTCCGGCAATTTTATCAACGGCGTCACGCAACCTTGCACAGCACACCGATCGCTGGAACGAATGCGCACGATTCAACTTGGAACGATTTCCGCAGAATCCACAGATGCGGCGGCGACGGCGGGTTTCTTATATATTTATATAGATAAAGAAAAGCAGTACAGTAACCGCAGCAAAAATCAGCGCATATAACAAGAGGATCGCCCGAGATGGAATTCAGCGTAAAACGATCGGACCTGCTGGACGAACTGGAATTGACGCAAGGCGTCGTCGAGCGCAAGACCACCATTCCCATCCTCTCGAATCTGCTGGTGGAGGCCAAGGGCAGCCGCCTCACCATCACTGCCACCGATCTGGAATTGAGCATCCGCACTTCGTGCGACGCTAAGGTGAAAAAAGAAGGCGCCGGCACGATCCCCGCGAAAAAACTCTTCGAGCTGCTGCGCTTGCTGCCCGAAGGCGAAATCAAGTTCAAGCTGCAGGAAAATCACTGGGTGCACATCACCAGCGACCGCCGCAATTACAAGCTCGTCGGAATGTCCAAGGATAATTTCCCGGCGCTACCGCCCTTTCCGCACGCGCTCATCAAAATTCCTGCGGCCCTGCTGGCGGACGCGATCGCCAAGACCACCTTTGCCATCTCGCTCGAAGAATCGCGTTACACCCTGAACGGCGCGCTGCTGGTACTGAAGCCAGGCTCGCTCGCCATGGTTGCCACTGACGGCCACCGCTTGGCCATGGTCGAAAAAGATCACAAGTTCGAAGGCTTCAACAACGAGACGCGCGTGCTGATTCCCAAGAAAGCCATGACCGAAGTGCAGCGCCTGGTGGCGAAATCTGGCGACGACGGCGAGATCGAATTCGGCCAGGACGAAAGTCACTTGTTTTTTCAAATTGGCCGCCGCTTGCTTACTTCGCGCAAACTAACCGGCCAATTCCCGAATTACGAAGCCGTGCTTCCCCGCGACGCCAATAAAACGCTCGTCATCGAGCGCGGCGAGCTGCAGGAAGCCCTGCGCCGCGTCGCGCAGCTCGCCGACCAGCGCTCGCACGCAGTGAAGTTCATGCTTTCGACCGAGGGCCTGGAAGTTTCCTCCTCCAGCCCCGAGTACGGCGAAGCCAAAGAAATCATCGAGAAAGAATTCAAGGGCGACACCATCGCCATCGGTTTCAACGCACAATATCTCCTCGATTTCCTGGGCGCCGCAGCCGAAGGCCCCATCAGCTTCGAGCTGAAAGATGAACAATCCGCAGGCCAACTCCGCCCCACAGGCGATGACACCTCGCGCTACCGCTACGTAGTAATGCCCATGCGTATTTGATCGCGCCTCAATCGCGCGTGGTCCCTCCGCAGACGCGCGACGACGCGTGAAAATCAGCCGAAAGTGTCATGTTTGGTTACCTGCTCGGCGGCCCGCGAACTAGCGCGATTTGGGAGCTTCCACTCCGGCGTAAGTCATTGAATAAAAACACGATAATTTCATCCGCGACGCTCAGTTTCACCTTGTGAAAATCCCGTCTCAAGCGTAGAATTTAAGTGTTCAAGGATCCTCCTGAACGGCACTATATCTGGCCCGAAATTGCCTCTGATTTCCTTGCCCGCGCCAGGGCAAATGGGGCGAGAACCGCAGCCGGGTAGCCCCTTTCCGCAGGGGAAAAACAACAAGCTCCGCCGCGTCTCCCCGAATTTTTCGGAACGAGACGGGATGGAGTTGCAACCCTTCGAGTTTCGCCAGCGCGCTCGAGCGCCCTCGAAATTTTCGAGCCCGCACAACGGGTAAGCGAAACCAATGGGCAAGGTAGCCCGCCGCAACACCGTGGGCCAGTGTCGGGCACATCCGCGCGACCGCCTTCCCGAAGCTCGAAAACAGTTTCAATACCGCATTACGCATCGTATTGCACTGAGGAGACGCACGACCCATGGCAGAAAAAGATGCTGCGGCCGGAAAATCCGGCGGGCCTGCCTCGCCGGCAGGCGGGCACAAGTACGACGCTACTTCCATTAAAGTTCTTGGCGGTCTGGAAGCGGTCCGCAAACGTCCCGCGATGTACATCGGTTCTACCGGTGAGATGGGCTTGCATCATCTGGTCTGGGAAGTTGTGGACAATTCCGTGGACGAAGCCATGGCCGGCTTCTGCGATGAAATAAATGTCTCCGTGCACGAAGACGATAGCGTCACCGTCATAGACAATGGCCGCGGTATTCCCGTGGACATGCACGCCACGGAAAAAAAGCCCGCCGCCGAAGTCGTTATGACCGTGCTGCACGCCGGCGGAAAATTCGATAGCGACACGTACAAAGTTTCCGGCGGCTTGCACGGCGTCGGCGTCTCCGTTGTCAACGCGCTCTCCGACTGGCTCGACCTCGAAATCTGGCGCGACGGCGAAGTTTGGGAACAATCCTATGAGAAGGGCATTCCCACATCTAAACTCAAGCCCTCCGGCAAGACGCGCAAGACCGGAACAAAAATCACTTTTCACGCCGATCCGGAAATTTTCGCGAAAGCGACCTACGGCTACGACACGCTGGCGCAGCGCCTGCGCGAGCTCGCCTTCCTCAATAAAGGCCTGAAAATCACGCTCGATGATGAACGCAGCGGCAAGAAAACCGAGTTTCGCTTCACCGGCGGCATCGCGGAATTCGTGAAGCACCTCAATAAAGGCAAGGGCGTCCTGCACGATTCACCCATCTATATCGAAGGCAAGCGGGATCAGGTGGAAGTGGAAATCGCGCTGCAATATAACGACAGCTATGCGGAAAATGTTTTTGCGTTCGCTAACACCATCAACACCGTGGACGGCGGCACGCACCTTTCCGGCTTCCGCTCATCACTGACCCGCACCATCAATTATTACGCCAATTCCTTCGGCATGTTGAAAGAGCAGAAGGACGAAGTCACCATCAATGGTGACGACGTTCGCGAAGGTCTCGTCGCCGTCGTTTCCGTGAAGTTGCCCCAGCCCCAATTCGAGGGTCAGACCAAAGGCAAGCTCAATAGCGATATCAAAGGCGTCGTCGAGCAGATGGTGAATGAAAAGCTCGGCGAATATTTCGATAAGCACTCCTCGATCGCGCGGAAAATTATCGGCAAGTGCATTGACGCCGCCCGCGCCCGCGAAGCCGCGCGCAAGGCTCGCGAGCTTACTCGCCGCAAGTCGGCGCTCGATTCCAGCGGATTGCCGGGCAAGCTCGCCGATTGCCAGGAACGCGATCCCGCGCGCTGCGAGCTGTTCCTCGTCGAGGGTGAATCGGCCGGCGGCTCGGCCAAGGGCGGCCGCGACCGCCGTTACCAGGCCATCCTGCCGCTGAAGGGCAAAATCCTGAACGTCGAAAAAGCCCGCTACGACAAAATGCTGGGCCACGAAGAAATCCGCTGCATCATCACCGCGCTCGGCACCGGCATCGGCAAGGATGATTTCGACGCCAATAAGCTGCGCTACCACAAAGTGATTCTGATGACCGACGCGGACGTGGACGGCAGCCACATCCGCACGCTGCTGTTGACATTCTTTTTCAGGCACATGCGCGAGCTGATCGAAAAGGGACACATTTACATCGCCCAGCCCCCGCTTTACCGCGTGAAGCGCGGCAAGATGGACCGCTACATCCGCGACGAGCGAGAATTCGCGCGTGAGTTGATGAAGCGCGCCACCGAAGAGCACTCCGTGAAGGGCAAGAACGGCAAATCTCTCGAAGGCGGTGACCTCACCACCTTCCTGCTGAATATTCAGGAATACGATCAGGTGGCCGCGAAGCTCGGCCGCCGCCTCCGCGAACCCAAACTCGTCGAATTGCTTGCCGATGCCGAACTCGACAAGAAAACCGACTTCGCCGACAAGAAGAAATTGCAGGAGTTGGTGAAAGCAATCGAAAAAGCCAAGCTCGAACTCGAAACCAAGTTTGTCTTCGACGAAGAGCACAGCTTGCACGAACTGCTGCTGAAAAATGGCGGCGAGCGCCGCATCAATTGGGCTCTCGCGGCCACTCCGGAATACAAACGCCTGCGCACCCTGGCAGCGGCGATCGCCGAAAATAATCGCGGCCCATTCACCATTGCGCACAATGGCGACAAAGTGGTGAAGGAAGATTCGCTCGGCGTTCTGAATTACGTCCTCGAAGACGCCAAAAAAGAATTCACCATCACCCGATTCAAGGGCCTGGGCGAAATGAACCCCGAGCAGCTGTGGAACACCACCATGAACGCCGAGGTCCGCACGCTGCTGAAAGTGCGCCTCGAAGACGCTGTAGCCGCAGAAACAATTTTCTCGACGCTCATGGGCGAAAACGTGGAAGAGCGCCGCAGATTCATAGAAGAAAACGCGCTCGATGTCGTCAACCTGGATATTTAAGGCAATGATTTTCGCCGCTCGCGCCTAAAGCGGCGACCCACAAAACATGATCTATCAACTGGTTTGGAAGATTTTGCCGGGGCTGCGCGGCATGAGCTGTTCAGACTTTCGTGCTACGCCCACGGATGAGCCGAACAACGAGCAGGGCGTGGCATTCGAGTGCGCCACCACCGCGCAATGCGAGGCGTTGATGCGCGAACTCGAAGCGCACTTCGGCCCGCAGCGCTTTTCGAATAACGCCACAGCCTTCGAAACCGTGAAGGCGTACGTACTCGGGCGCGCAGGAATGAAAGTTTAAGCAAATGCCTTGTGGCGGCGCCTCCAGGCCGCCAGCTTTGCCCATCACCAATCACGGAGAATTCTAAGTGGCCGAAGAACTCGATAAGTCAATCACCACTCCGGTAGATATCGAATCGGAGATGAAGAAGTCGTACCTCGATTACTCGATGAGCGTAATCATCGGGCGCGCCCTGCCGGACGTGCGCGACGGCCTCAAGCCCGTGCATCGCCGCATTCTTTTCGGCATGTACGAGCTCGGCCTCACTTCCACGAAGGCTTACCGCAAGTGCGCCAAGATCGTCGGAGAAGTTCTCGGCAAGTTCCATCCGCACGGTGACACACCCGTCTACGACGCTCTGGTGCGCCTGGCGCAGGAATTCAACATGCGCTACCCGCTCGTGGACGGCCAGGGCAATTTCGGCTCAGTAGACGGCGATCCGCCGGCCGCCATGCGGTACACCGAAGCGCGCCTTTCGAAAATCGCGGAAGAAATGCTCGCGGACATCGAGAAGGAAACTGTTGATTTCGTTCCGAACTTCGATGAAAGCGAACACGAACCCGTCGTTCTTCCGACGCGCATTCCGAATTTACTCGTCAACGGCTCTTCCGGCATCGCCGTCGGCATGGCCACCAACATCCCTCCGCACAATCTGAAAGAAGTCGTCGAAGCCGCAATCCTGCTGGTGGAGGAGCCCGACGCCAATCTGAAAAAAGTGATGAAGCTGGTCCCCGGCCCGGATTTTCCCACCGCCGGTTATATCTATGGCCGCGAGGGCATCGAGCAAGCCTATAAAACCGGCCGCGGCTCGTTTCAGGTACGAGCTAAAGCTGCCATCGAGCAACGCGGCAAGGACCGTCAGGATATCGTCATCACCGAACTGCCGTACCAGGTCAATAAAGCTCGGCTCATCGAGAACATCGCCGGCCTGATCCAAAACAAAAAGATTGATGGCATCGCCGACATTCGCGACGAAAGCGACCGCGACGGCATGCGCATCGTCATCGAAGTGAAGCGCGACGAAGAGCCGCAAATCATCCTGAACAAATTGTTCAAGATGACCCAGATGCAGGAATCGTTCAGCATGATTCTGCTGGCGATCGTCGCCGGGCAGCCGCGCGAACTCGGCCTGCTCGAATTGCTGCGCCTATTCATCGAGCACCGCGTGGACGTCGTCCGCCGGCGCACCGCCTACGAGCTGCGCAAAGCCCGCGAGCGCGAGCACATCCTGATCGGCTACCGCATCGCGCTCGACAACATCGACGAGGTGATCAAGATCATCCGCGGGTCCGCCAGCCGCGCGAATGCCCGCCAGAATTTGCACGATTTCTTTTCGAACAAAGATATCCGCGTGATGGTCGGCGGCAAGGAACGCACCGTCGAAGGCATCAAGGTTGACCGGAAGAAATACGGCATCGTCGCGGCGACCGGCGATTTGATCGGACCGGCCGAGGGCGAAGGGCTTACCTACGCGCAAATTGACGCGATCCTCGAACTGCAGTTGCACCGCCTCACGCAACTATCGGTCGACGAGATCCTGAAGGAATTGGCGCAGCTGCGCCAGAGCATCGAGGAACTCGAAGAAATCCTGCACAACGAGAAGAAGTTGAAAGCCGTGATCGTCGCCGAGCTGCGCGAAATCCTGAAAACCTACGGCGACGAGCGCCGCACGCAGATCGTGGACCGCGTGGAGGAAATCAAGCTCGAAGACCTGATCAAAGACGAAGAGATGGCCATCACGGTGAGCCATGCCGGGTACGTGAAGCGGACGTCGGTGGAAACCTATCGCCACCAGTCGCGCGGCGGCAAGGGTCGCATCGGCGCGAAGACGCGCGACGACGATTTCGTCGAGCATTTCTTTGTGGCCTCCGCGCACAGCTACATTTTGCTTTTCACGTCCAAAGGCCGCATCTACTGGCTGAAGGTTTACGAAATTCCGGAAGCTGCCGCGGCCACGCGCGGAAAAGCGATCAACAATCTCGTGCGCTTCCAGGAAAACGAAAAACTCACCGCCGTCGTTCCGGCGCGCAACCTCGAAGAAACCGGCCGTTACGTCTTCCTGGCAACCAAGAGCGGCACGGTGAAGAAAACCGAGCTCGCGGAATTTTCCAATCCGCGCCCGTCCGGCATCATTGCCATCAATCTCGATGGCAGCGATGAACTGATCGGCGCAAAACTCACCGACGGCATGCAGATGATTTTCCTCGCCAGCCACGATGGCCAGGCCATTCTCTTCCGCGAAACCGAAGTGCGCTCCATGGGACGCGCCGCAGGCGGCGTGAATGGCATGGATCTCGCCAAAGGCGACTTCGTCGTCAGCATGGACGCGGTGCAACCCGATTTCGGGATCATAGAGAAGGAATACAAGAAAGAAACGCGCAATCTCGACGAGCTGGAAAGCGATCAGATCCGCGACTCGCTAACCTCGCTGATGCTCACTGTCGCCGAAAAGGGCTACGGCAAGCGCACACCTCTCGCCGAGTACCGCGTCACTTCGCGCGGCGGCAAAGGCGTGATCAACTTGAAGTCCACTGATCGCAATGGTCCGGTGGTCGCGGCGCTGCAAGTCCGCGAGGATTCCGATGTGATGATCATCACCGGCCAGGGCAAAGTGATCCGCGTGCACTCCGGCGAAATCCGCGAAGCCGGCCGCTCGACGCAAGGCGTCCGCCTGCTGCGCCTCGAGGAAGGCGACCGCATTGCAGCCGCCGCGGCCATCCTCGAAGAAGAAGACGCCGCCGCTGTCGTCACACCGCCCGAGCCCGAAAAGAAATAGTCGGGAGGAGCCAATGGCGCCAAAACTGAAGTACATCATTGAATTCGTCGCGGACATGGATCGCGCCGTTAAATTCTATCGAGATGTTTTGGGCCTTACGCTGAAATTTGAATCTCCCGGCTGGAGTGAATTCGCAACGGGCGAGACGTCGTTTGCGCTGCATCCAGCGAGCGAAAAGAATCGCGCCGGGACGTACGACGTCGGATTCACCGTAAAAGATCTGCAGGAATTCTACGAGCAGGTGCAAGCGAAGGGCGTCAAGTTCCCGATGCCACCCACCAAGCAGGATTTCGGCGGCAGCCTCGCCCAGTTTCTCGATACCGAAGGCGCCCACCCCAGCGCTGGCACCGAATAGAACCGGCAACGTTACGACGGTGGCGCGATGTAGTACCCCGGCCGCGTGCGTACCGACACATTCGCGCGATCCACTACAACTTTAATTTCGTGGTAGCCCTCGGGATCGGCGTCATGCGGGCGATACCCAATCGTATACTGCGCGTGCAACTCGCCGCCGATTTCATCCACGGCCTTTTCGATCGAGCGGTCTTTCAGCGTGGCCAGATGCAATCCGCCCGTCGCCTCGCTCGCGACAGCTAGCGAATTCGTGCTCAATGCATTCTTGCCTGTCTTCACCAGCCACACCGCCAGCGCCAGCAGATCCGGCGAATCATTGATGTGATCCGGCTTCGCGCGCAAGTCAGCCATCGCAGTGCTCAATCCGATAGAATAAATCGTGACATTCGCAAGCTGCGCCTGCCGCAATACTTCGCCCAATGCGCTTTCGCTGCCCGTATCGTGCGATTCTCCCACCACCACCATGATTCGCCGCCGCACCGCCGGCCGTTCGTCGAGCATCGCGATGCCCTTGGCCATCGCGTCATAGAGATGCTCATCTTCAACGCCCAAAGGCAAATGCTCAATCGCGTACTGCACACTGTCCGGATCGGTGGTGAATTTCTGGTGCAGGTCCACAGTGCTGTCATAACTGATCACCGCGGCCTCCGACGTCAGCGCCATCACCGTCTCGGTGAACACAATTCCGGCGTGCTTTACCGAAGGAAACATCGGCAGAATGTGCGAACTCGTTTCGATCACCAGCACGATGGAAAGCGGATCGCCGCCGACGTCGAAGTGGTCAATCTTCTGCTCCGCACCGTTGTCGTACACGCGGAAATTCTCCTGTGTCAGGTCGAACACCATCTCGCCTTTAGGGTCGCGGACAGTCACCGGCGCCGTCACCTCATTCACGCGCGAACGGATGGCGTGTTTCAATTGCTCGGCCGGAGGCATCGGCTCGGGCTTCGCGTCTGGATTCGGATGCAGAGGACCGGCAGGAGCTTCTTGGCCACGCGCCGGCGCAGCCGCACAAAGCGCAGCAATGCCCACCGCAAGCACCAAGGCAGCCCAGGACATATCGCGAAATAAACGGCGCAATAACAAGCGCTTCACACCTTCCCTCGTGTTTCCGTGTAATCCAATGTATCTGATTCGCGCCTGCACACGGACGTTGCTTGCAGTGTACTGCCGACGCACAGCGCGGCTGGCATTTCGCGCGTCTTCTCCTAAAATGGAAGGACCGTAAATGAAGCGAAAGAGAACTGAGGTGGAGAGATGAAGCGTTCCGGCAAGAAACCTCGGCATCTTCCCGTGCCGAAGCTGGCCTACAAAGATCCGCAGTTCATGGAGAGCCTGCCGGCACGGCCGCTGCGCATCCTGGCGGAATATCTCGATCCGCTGAACCGGCTGCGCCAGGCGAACGTGGGTGACACGATCGTGTTGTTCGGCTCGGCCCGCATTCAGTCACGCGAACGAGCGCTGGCGCACCTGAAACAGGTGCAAGCCCGCGCACGTGGGAAACGCACGCCGGAATGGCGCGCCAAGATCGCCGCAAGCCGCTCGCTGGTGGGTATGTCTCGCTACTACGAAGAAGCCCGCGAGCTGTCGCACCGCATTACTTCCTGGGCCATGACGCTGGGCAATCAGCCGCGGCGCTTCGTCATCTGCTCTGGTGGAGGCCCCGGCATCATGGAAGCCGCCAACCGCGGAGCCGCGGAAGCCGGCGGCCCGTCCGTCGGGCTCAGCATCCAGCTCCCGCACGAACAGTTTTCAAATCCCTACATCACGCCGCATTTGAATTTTTACTTCCACTACTTTTTCATGCGCAAGCTGTGGTTCGCGCAAATGGCCAAAGCGCTGATTGTTTTTCCCGGTGGCTTCGGAACCATGGACGAATTGTGGGAAATGCTCACGCTGTTGCAGACCAACAAGCTTTCTTCACATCACCTGATCCTGATCTATGGCCGCAAATACTGGGACAAAGTCCTCAATTGGCGCCACATGGTGCGCACCGGCACCGTCAGCGAACGCGATTACAAAATGTTGCAATTCGCCGATTCGGTGGACGAGGCGTTCGAGCACGTGCGGCACGATCTCGAAGCTCACCATCTGCATTTGGATACCGAAGGCGAGCAGCCTGCGCATCCTCACCAGATAATTCCAAACGTCATGAAGCCGTAGCCAGAGGGAGCTCTCGAGGGGCGCGAGCGTCACGGCGACGCTCCACGGGTGGCGACCAAAAACAAAACGGGGGAAGGAGCGAACGCTCTTTCCCCCGTAATTGGCTTCAGGCGGTCAGAAACAGACGCAAACGTCGCTCGGGACACTCACCGAAAGTAACCCACGCATTCGTCCAACCGCCCGAATTTAGTTACTCGAAAAAGGCTCGAGCGCAAACACTGCTTGAAAGCGCCGCTTCTCGTCCTGATCGTGCAGCATCACCACTGGCACCACCTTCAGCGAGTGCTTACATCCACGGCAGGTCGTTCCTTCGCCTTCCAGGTCCTGAACGAAACCGTCGGTGAAGTGATAAGCAGCGCGCGGCCTGCGCGCCGCCTTTGTTCCCTTCGTTCCACACTGCGGACACGTGAATTCCACGCGGTCCTCCAGCGGATCGCGGTTCAACGCAGCCCACCCGGTATAACGTACGCCCACGGTTTCCAAAGAGTCTCGACTCATAATCGCCACCTTCCAGTCCCCGAAAAACGCGCCAACAATTATCGAGGTTATGAAACGTTAGACGCATGAGTGATTCAAAATGATGCATTTTCGCTGCCGAAATGTTGTAAACATTTTATTTACTGCGCTTTCAATATGTTGCGTGGACCGAGCGCCTCGTGGCCTGGAGAAATCAACCCTGGGGAACAACTCGGCAGTTACGGTGTCTATCACCTCAGAGATCGCGCGAACTCCTTAGCACGACGCGACGCCGCCCAGCCGCAGCTTCTTTCTCGGCTGAATGAAGTCGGCCATCCCTTCCCCGGCGCGCCGCTACGGAATTATCACTGTGTCCAAATCATGCTGCGGAGGTGTGTCCGTGAGTGATCTGGGAAGCTTGTCGAGTTGCATGCTGGAGAATGACGCGGAAGCCGGCAACCGCGCCAGAAAATTGCGGCAGAAGGCGCTCGTCGCATCGATCGTATTCGAAGCCGCGCTGATCGGCGCGATGCTCTTGTGGCCGCTGATTACGCCGGGAGTTTTGACCGGCCGCTTCATCGTGACGCCCGCGCCGCCGTATCACGGAGGCGGCGATTCAGTCGAGAGGCACACGGTTTCGAGTGCGCGTCCACCGGCGAGCACTACTCACGCACCGGCCGTTTGCCTGATGTGCGCGCCGCCGTCAGTGCCGACCGGCGTCCGCGCTGTGCACGACGCTGCCGGCAGCACCAGCCTCGATAACGCGCCAGGCATCGGCGACGGCGGCACCAATGGTCCGCCGGGAATCGGCTCAGTAGTCCCTGGCGGTTTGAACGATGGAAAGCCCACGATGGATATTCGCAAGCCCAGCTCTCCGACTCATCCAGCGCCTTTGCATATGAGCGAAGGAGTGATGGAAGCGTCGCTCATCCACAAAGTGCAGCCGTTGTATCCCGCCATCGCGCGAACGATCCATCTGGCCGGCACGGTGCGCCTGCGCGCGATCATCTCTGCAGATGGCAGCGTGCGCCAGGTAGACGTGATCAGTGGCAACCGGCTTCTGGTTCAGCCCGCCGTCGCGGCGGTGCGCGAGTGGCGCTATCGTCCGACTCGCTTGAACGGTGAGGCTGTCGAAGTCGAAACTCTCATCACCGTAAATTTCGTTCTGGACGAGCAATAAAAAAGGGGCGGAACAAACTCCGCCCCGCATTCACCTCGGGAGTCATGTCTAGAATCGGATCACGATTCCCGTCGACAATTTTGCGTTGTTCTGGGTGGCTGAACCGAAGCGCGTTATTTCGTAATCGCCCTCGAAAATCCGCCACGAAAGCGCCGGAGCGATTTTCGCGTCAAATCCGCCCCCGAATTCGGCCGCAAACGACGTGTCGCCAAACCCCGGTGCGCTGAAGTGTGCTCCGCCGATCAGCACGTGTGCAAACGGCGAGATGCGCGCCGGAAAGGAAACCTGAGGTCCAAACAGAAACGAATGCACGGATTGGCTGCCCCCGTAGTCTCCGGTGAATTCACCCACTCCGCCAAGCCACGAATTGAATTTATACTGGCCGGAGAGAATCCATCCGTTCAGGTTGCTCGTTGCGGGAGCGTTTTCAAGGTGAAAGTACGAATAGCCGCCATAAATCTCTACTTTATCGCCGGTATCTTGCGCGTTGGCGCGCGTTCCCGCGGCCAACGACGCCAAAAATACCAGGCTGACTAATAAGACGAGCCTTCGTATCATTAAAATTCTCCTTAAGATGTTTTATGGGATATGTCCGGGGGTAGCCCGGATTCTTTCCGCCTCGTATCTTTCGCGGCGCCTCGAGACCCGTGGGCGGAGCACGAAGCGCGACGGCTGGAGTTAACTTGGATGCCGTTCGCAGCGCAAGGGTTACCGAAAAAACGAAGTTAAATGAGGGCTTCGCCGGAATTACGCGCGATCGCTTCGCGCGTGGCGTCTCGCAAGCGGACGATTTCATGCCAATCGCTCCCCGCTGCCGGGCCAGGCACAATCGGCGGGCTGAACGTTAAGGTCACGCGTCCCAGACGCGGCAGGATCGTCTTATCGCGCAGGACTTGTCGCGCACCACGCACTGAGACGGGGCAGATCGGCCGCTGCGTGTCCACAGCGGCCTTGAACGCACCCAATTGAAACGGGCGAATTCCGGCCATCTGCGTAAACGTGCCTTCCGGAAAAATCACCACCGATTCGCCGTTTTGCAACGCGGCGTTAACTTCCTCGGCTTGCCGAATGCGCGCATGTGGATCCGCGCGATTGAATGCAAACTGGCCGCTCCGTTTCGCAATCGTGCTGATAAAAGGCATCTCGCGGATTTCTCCCTTGGAAACAAACCGAACCTCCGCCGGAAGAAATCCCAGAATCACCAGAATATCCAGATAGCTGGAGTGGTTCGGCGCAAAAATCCACGGACCCGTCCTTGCGCGTTCGGCCAGAATTTCACCGCCTTCGACGTCCACTGGAACGCGGGCCGCAGCCAGCATCATGCGCGCACCGGTCCGCGCGAGTCGCGCCGCTCGCTTCCTATCGCGCGTCAATCCCACCACCGCCCAGAGCGGAATCAAAACCACGGAGAGAGCCGTAAGCGCGTACACCCCGTACACAAATTCGAGTGAACTTTTCGCGGCTGCTTGCAGCCCGTGCCAAGCGCGTGGCAGCGCGCCCCGCGCCGCCAGCGTGGCAATCTGCACCCAGGGAGCTTGCTGCTTCTTGCCCAGCTTTCCTCCCAGAAATAGCCGGCGCGTCTCGCTACGCCGCAATTTCCCGCTCGATGTTTTCGGAATGGATTGCGGAGGCAGCAGCGCGATCACGTCAGGCGGCATTCCCATCGCGTCCGTCACGGCGCTCGAAATCTCGCCCTCGATTCGTTTTGCGCTCGCGGCATCGCGAACCTCCGCGGCCACCACCAGCCGCTCGGTCCCCGTGCGCTCATCCGGCGCACCAAACGCTACGACGCAACCGGTCCGCACTCCCGGGACGCGACCGGCAATCTCCTCAACTTCGTGCGGATAGAGATTCCGGCCGGCCTTGATGATCATGTCTTTGGCGCGGCCAGTAATGTAAAGGTCACCGTCGGCCGCGTACGCCAAATCGCCTGAATCCAGCCAGTTTTCTTCGCGCAGCAATTCGCGCGTGGCGGCCTCATTGTGATAGTAACCGCTGGTCGCCGCGGGGCCGCGGAACCACAACCGGCCTTGCCGCCGCTCACCCAACTCGCGGCCATCCGCGTCGACGATCCGCACTTCCACCGACGGCAATGGCGTGCCCGCGTTCACGAATTCCAGAGCCGTCGCGTCGCCGTTAGCGTCGGTCACGGGCACAGCGCGTCCTTCCGATTCGAATCGGGTGCGATCGATGCGATCCACTTTGTATCCCGCGCCCATCTGCGGCACCGAAACGGCCAGCGAGCCTTCCGCAAGCCCATAGACCGCCATCAACGCATCGCGCCGAAAACCGTAAGGCGCGAACCGCGTCGCGAATCGTTCGAGAGTCTCCGCGCGCACTGGCTCCGCGCCGTTGATCGCCGCACGCCAGGAACTCAAATCCAATCCTTGCAAATCCTTGTCCGCGATTTTTCGCACGCACAATTCATATGCAAAATTGGGCGCAGGACTGATCGTGGCACGATGCCGCTGGATCGCGCGCAACCAGCGTTCCGGGCGGCTCAGGAACGCCAGCGGCGACATCACCACCAGCCGCACGCCGTTGAAAATCGGCACGAACCACGCGCCAATCAATCCCATGTCGTGATAAAGCGGCAGCCACGATACGCACACGTCGCTGGCTTGCACGTGGACGCCGGAAATGATCGACCGGATATTCGCCAGCAGGTTGCCATGCGTTAGCACGACGCCTTTCGGATCGCCCGTCGAGCCTGAGGTGTATTGCAAGAACGCGATTTCGTCGGCGCGCGCATGATGAGACAAATGTTCCACCGCGCGCCAATGCTTGGCGGCGTCCGACGGCTCCTTCGCATCCCTCGTTGCAGAGTTAGCTGCAGCTGAGGCGATGCCTAGCTTCTGCACGTTCAACACTTCGCGCAAAGTCGGGACGCGCGGCTGCAGCAGCTTTGCCAGATTTTCCGCTTGACGCCACGTGATCAGAAACCGCGCCTCGGCATTTCGCAAAATATTCGACTGGCGCGTGGCATATTCCGCGATGCGGTCGGCCCGAAACGGCGGATAAATCGGCACGGGAATCCCGCCGGCGAACAACACGCCTGCAAACGTAAAGAAGAAATCCGCGCACGTCGGCAGCATGATGGCCACCGTCTGGCCAGGCTCCAGTCCGCGCTCTCGCAAATCCGCCGCGACGGCCGACGCTCGCTCGTACAGCTCGCCGAAAGTAATCGTGCGCAGCTGTTCGTCTTCTTCGTAGATCTGAACGTGGACTCGGTCCGGTTCAGCCAGCCCGCGTAGGCGCAGTACTTCCGTCAGCGATTCGGCACTGCAAATCTGCTGCTCGATATCCGGGCGAATCGCAGGCGAAGTAGCGACTGTCGCAGGCGTCGCAGCAACGGCGGCGGAGGCATCCGCGCCGTTTCCGGTAGCAGGGTTTTCTTCGCGCACGATTGCATCTATCAAATCCTGCACCGTATCGGCTTCCGCCACTGTGCTGTCCGGCAGGCGCACGCCGCAAGTGTCACCCAGGCGCAGCATCAATTCCACGCGTTCCAGGCTGCCGAGTCCCAATTCGCGTTCGAGGTTCGCTTGCGCTCCGCGTGCAGTGAATTCTTCAATGCCGCGCGCGCTTCCTAATTCCACCAGAAGCTGGCGCACCGATGCCATGGCTTGCGTTTGCACAGCCGGCTTGCGATCGAGTTTTGCTCCGATTGCGCCCATGACGTGGCCGGGCAGCTCGTCGCGCATCACTGCGCGAGGTGAAGGTCCTGCTACCGCGAGCCTACCACTGCTCGCAGCCCCATTCAATCAAAGCTGGATGTTTGCGCAAGGCGAACCTCCGGCAACGTTCTGATCACCGTGCATGCCGGCTTCAGCGGACCCTTCAGCGAAACTGGCGCGAAACGATCTTGTAGGCCCTTCGTACTGGCACTAAATGAACCGAGAGGTCTATCGACGCTCCCGTCGCCTGACGGCACACTTACAATGTGTTCGGAGCCGCGCAAGCCGCTCCGAATGTCTGCACCTCCATCACCCCATGCCCACGAGCGGCCGGCACCCCCACCGGCCGCTCCCCTTTTCAGGCCGCGTCGAGCACGCCGTCGTTTCTTGACTCCAAGTCATTCACTACAATAGGTTTGATACGTTCTATAAGCGATTCTTTCTTGACTTCCTTTTCGCGCGGTTCTATAGAGTCGCCCACGGGGTCATGTTGGCTGGGGCAACAACGCGGTCGTAGTCTGGGCGAATCGCCACCCGAGTGTTTTTCCGCCTTCGCGGTGCCAGCCGCCTTAAGGCCAGCATGTTCTGGGCATGCGCGCGTCACAGGGAGGTGGGGTGTGAAGGTTTCTTATGTACTTCGTGGATTATTCTTCGCCGCACTTCTACTCGCAGTTTTTGCAGCTCTCGGTAGCACGGCGTGGGGCCAAACCAATGCGTCCCTGCGCGGCACAGTCACGGATCAATCCGGCGGTGTCGTGGTGGGCGCCAAAGTCACGCTAATAAACACGGGCACCGGCATCGCCCGCACTTTAACTACAGGAACCGAAGGTGCCTATCTCTTCGATTTGGTTCAGGTCGGGAACTATAGAGTCACGGTGGAAAAGCCAGGGTTCGCCACGTTTGTGCAGGAAGGAATTACGCTCGAGCTGAATCAGAACGGCCGCCTCGATGTCCCCTTGAAGGTCGGTCACGAAGCACAAACGGTTGAGGTCACCGGAAACATTGCGCAGGTGGATACGACCAGTGCAGTTCTCGGCAAGGTCGAAGACGAGCGGGCCATTCGAGATTTACCACTGCTCGATCGCGACACTCTTCAACTTGGATTGCTCCAGGCTGGCGTGTTTCCGCCCGATCAAGATGACACCACTGGAAACCCGTTTTCCGTAAGCGGGCAGCGCTCCGAGTCGCTGACGTTTCTTCTCGATGGCGCGAACAACACGGATTTCCTCGGCAACAATATTGTCGTTAGCCCAAATCCCGATGCGGTTGACGAATTCAAGATCATGACGAATAACTACGACGCTGAGTATGGCCGCACGTCCGGAGGCATCGTTAATCAGATTACGAAATCTGGAACGAACGATTTTCACGGAGACCTTTTCGAGTTCCTGCGGAATGATGTGCTGAATGCCAGAGATTATCTTGCGCAGGAGAAATCCGCATACCGACGAAACGTGTTTGGCGGCACTCTGGGTGGGCCAGTGAAAAAAGACAAGATGTTTTTCTTCGTCGCCTACCAGGGTACGCGGCGGGGTGAGGGTATGACGCCCAGCCCCGTGGGTGTTCTCAGCGTGCCGGAGCGCACCGGAGACTTCAGCGCCGATACCTTTTCGCTCACGAATCCGATCACCGGTGCGGCCTATCCCAATAATCAAGTACCCGTGAACCCGATTATTGCCAATTACATCGCCAAGTACATGCCGATGCCCAACGATGGGCCGAACACCTTTATAGCGTCTCCCTTGGCGGCCATTAATGACGACCAAGGCGTCGTCCACTTCGACTACAACATTACCCCGCGAGACACCATTTCGCTGGTGTACTTGATCGATGACTCTCGCGCGTTTTTTCCGGAAGAAGGCGGCACCATCTCTTCTATTACTGGTGCGCAACCCATTGGGTCGGGCGGGGACGTTCCGATAGGGTCGGGCGGACTCGAAACGCAGCGGAATCAGATCGGCACTTTCACGTGGACGCACACGTTCTCTAGCACACGAATAAATGAATTTCGCTTCGGAGCCAGCCGCTATGCGCAAACCCAAGGCGTCCCGACCGATACTACGTCGCCCAGCGCGCTCGGCTTCACCAATGTCACACCGGCTGATCCCGCGGCTCCGGCCCCGCCAACCATTTTTGGCCCTTCGTTCACGCTCGGGCCATCCGTTCAAGGCCCCACGACTTTGCATCGTGCTTCGTTCGAGTGGTCGGATAATTTCACGTGGACGCGCGGCAAACACGAGATCAAGTTCGGCGGAGACATCACGCGAGTTCGTAACAATTTCCACTACCTTTACTATAACAATGGCGGATTTGATTTTACCTTTGGCGCTTTCACAGGAGACGAATACGCCGATTTCGTGGCCGGTTTTTGGGATAACTACTTTCAGTCGTCCGCAGCTGTCTACGGAATTCGCACCGGATCGTTCGCGGGTTACGTCCAGGACACTTGGAAAGTATTACCCAGGTTGACGTTGAACTATGGCCTTCGTTACGAGTACTACATCCCCCAACATGATATCCATAACAACATACTGGGCTGGTTTCCCGGCCAGCAATCCACGGTTTTTCCCACTGCACCGCCGAATATTCTGTATCCGGGCGACCCGGGTACTCCGAATAGCGGTCTTATCTATCCGGACCATAACAATTTTGCCCCGCGGTTCGGTTTTGCGTGGGATATGTTTGGCAACGCCAAGCTGGTGATGCGCGGTGGCTTCGGCATTTTCTATGACATAGAGGACGGAGCGCTAAACCTTCAATTCGGAGGACAACCACCGTTCGGCTACATCGCCAGCAACACGCCGAACGCATGGACCGGCTTGACCAATCCGGACTGCGTCAATCAAGGATGCGGCGCTATGGCAGACCCCTGGACGGCGGTAAGCCAAACGAATCCTTATAACCCCTTCACGGAAGGGTTCCGCAATCCGCCTATACCCTTTGCATATGTCACATACCCACATTTCCGAACACCCTATTCAGAGAACTTCAATTACGGTTTTCAGTGGCAGGCCGCCAAGGACACGATGGTGGAGGCAGTCTATGTCGGCAGTTTAGGACGAAGGTTAATCAGCTCCGGCGAAGTTAACTTTCCGCAGCCGAGCGTGATGCTCAATCAATTGCTAACCTACGGCCAGATAAATCCAGAATGTGCCCGCAAGTACGCGGATTGCCAGGGAGGTTCTAATCCGACCGATCCCTACGATCCCACAGGGAATCCCACCGGGCCGCAACAACTCCTCACGGACTTTAGCAACGGATTATCCGACAGCCATCAATTCCAACTTACGGTGGACAAGCGTTTCAGCAACGGCCTCATGTTTCGGGCAGCCTATACACTCGCGAAAACCATAGACCTCACCTCGGGTTTTCGCTCTCGTTCCTCCGAATTCACGGACCCGCTGGATTATCGCTTGGATCGCTCACTCGCAGATTTCGATGTCCCGCAACGGCTCGTCATCAGTGGTCTCTACGAACTTCCATTTGATCGTCCTATCCATAGCGAGGGATTTGTCAAAAAGCTCGCTCAGGGATGGCAGCTTAACGCGATCGCTTCGTTCCAAAAGGGCAACCCGATTACCTTCTACTCAAATAGCAATGCTAGCGAACAGAATCAGTATCCCGATTTGACTCGCACAAATGTCCTAGGACCGATCGCTCACGCAAACCCCCGAACCGTCCAGCAATTTAATGATCCGACTACAATCCTCAATGGATCGATGCCTCCCACCCCAACTGACATCGGCTGCATGGGAGGTTCATCCACAGGCAACTTTTGGATAAATCCTTCAAACATGGTGTGCGCTCCGTGTCCGCTCACCGACTACACTTGTTCTCAGTCCGGGGACGTCGGCATTCCGCTATTTACTTATGGCGACTTGCCGCGAAACTCTATCCGCGGGCCGGGAATCAACAACTACGACCTTTCACTCGCCAAGAAGACGCCATTCGGCGAATCGAAGTCCATCGAATTTCGTGCCGAATTTTTTAATTCATTTAACCACGCGCAGTTTTACAAAATCGACAACGCGGGTGGCAGTTCAACGTTCGGTCAAGTACTTTCGGATCGCGGCCCGAGACTTATCCAGCTAGCCCTGAAGTTTTATTTCTAGGTGTTGGCGGGCGTGTACTGGGGACGCGTCGCGATAGCTGAAAACGAAAAGGCCCGAGGCGGCTGGATTGCCTCGGGCCTTTTCTTACACCGCACCTCTGACACATATCCAAGTCTTCTAAACCGCGCTACCTGCCGCGCCCCATCGGCCGGTAATTCCTCAGCGGGGGACGCGTTCGAGCGCGGAAATGCGGCGCCAGTGGCGGCCGCACGGTGTGCAGCGGCGCTCCGCAACTGTCACAGCGCTCCTGCGGCGCATCATTAAGACGCAGCCAGCGCCCGCGCGCCATGCATTCGGGATTCAAGCATTGCACCGTGCCCCCGGCAAACTCGTGCATGGCCCCTCCTCGCTCTGGAAAGTGTGGGTTCGCGGAAAAACGCCGCTGCTGCGCAGCGCGAGCGACCAAAGCGGTAAAGCGCCCGTAACACCCCGTTAATGTGCGGAATCTTGCGCCGAAGACTCTAGTGTGTCAAGAAAAATATGCACTATTAGTAGTAGTCGGCTTTCCAACTTTCGATCCGCGCCCTGCAAATCCTACAGCGGGTCTTCCCGACCGTTTCTCGATTCACAGTCCGCGCTGTTCATGATGAACGTGGCTACCATCCGCCGCCGCTTCCTGCGGCCACGCGTCACGCTTCTGGCTATGCTAAAATCGTCGGAAGGAGAGTGCCGCGATGAAATTCGGAGTGGTGCAATTTCCTGGCTCGAATTGCGACGAAGACGCCTACCACGCAGTCGCCGCTATCATCCACCAACCCGTCGAATTCATCTGGCACCAATCCGAAAATCTCGCAGGCTGCGATGTCGTCATTCTTCCCGGCGGTTTCGCCTACGGAGATTACCTGCGCACCGGCGCGATCGCGCGTTTTTCACCGGTGATGAAATCCGTGGACCGCTTCGCGCGTTCCGGAGGCCTGGTCCTCGGCATCTGCAACGGCTTTCAAATTTTGCTGGAGGCCGGACTTCTTCCTGGCGCCATGATGCGCAATAAAGGCCTGCGATACCTTTGCCGCCACGTGCACATCCGTGTCGAATCCACAGACACTCCATTCACTTGCGCCGCGCGCCAGGGACAAGTGCTGAAAATTCCCATCGCGCACAACGAAGGAAATTATTTCTGCGAGCCGGCCGCCCTCGCCGAACTTGAGAAGAACGGCCAGATTATTTTCCATTACGTGAAGCCCGACGGTGCGGACGCGGGTGAAAACGACCGCGAAGCGAATCCCAACGGCTCGCTACACGCCGTCGCTGGCATCTGCAATCGTGAACGCAATGTCCTCGGCCTGATGCCGCATCCCGAGCGCGCCGTGGAATCGCCGCTCGGCTCCGCGGACGGTCTGGTGATTTTCCGATCCGTGGTCGCGAGCCTTACACGGCAAACGGCCGTTCCTGCATAACCAGAATTTCATCCGCACCTGAAAACGCCCAAGAATGATTGATACCGAAATCAAGGTAACTCCTCAACTCGCCGCCGAGCACGGTCTCACTCCCGAAGAATACGCGCGCACGCAAAAGATTCTGGGCCGCGATCCCAATTTCACCGAGCTCGGCATTTTCAGCGTGATGTGGAGCGAGCACTGCTCCTACAAATCCTCGCGCGTACATCTGAAACGCCTGCCCACGCGCGGCACGCATGTGGTTCAAGGCCCCGGCGAAAATGCCGGCGTCGTGGACATCGGCGACGGCCTGGTTGCCGTCT
>Ga0307478_10001247_pt1 | contig 22691 bp, 22 predicted proteins | sample atmos_gasesECM4C_2_FD_203713 | JGI IMG/M metagenome (GOLD analysis project Ga0307478, IMG submission 203713) | Hardwood forest soil microbial communities from Morgan-Monroe State Forest, Indiana, United States - atmos_gasesECM4C_05 | ecosystem: Environmental > Terrestrial > Soil > Temperate... | reverse complement strand
GCCGAGGCGTTGCGTCTGGCGCGAATTTATTCCACTCGCTCGAGGTAAAATGCGCCCCTTAATTTTTTCCATTCTGGCAGCTGGGTTCCTCGTCTCGAGCAGTGACGCGCAATCGCCGATGCCGGTGGTTGTTCCCGCAATGACTCCCGGGACGACCGCCCAAGGCCCGGTCACAGCGGCAGTCACCACGACTTCAATGCAAGCGACCTTGAAGGCGTTGCAGGCCATGAAAGCCGCGAACGAAGAAATGCTCAAGCAGCAGGCAGCGACGCTGGAAAAGCTGGACGAAATCGAAAAAGCCGCCCAGGAGATCCGGATCTACAGCAAGCGCGGCTGAACTTCGCGCGGGGTGGAAGCTCGTTCTTCCGTGTGTAAGACGAGTTGTCATCCCGAGCCGCGAAGACGGCGAGGGATCCCGCCGGTGCTCAATCGCTTCCGCGAAACCAACCAGATCCTCCGTTATTGCACGCGTGATGTTTGGCGATAGCCAAAGTTGCAGTCGGGAGGTCCCTCGGCGCGCTACGCCAGCCTCGGGATGACAACGCAGAGCGTTGTTCCTTACTTTTTGCTTTTCGGCTCGACCTTGCGATAGAGCGTGGCCATGCTGATCCCGAGCATGCTCGCCGCTTTCTCGCGCGAGCCGCCACATTGATTCAACGTCGCCTCGATATATCCGCGCTCCTGTTGCTGGATAAATTCGTCGAGCGTTTGGCCCACCGGCATGGATGCTATGGCTTGCTCGGCTTTTTCTCCCTGGGCAGCGGCGACGATTTGCGGCGGCAGATCGCTCGGCAGAATCAGATCTTCTTCGCACAAGGCACAGGCGCGCTCGATCGCGTTCTCGAGCTCGCGAACGTTGCCGGGATAATCGTAATGGCAAAGAATATCGACCGCCTTGGGATCGATCTTCTTCGGTTCCCCGCCGGTGACGCTGGCTTGCTTCTGCAAAAAGTGATTTACGAGCAGCGGGACATCTTCCAGCCGCTCGCGCAGCGGCGGGATTTCGACGGGAATGACCGCGAGCCGGTAATACAAATCTTCGCGGAAAGTTCCATCCTTCAATTTCGTCTGGAGCACCTCATTCGTTGCGCCGACGACACGGACATTGACCGGCACACTTTTGTTGTCGCCGACACGCCGGACTTCACGTTCCTGCAGAACGCGGAGGAGCTTTGTCTGCAAGGGCGGCGCCATGGAGTTGACTTCGTCGAGGAAGATCGTCCCGAGGTTCGCCTCTTCGAAGAGCCCGCGTTTGTCCGCGACGGCTCCGGTGAACGCGCCCTTCTTGTGGCCGAACAATTCGGACTCGAGCAGGTTCTCGGGCAACGCGCTGCAGTTGATCGCCACGAAAGGATGATGCTGCCGGTTGCTGTTGAAATGGAGCCCGCGCGCGACCAGCTCCTTGCCCGTGCCGCTTTCGCCCTGGATTAAAACGGTGCTGTCGGTATCGGCCACCTTGTTAATCAGGTTGTAGACCTGCTGCATTTTCCGGCTGGTGCCGATGATGTTTTCGAACCGGTAGCGATTCTTGAGTTCCTTGCGGAGGTAAGTGTTCTCGCGCAGCGCCGCCTGGTAATCGAGCGCCCGCTGCACCGTCATCTGGAGCTCGTCGATCTTGAACGGTTTGGTCACGTAATCGTACGCGCCCATTTTCATAGCCTCGACCGCCGTCTCGACCGAAGCATAAGCGGTGATCAGGATGACGGCCGTCTGCCGGTGATGTTCGCGCACGTGGCGAAGAACATCGAAGCCGGTCATCGTTTCCATTTTTATGTCCGCGATGACGACCTGCGGACCGATCGCGTCCAGCTGTTCGATGGCTTTCGGCGCGGAATTGAAAGGAAAAACCTGGTGACCTTTTTCCCGGCAAAGCGTCACAATGACCTCCACCATCGCCGGCTCATCATCGATAATTATGATCTTCGCCATACTCGCACCGCGGAGAATATTTCAGAAATGAGAAAAGGAAAGCGAAATTGAGAAATTCTCACGGACGCTCCAACCCCATTGGGCAGCGAGCTCGGACCGAAGGTCTCAGGGGGCCACCACTTCGCCATTCACCATCATCCAGGGCACCGTTTCCTCGAACGCGACGATTTTCTCGAAAATGTCAGCAGCCGATGGCGCCACAGGCAAAGCGATCAGGTCCGCATAAGCGCCGGGCTGAATGCTGCCGAGCAAATTCCGCTGACCAATGGCCTGCGCGCCATTCAGTGTCGCCATTGCCAACACCTCGCAGGGTGAGACCCACGGTTCCTTGCGGAGGAGCTCGCGCATTTCGGCGAACAGGCTCAGGTCCGAATTGCTCGCCAGGCTATCCGTTCCGAGACAGATATTGAACCCCAGTGGGCGCAAACGTTCGAGCGCGAATGGCGCGTGACCGAAAAATGTGTGACTGCGCGGGCAGTGGGCGATGTGAAACTTCGGCGTGTCGCTCAGCAATTCGAAGTCGTGCGGGTCGAGTTCGTTGAGATGCGCGATGATCCACCGCTCGTCGATCCCCCGCGATCGAATGAAAAGCGAAAGCGGTGTCTCCTTGCCGCAATCGTCCATCGGCCGGCCGATTTCCTTCAGGAAAGAAAAGGCCGCTCCTTTGGCGTCTCGAAACATCTGCATTTCCTCGCGTGATTCCGCGAGGTGCGTGGCCAGCAACACATTCTCCCGGCGGGCGATCTCCTCGCAGCGAGTATACAACCGCCGCGACGCCGTGAAAGGTGCATGCGGCGCCATTCCCCAACGGTTCTTCGATTTCAAAGACTCGACTGCTTCGTCGGCAATCTTCTCCGCTTCACCCGGATTCCGCACATCGATCAGCTCACCGAACCACCATGTTCGGACCAGTTCCCTGATTGCCGCGATTAGTTTCGGGAACGCAGTCAGGTTGAGGATCGTCGTGGTTCCAAAGCGTCGCGCCTCGGCGAACCCGGCGTTGATCGAATCGATGTAATCCTTTTCGCTGAGCCTGGCTTTCTCGGTGTTAATCGCGCGGATCCAATCCGGGAAGGAGCGTTGCGGTGGGATCGTGCCGCGCAGCATCGTGTAGTCGAGATGGCAATGCGCGTTGATCAAACCCGGCAGCAAAATCTGGTCGCCGAGATCGAGAACATCACCGGAATGATGTCGTCTTACGTCGTCGAAGCGTCCCACGCCGGCGATCTTGTTTGCCGCGACCGCGACCGCGCCGCTGTCAATCGGCTCGCCCTCCATCGGCACGACGGTGCGCGCTCGAATGATCATCGGCCGGCCTGAACCACGCTGCGTGCCTCGGCGACGAGCAGGTTGCACGCTTCCTGGCAAAGCAACGGAATCACCGATCCGTTCTCGCCAGTCTGGTCATGTTTCGGATCGAACTTTTGGTGCGGCAGTCTTGTCGAAGGCAAAGTTCCGAGCTTGTCTCGAGGCCAGAGAATCGTGCGAAGACAACCGCCTTCCGATCGGCAGAAATTGCCGATCAATTCATTCGCCTGTTCATCGTCGATTTGCGCCGCGATTCGATACATCCCGGATTGCCGCTCCAGGGTTTCGCGAAATGGCGTCGCGGAAAGGTCGCCGTTTCCGAAAGCAAAGAATGCTGCCAGCCTTCCGGGATAAAAATGATCCAGGGCCAGTCGCAGCTGCGCCAGATCGGGCAGACTCAGCTTCCAGCCGTGTCGCAAGGTTGGAGCCGTCTTGAGCGGGCGATAATTTCCGGCGTCATCGAATCGAGCCAGCTCGGCGGCCTGCTCCGCTCCGTGGTGAAGCGTGAGATCATCTCGCGCGCTGTCGTCGCGGTGCGTGAGCAGAAACTTTCCGTCGTCGTGGGATTCGATCGCGATCTGCCCGATGCAGCACAGTCCATTCGCCAGCCAATCCCCGAGCGCGCGTTCCGGCGCGAGAGCGCTCACTTCAAGGCGCGGGCAATCAGAAACGCCGCGTGCTCGAGAAAATCCCGATCGTTCTCGGTGAACGCATTCAGTTTCTCGCTCTCGACGTTGATGAATCCCACCACCTTGTTGGTCTCGGTGATCACCGGCACCACGATCTCCGACTGCGTGCTGCCAAACGTCGGCAAATAGCGCGGATCTTTGTGGACGTTCGCCACGATCACCGCCTGCTTCGATTCCAGGGCCGTGGCCGCCAGTCCCTGCGTGATCGGGAACCGCGGATAGGCCGGCGGACATTTGCCGGTCTTGGCCACGATCACGAAATCGCCCCGGACGATTTTATAAATGCCGACCCAGCGATAATCGCAGGCCGCGCGGATCATCTCGGCCATCGTGCAGAGCTGATCGGGCGCCTTCGCCCCCGCCAGCACGAAACACCCCAGCTCCTGCAGCCTCTTCCCGATCTCGCCCGTCGCTTCCATTTTGAACCGTAATTGCGTGCAGAAAATTTACGAGACTGATTGCAGCACCTGCTTCCGTTGGTCGAACGTCTTTGCCTGTTCGATGATCACGTCGGCAAATCTGGAGTCGGTTCCTATCGCTGTCGAATAGAAGAGTGAACGCCCGTGAAACTCGTGGCTTTTCCCCTCCGCTTGAGCTTGGAGCCCGAGCAGCGCCGGAATGTCTTCGTAACTGTGCAATCCGTCGGAAATGAAGAACGGAACCACCACCACGTTCTGCGTTTTCGTGAGACTCACCCAATCTGAAACCAGGGGCGGCTCTTCCATGTAAACATTCAGCACCTCTGCGTAGCGCCCGAGCGCCCGGATCTTTTCCGCCTGCTCTTTCGCGGCGACGGCACTGTTATCGTTCAAACTCGTGCCGTGGGCGACGATCAGCAGGCTTATTTCCGCTTCGGCGACGCCGGGAGCGATCTCCCGGGCCCGCGCCAGCAAATGCCCAGTCATGCTTTCGTGATTGCCGACCGGCTCGCAATACTTCCAGAGCTGCCCGTTCGGGCGCTCGGTTTTCCGACCGCTCAGTTCAAGTTCTCGCGGGATCACCGTGCGAGTGAAGTAACCTTCGCTGATGAAATTCGGGACGACATAAACTTCGCGGATCGCCGGATCGCGGAAGAAAAAGAGCGCGTCGCGCAGACTCGGCTCTTCTTTCCAAAAGCAGCAGGCGACATCGGCGAAGATTCCGCGACTGCGAATAGTCGTGGCGTGCATCAGCGTGGGTGTGCTGGAGGCCGGGTTGACGGTCGAACCGTGGCCGACGATGAGAAGCGCGCTGGACGAATCGGAAGGCACGGAGAAAACGTCGAACGCCCAACGCCCAACGTCCAATCCCGAATTAAAGACAACCGATTGCCGAGCGCCCTCTGCATTCGACATGGGGCGTTCGGCGTTGGACGTTTTCCCAAACCTTTACTAAGCTGGGTTCCCAATGCGCTTCCGCACTTACAAAAATACCGATCTCCGTGTGAGCGAAGTCGGATTCGGTCTCTGGACGATTTCCACGGGCTGGTGGGGCCAGTTCACGGAAGGCGAAGCAGTGGCGCTCATGCACAAGGCCTTCGACCTCGGCGTCACCCTTTACGACGCGGCCGATACTTACGGCAACGGGCTCAGCGATGAGTTAATCGCGAAAGCATTCCCGAAGCAGCGCGATGAAATCGTCATTGCCACGAAGATCGGCTACGATTTCGTCAAGCACGGCGAATCACGCGGGCGCGGGCAGCGCGAGATCCCCCAGGATTTTTCCCCGGACGCGATCGTCCGCGCGACCGAGGCGGCGCTCAAGCGTTTGAAGACCGACCGGATCGATCTGCTCCAGCTCCATAATATTCGAATGGAGCAGGTCTACGACGATGCTGTCTGGACGACGCTCGAACGATTGAAGGCGAACGGTAAGATTCGTTATTTTGGCATCGCGCTCGGTCCCGCGGTTGGCTGGCTTTACGAGGGCGTGAACTGCATTCGGGAGCGGAATGTCACCAGCGTCCAGCACATCTACAACTTGCTGGAACAACATCCCGGACGCGCCATCCAGGAGGCGGCGACCGAGGCCGGAAAGGGCACGATGTTCCTCATCCGCGTCACGCATTCGTCCGGCATGCTCGAGGGGAAATACACCACTGAAACCGTTTTCCCACCGAACGATCACCGGAATCATCGGCCGCGGAGCTGGCTGTTGAACGGAGTGAAGAAAATCGATCGCCTTCGTTTTCTCGAAAACTCCGCGCGGACGCTTGGCCAGGCCGCGCTGCAGTGGTTACTTGCCGATGATCGGGTCGCCTCGACGCTGCCCAACATTTACGAAGAAGTGCAGCTCATCGAGTTTGCGAAAGCGCCGGACTGCCCACCGCTCACGAGCGATGAGATGCAGAAAATCGCTGAGCTTTACGACGATAATTTTGGCGTCGAGCGCGAAGAGCCGAAATTCAAGGGCACGATGAAATTGCCGGCGGAGGCAGAAACAGCCGCAGTCTAGACCCTCATCCTAACCTTCTCCCTTAGGGAGAAGGAACTCGCTGGTTATTGGGCGGAGTTAATGGAGGAGAGCTTCCTCTCCCTGAGGGAGAGGGCAGGGTGAGGGTCCCTGGAGTGCGCCGTGTTGCACATAACGCGTCGCGCTGCTAATCCGATTCGTCCTCTTCCACCGGCTCCGCTTTGCGAACGCGCGTATCGCCCGGGTCCGTCCGGCGCTTCTTGTTTCCGTTTTCCTTGTAAACGTCCTTCAAGATCATCGCGATCATCGGCGCCGCCGCGGTGCCGCCGTGCGCTTTGCTGCCGACGTCGCCCTCAAACAGCGCCGCGAACGCGTAATCCGGTTTCTCCGCCGGCACGAACCCGGCGAACCACGCGGCGGTCCGTTCCTTGTTCTTCGGGCCCCACTGCGCCGTCCCGGTTTTTCCGGCGACTTCGACGCTTTCGAGGCTGCATTGATGCGCCGTTCCTCCCGGCCCGTTTACGACATTGATCATTGCAGTGCGCAATTGCGCCATCGTGTCCGCCGAAGCCCCGAGCGTCTTTTTCTCGCGCACCTGGAACGCCGTCACGATTTCGTTATCCACCGTCTGCACCTGCTGCACGAGTCGCGTCTGATAAAACGTGCCGCCGTTGCCGATGATCGCCATCGCCTGCGCCATCTGGAGCGGCGTCGTTTGGGTGTCCCCCTGGCCGATGGACAGATTCGCGATGTCGCCATTGAGTAATTTCCGGCCGTGAGTTGCCTTCATGTATTGGTCGTTAGGCACGCGGCCTTCCACTTCGCCGCGCAACGGGATTCCGCATTTCGCCCCGAAGCCGAGCCGTTGCGCCCATTCCAGAATCGGCTCCGATCCGGTCTTGATCCCGACCTGGTAAAACCAGGTGTCGCAGGATTCCGTCATCGCTTCCACGAAGTTCAACGGGCCGCGATCGGTCTTCTTCCAGTTGTGAAACGTCAGGTTGCCGATCTGGATTGAAGGGACGCAGTTGAATTCTTCGTCGGACCGGACCGTGCCGCTTTCGAGGGCCGCGATACCGACCGCGACCTTGAACGTCGATCCCGGCGGATACGATGAGCGGAAGGCGCGCGGCAAAAGCGGAATGTCCGGATCGTCCTGGAGCGCCTTGAATTTCTCGGCCGAAATGTTGGGCGTGAACGCATTCGGGTTGTAAGTCGGCCACGAGGCCATCGCCAGGATGTCGCCGGTTTTCGGATCCACCACCACGATCGCGCCCCGCTTCGCTTTCGCTTCGAGCGCCTGCTCGGCCAGTTCCTGCAGGTGAAGGTCGAGCGTCGTCACGACCGTGTGGCCCGGGACCGGCGGCGTTGTTATTTTCTCGGACGTTTTCCGGCCATCCTTGTCGAACGTGATCTTGTATTCGCCGTGCTTTCCAGTCAGGACCTGGTTGAAGGTTTGCTCGAGTCCTTCGCGGCCCTCCGTTTCCGGCCAGAGCACTTCGTGGTTGTCGATGATCCCATCCGGGTTCCGCCCGGTCTTGCCGCTGTAACCGACGATTTGCCCCGCGGTTTTCCCATTCGGATAAATGCGCACGTAATAGGGCCGCAACGCCATTCCTGCCGGCAACCGCGATTTCAAATCGTCCGATTCTTTCTCGCTGAGGTTTTGGACGATCTCGAACGGCAGGATGCCGCGGTTGTGATAGTGCCGTTTGATCAGGTCGTCCGAAATCTTCAAAAAGCGTCCTAGCAATTTTTCGGTGGCCTGGATTTTTTCGTGGACGTAGGCCAGCAGTTGGGGGTCGGAGAAATCGAGCGGCGTGGGGAAATTGATCGCGAGGTTATAGCTCAGACGATTTTGCGCGAGCGGCGCGCCGTTGCGGTCCGTGATCAATCCGCGCGGGGCGGGAATATCGAGAACATAAGTGCGCGCCATCTTCTGGGTCTCGAAAGTTGGGACGATGGTTTCTTCGAAAGGCGTGGTGGCCGCGGAAGGCGTCGGCGTTTCCGATTGCGCCGGTACGCGAGAGCAAGCCGCCAGGAGGCAGGCCACGACAGCGATCCAGCGCAATTTCACAACGCCAACTGTGCTGGTGACGAAACAATCGACAAGCGGAACCTTTCAGGTAGGGACGCGTTTCCGACGCGTCCGATTTTTCCGGATGAGGGGCGGTACAAAAGAAGTCGGACGTTTCGGAAAAACGTCCCTACCTAATGCCGCTCGAGAAATCGGTGAACTTCCCGCGCCAGTTTCGGTCCGATCCCTTCCGTCGCGGCAATCTGTTCCACCGTCGCTTTGCGCAGCCGATTCACCGAACCAAATTTTCGGAGCAACAGATTCTTCCGGTTCTGGCTCACACCGGGGCAATCATCGAGAATGCTTTCCCCGATGCGCTTCTTCATCAGGAGCTGATGATATGTATTGGCAAAGCGATGGGCTTCGTCGCGAATCCGCTGCAGCAATCGCAGCGCGCCTGAATCCGGCGGCAAGACCAGAGGCAAAGCGCGTCCCGGTCGGTAAATCTCTTCGTACTCTTTCGCGAGCCCGATGATCGGAAGATCGTGGAGTCCCAGGCGCTGCAATTCCCGGCATGCAGAGGAGAGTTGGCCTTTGCCGCCATCGACGATGATCAGGTCCGGCAGACGAACCGCGACGAATCTCGCTGCGGTGCGATCGAGAGCTTCAGTTGGGATTTCCTGGGAGAATTCGGCCGCGTCGGGATTTGCTTCGCGCGCCTCGAGCAAGACCCGCGCGTATCGCCGCCGCACGACCTCCGCCATGCTGGCGAAGTCGTCCTGTCCTTCGACGGTGCGAATGCGGTAACGGCGATAGTTGTCCTTGTCCGGAACGCCGTTGCGGAAGCAGACCATCGAGGCGACGACGTGCGTCGTGGAAATATTCGAGATGTCGAAGCATTCCATCACCACGGGCAGTCGCGGCAGTTGCAGAGCATCGGCGAGAGTTTGCACGTCGCTCGCCGGATCGATCGAGCTCGGCAGACTGTGCCGCGTAAAGCGTCGCGTCGGTTTCGTGGTGCGACGCAAATCCTCGAGCATGTTCCGCAGATCGGCCGCCTTTTCGAAATCGAGTTTCTCGGCCGCCTTGTGCATTTCGTTTTCAACAGCCGTGATCATTTCGCGCGAATGGCCTTCGAGGAAATCGCAGGCTTGCGCGACCCGTTCCTGGTACAACTCCGCGCTGATCTCGCTCAGCCGCGTCGGCACCTGGTAGGTCGCCGATTTTAATTCGCGCTCCGTCGGCGAACCGCGACCGAAGGTGAGGACACCGAATTTTTTGCGCATGAAATTGAGCGTCTGACGCAACGCTCCGGCATGCGCGTAGGGCCCGAAGTAACGCGCGCCATCATCCTTCTTGAACCGCGCCAGGCGAAACCGCGGCCACTCTTCCGTCGGATCGACTTTCACGACGAGAAAGCGCTTGTCGTCCCGAAACGAGATGTTGTAGCGCGGGCGATATTCCTTAATCAGCTTGCCTTCCAGGAGGAGCGACTCCGGCTCGCTCTGCACGGTGTGAGTCTCGAAATCCCAGACCGCGTCGAGCATGGCGCGCGTCTTGATGTCGGCCTGCGCGATCTTTGAGGGCATGAAGTAGGACCCGACGCGCTTGCGCAAGTCCCGCGCTTTGCCCACGTAAATGACGCGGTTAAACCGGTCGCGCATCAGGTACACGCCGGGCTTATGCGGCACTTCATGGACCTTCTTCGCCAGGTCTGGTTTCTCTGGTTTAGCCAATGCGCTTCTACTGTTGCGCCCAATCGCGAAAAGCTTCAAGGAGCGGCGATTTGAAATCGCCGTTTTAGATGGGTCGGCGATTGAAAATCGCCGCTCCTTGAAGCGCACTATGCTCGCCACGACAATAACGCATGTTCGATGTCGCGATCGTGGGTGGCGGCCCGGCTGGATCGAGTTGCGCGGCATTTTGCGCAGCCGTCGGCTTGCGGCCGCTGATTCTGGAGCGCGAAAAATTTCCGCGCGAAAAGGTTTGTGGCGATTGCCTGAACCCGGCGTGCTGGCCGATTCTAAGGCGCCTGGGAGTGGCCGAGCACATTCGAAGCTCGCCCCACGGCAAGCTGAATCGAGTCGATTTCGTCGAGCTCAACGGCCGGACCGTCACGATAAAACTTCCGGCCGATGATGATGCTGAGATCGCGATAAAGCGCAGCCTTCTTGATCAGATGCTTCTCACACGTGCGAGAGAAATAGGCGCGACTGTTATCGAGAACGCTACGGTGACTGCGCTGTCACCGCCCAATCCGCGGCAGGAGCATTGGTCCATTTCGGCCCGGGACCAAGAGTTTCGCGCGCGCACCCTCGTCGGCGCGGACGGACGCAACTCCACGGTTGCGCGGCTCTGTGGTTTGCTTCCGCGCCCGACGAAGGAGCGAATCGCGCTCCAAACTCACGTGCCGCTGCCGCCGGAATTCGGCGATCGGGTCGTCTTGGAATTTCGACCGGAAGGTTACTCGGGCCAGGCGCCGGTGGGAGAGAGCGAACTGAATCTGTGCCTGGTGAGCGTGCCCAAAAAGATTGCGTCTTTGCGCAGTTGGGCTGAAGCGCGGTTCAACATCTCGCCGGACCATTCCTGGCGCACGATCACGCCGCTGACGCGTGAACCGATTTCGCCGGGCCAGTTCTCGCTCTTTCTGGTGGGCGACGCGGCGCGTGTCGTCGAGCCGTTCACAGGCGAGGGAATTTATTACGCGCTGGCTTCCGGCGAACTGGCGGCGAAAGCGATTGCGTTGCACTGCGAGGGTGGGAATGCCGGTGATGTCGCTGTCGCCTATTCCGACGCGCACGCCCAACTTTATCGCGGCCGGCTCTGGGTCAATCGGCTGGCGCGGGCCGCCGTTTTGTCGCCGCGAGTCGGCTCGGCCTTCCTCACCCTGGCCGGCATTCAGCCAGTGTTGTTACGAGCGCTGACGAAACGCATCGTGCGTTCCGCCGGAGGCTACAACGGATAACAATATAGTTTCAGATTTCCGAAATCGATGATCGCGCCGTTGGGCCCCAGGATGTCGATGCCGAGAAACCCGATGAGCTTGCCGCTCGTTTGGGTGTAGAGCGGAAATTGTTCGAGGCGCACGTCCGGCGCCCGGAGGTTTACCCCGCCGATTTTGAACGACTGAATCTTGGCCAACTTGGTTTCGAGCAACGCTCCCGCGGCGTCGACCGTGGCCACGTGCGAACTGTAGCCGGTGACTTTCATTTTCGACGCAAAGCGCGCATCCACTCCGGTCAGCGTCTTCCCGGTATCAACGATCATGGCTCCGGCAGCGCCATTGATTTCCGCATTGACGACGGCGAGCGAATTCCCGGTGATCGTGAAAGGAATTTCCGCCAGACCGGCGGCGTGCAAGGCCGCTCCGAGGATGGCGCGATGTCCGGTGCCGGGCGGGCGCAGGTAGAGCCGCAGGTTATGGAGATCGATCACCGCCGAACAGGTGCGAAGGAAACCGGCGCTCAGGAAACCATTCGCGCCAATCGTGCGGCGGACCGAGGTGTAATGTAAGCCGGCAATATTTCCGATCATCACCGGGACCTGGTGCATCTCGACGTTGCCGAGCAACACCGTATTGGCAACGCCCTGCTTAAGCCCGGACAGGTTCTTTCCACTCATAGCTTGCGCGTGGCCGTTAACGTCGCTCATCGGCGATTTGAGTAGGCCGGCGGATTCGCTATCGAGGGTGATGCCGTGGCCCGACCATCCGGTGTCCAGGACGAGAAGCGTGGCCTGGCCGTTGATCGTCGCCTGGACGGCGAGCGTGTTCGGCTGCGGTCGCTTTATCTCGACCACGCCGTAGCCCTGTTGCTGCAGGACGCTCAGATCGATTCGCGCTTCGGCAACAGAAGTGACGAAACAAATCGCGGCGAGGGCGAGGAATCCCCGTCCGAGGGAGGAGTTCGATTTCATATTACCGGAATCGGACACCGCGCCGCAAACAGCCTTATGCTTCCGCTTGCCGACAGGCCCTGACGGTATTCGCCATTAACATCGCGATCGTCATCGGGCCGACGCCGCCCGGCACCGGCGTAATCGCGAACGCTTTTTTCGAGACTTCGGCGAAGGCGACGTCGCCGACGAGCCGGTAGCCGCGCTCCATCGTCGGATCGTCAACGCGATTGATGCCGACGTCGATGACCACCGTGCCGTCGCGGACATGTTCCGCGCGAACAAATTCTGGCTGGCCGATCGCGGCGATCAGAATGTCCGCCGAGCGCGTGATCTCGGCCAGGCGCTGGCTGCGCGAATGGACCACGGTCACTGTCGCGTCGCCGCCTTTGCCTTTCCGCATGAGCAATAACGCCAGCGGTTTCCCGACGATCATGCTGCGGCCGAGAATGACGACGTGCGCGCCCGCGATCTCGATTCCGCTGTCGATGAGCAAACGCTGGCACCCGAGCGGCGTGCAGGGAACGAAGCCGCTCTTATCTCCAAGCGCGAGCTTTGCCACATTTGCGGGGTGAAAACCGTCGACGTCTTTTGCGGGATCGACGGCGCGAAGAATCGCGGCTTCATCGATTTGCTTCGGCGGCGGGGATTGGACGAGGATGCCGTGGATCGCCGGATCGCCATTCAGATCGTGAACACGTGCGAGCAGTTCTTCCTGCGTCGTATCCGCCGGCAGCTCCAGTTTCACCGAATGCAATCCGAGAGCGCGACACATCTTGTCCTTCGAGCGGACGTAGGCGCGAGACGCAGGATTATCCCCGACGAGAACCACCGCAAGACCGGGTGTGCGGCCGCGCGTCTTCAGCTCGGCGATTTCGCCGCGCAGTTCCGCGTAAACTTTTTCGGCAACGGCGCGGCCTTCAATAAGATGAGACATGGCGATTCACGGTTGTTCTACCAAGCTCATCATCGCATTTTGTAAACGCAATCGCTCAACCTCGAATTGTTCGGCGTTCTCAATCGGCGGAACTGCGATTGGCGCGCCGAAGATCGCCCGTAGTTTCGCGAATGGCCACGGAACCACGAAACGGTCCCAGCTCTTCAAGCGCCAGCAGCTTGAGTATTCCATGTGGATCGGGACCACGGGTGCGCCGCTTTTTTGAGCAAGAAAAACGATGCCTTGGCTGACTTGATAGACGGGCCCGCGTGGACCGTCCGGCGTTACCAGGATGTTGCCGCCGGCGGCGAGAGTCTCGACCATCTGGCGCAAGGCGATCACGCCTTTGCGTGAGGTCGAGCCGCGCACCGTGCCGTAACCGGAACGTTCGATGAAGATCGCGATCAGGTCGCCGTCGCCGCTGGCGCTGATCAAGCCGAAACTTTGGCGGGTGGGAAAACAGGGATCGAAAACGCGGGGCAGCATGAGGAGCCGATTGTGCCAGATGGCGAAGATGACGGGGCGATCGCGGACGAAAGCCACCACGTTGTGCGGATCCTCGACCTGTAAACGCAGGGTCCGCGCCCAGAGCCGATACAGCCAGAAGCCGAGCACGATCAAGACACGCGCGCGCCAGCTATCGAGCTTCACTTTGGTTTTGTTTGGGCGCCCTCATCACGCCAGCGATAGGCGGAGGGATTCGGAAGACCGATCTGATCCAAAATGCGCCAGACTACCGTGTCGGCCACGGCGTCGACGGAACTCGGCCGGCTGTAAAACGACGGAATGGCCGGGAGGACGATCGCGCCGGCCTCGAGGAGCGTCACGACGTTGCGGGCCTGGATCAGGCTCCACGGTGTTTCGCGCGGGACGAGAATCAGCTTTCGGCGTTCCTTCAAAAAGACATCGGCCGCGCGCAAGAGCGCGGTGTCGCTGCAACCCGAGGCGATCCGGCCGAGCGTGGCCATCGAACAGGGCGCGATCACCATCGCATCGAATCGCGCCGAGCCGCTGACGAAGGGGACGTTGAGATCGTTGTCGGCATGTTCCAACACGCCTGGCGGAACGACGAGTCGATCCACCTCCTGCGCGGCGACTTGTTTCGCATGGCCGCTCATGACGAGGTGCACTTCGTTCGCGGTGCAATCGATCTGTGCCAACAATCGTTGCAGATAAATCGTTCCGCTGGCGCCGGTCGCGGCGATCACCAGTTTCATGCGCCTAACCAATCACATTCGGCGCCGGAACACCATTTGCGTTTGAAAATACCCCAAAGCACGCGCAATTAGTGACCGCATGGTCAAGAAGCTTCTCCATACGCGTTATCGCGTCACCGATCTGGAGCAAACGGTCGCGTTTTACCGGGACGTTCTTGGGTTGCGGGAAATGCGCCGGCATACTTCAGGCCGCGGTTCGCAATTGGTCTTCTTCAAAGCGCCGGGAAGCGAGGAGGAAATCGAGATCTGCAAGTTCGATCAAAGCGGTCCCGTGGTGGTGGGTCCCGATCTGACGCATCTCGCCTTCGAGGTGGACAACCTGGAGGCCTTCGCGCGCGAGTCGGCGAAGAAGGGCTATCCGCTTTCCGATGGTCCCCACCCGCACGGCAAACGTGGCGCGATCGCGTTCATCGATGCCCCCGAAGGCTACGAAATCGAGCTGATTCAGCGTGGCTCGGATGATTAGCAGCTCCAACTCGCTTGCGCGCACAAAAAATCTGCTTCTAAATTGCTCGCCGTGAAACGCCGACTCGAAACGCTCGCCTACCTCTGCACGATTGCGCTGGCGCTTCTTTCCGTCGCGGCGAATAAGCAGCAGTTCAAACCGGTCCGGCCGATGGAAGTTCCGGATTCCATTTCGGAAGGCCGGAAGGCGGAACCGGCCGCGCCACCGCAGCCCGGTTCTGTTTCGAAGATCCCACCGGCCACGCGCGCCGTCTCAGTGATGGTGATCGATGCGCGAACGGGTGAAATTTTCTACGAGAAAAATGCCGACGCTCCACGCGCCGCCGCCAGCACGCAGAAATTGTTGACGGCTTTGATCGTGTCGGAGCGCGGTTATCTCGATCGGCCCGTGACCGTGCAACCGGTGGATACGATGGCGGAGCCGGTGAAGTTGAATATCCGGCCAGGCGAAACTTACGCACGGATCGATCTGCTGCGGGCGCTGCTGGTGAAAAGCCCGAACGACGTTGCGCGCTGTCTCGCGCGCGATGCCGCCGGCAGTGTAGAAGCCTTCGCCGAGCTGATGAACCAGAAGGCGCGCGAGCTCGGCGCGACCCATTCGCATTTCGTTAACCCGAACGGTCTCCCGATGCCGGGCCAGTATTCTTCGGCGCGCGATCTCTCGATCATCGCGAAGGCCGCCTACGCGAACGGCATCATTCGTTCCATCGTTTGCCTGCCCAACCTCGTTTTTCGTTATGCCAATGGCCGAACACGCGAACTCGAAAATACGAACAAAGTTTTAAGGCGGCTCTCCTACTGCAACGGAATGAAGACCGGTTATACCGAGGCGGCCGGACATTGCCTCATCGCGAGCGGCACGCGGCCTGGACGCGACATCATTGTGGTCGTGTTGGGCGACAGCAAATCCGGCGTCTGGCAGGATGCCTCCGCGCTTCTTTCCTGGGGCCTCTGGATGTAGCGCGGGTCAACGCGCTGGCGCCGTGTTAGGGGCTGCCGGCGGCGTTCACCCGCAGCAAAGGCGAGGGGACGAGCGCGGGATTGCGGACCGGGTCGCGAGGTCCTTCGGCCGGGATATCTTCGGGGCCTTCCGCCGGAGGCGCGGGTTCGTTGAGATTGGCACTTGTGTCGGCGCTGGCCAGGCGAGCGGAATTCATCTCGCGGAGCGTTGTCCGTTGCGTCGTTTTGGTGGTTTCGCAGGCGGCAAGGAGAGTGAGGGCGAGCAACGCGGCGGTAATTTTGGTGATCATTTTGTTTGGAACTCCGTAGTGCTTAAGGCGGGATTCTCCCGACGGTCTTTATAATTACTATATTTCCACCCTGGTTGGCAAGAAGGATTTTTGCGAATCGCGACGCATTTTTGCGAAAGGGCCTCTTCCCTAGGCGAACCGGCCCAAAATGGCCCCTAATTTCTGCCTTGTCGCCGCCGGCCAGAGCTTCCGGTCGGTGACCAGGGCCGTGTCCAGCGACCGGTGCTCCGGCCAGTTTGCTTCGGCCGGAATCCGGGGGATCGTTTCTGCGAGAATTTTCTTCGCGGTTTCGGCATTCGCGATCAAGTGCTCGAACACGGTCTGGGCCGAGACCGGTTCCTCTTCGACCTTCCAGCAATCGTAATCGGTAATCATTGCCAAGGTCGCCAGGGCGATCTCGGCTTCGCGCGCCAGTTTCGCCTCCGCTACGTTCGTCATGCCGATGACGTCGAAGCCATGGCGGCGATTCAGCTCGGACTCGGCACGGGTGGAGAACGCCGGTCCATCCATGTTCACGTAGGTGCCGCCATTGTGCACGGTCACGCCAGTCGCACGTGCCGATTCCGAGAGAATATTTCGCAGGCGCGTTGAAATCGGATCGGCAAAACCAACATGGGCGGCAATGCCGCCGCCGAAGAACGTGTGTTCGGCGCGCTGGCTGGTGCGATCGAAGAATTGCGAGGGGAGAAGCACATCGCGCGGCGCGTATTGTTCCTGCAAACTCCCGACGGCCGTGACACAAATGATCCAGCGGACGTTGAGCGAACGCAGCGCATAGATGTTCGCGCGATGATTCAGCTCGTGGGGCAGCAGGCGATGTCCGCGGCCATGGCGGGGAAGAAAATAGACCTGCCGTCCGTGCATGCGGCCGCCGATCAAGGCATCCGACGGATCGCCGAACGGCGTTTCCACGCGCCGCTCCGTCGGATCTTCCACGCCCTCCATCTGATAAAGGCCGCTCCCGCCGATGATGCCGATGGCCGGTTCATTTCCAGTCATTGCGGCCGATTAAATCCGAAAGCAAAAACAGCGCAAGCTTCCAACTGGCGAGGAGTGCTCTGGCGTTGGCGCTCCCGCGCGGTTTGTGTCACACTCCGCTCTCCGCGATGCCCAAATTCTTTATTAAGACTTACGGCTGCCAGATGAACGAGCGCGACTCGGAACAGGTCGCGCATTCCCTGCTCGTGCGCGGTTACGAACGCGCGACCAACGAAAGTGAAGCCGACGTTGTATTGCTCAACACCTGCAGCGTGCGCGACATGGCGGAGCAAAAGGCGCTGGGCAAGATGGGCATGCTTGGGCAAATCGCGAAGCGGCGCCCGGAGACAGTCTTCGGTTTTCTCGGTTGCATGGCCCAGGCGCGCGGCGATTCGCTCTTTGCCGCTGTCCCGCATCTGGATCTCGTCGTCGGCACGCAAAAATTCCATCGCGTCGCGGACTACGTCGAAGAGCTGCTCGAGAAAAAACGGGCGCGCCGGATGGATGATCCGCGCTTTTCCATTTGCGACACGGACGCAGAGGCCGGCTCAGCGGAAACGATTCGCGATCACGAGCTGAAACAGCGACAGGCGACCGCGTTCGTTTCGATCATGCAGGGCTGCAACATGCATTGCACGTTTTGCATTGTGCCCAGGACCCGGGGTCCCGAGCGGAGCCGATCGATCGACGAAATTGTGCGCGAGGTGCGCGATCTCGTGGCCCAGGGAGTGAAAGAAGTCACGCTCCTTGGCCAAATCGTGAATCTCTACGGCCGCCACGAGTTCGCAGCTGTAGCCGGGGTCGGCGACCCCAGCCACAAGAAGAGTCCTTTCGTTCAACTGCTCGAAGCCGTTCACGCGATCGATGGCCTGAAGCGGCTACGTTTCACCTCGCCGCATCCGATCGGATTTCGCGACGATCTGCTCCGGGCGTTGAGCGATCTGCCGAAACTGGCGGAGCACGTTCACCTCCCACTTCAATCCGGCTCGGATCGCATCTTGAAAGCCATGCATCGGCCTTACACGGCGGAAAAATATCGCTCGCTCGTGAAGCGCATTCGGGAAACGCGCGACGAAATCGCGATCACGACCGACGTCATCGTCGGTTTTCCGGGCGAAAATGATAATGATTACCAACAGACCCGCGACCTCGTAGAAGAAATCCAATTCGATAACGCGTTTGTCTTCCGTTACTCGACCCGCCAGGAAACACCCGCCGCCACGATGCCCCAAATCGATGAGCGCGTGAAAGAAGAGCGCAATCAGGATCTCCTGGAAGTGGTCGACGCCTCCGCCCAGCGCATCAACGCGCGCCTCATCGGGCGCGCTCTCGAAGTTTTGTGCGAAGGACCGAGCCGGACGAACAAGGCGCGCTCGATGGGACGCACCCGCACGAACAAGATCGTCGTCTTCGAAGGCGAACCGCACCATGCGGGCCAGCTTTTCGATGTGCACATCGCCGAAGCGACCGGATTCAGCTTGTATGGAACGCCGGTCATGCAACCGTCCTCTCCGGTTTTCGCATGATCTATCATTTGTCGCTTCAAACCGCCGGATATCTCGCCGGAGTTTTTCTGTCGCTCTTTGGTCTCTGGGGACTCGTTCGGCCCGCCGCTTCGCAGGCCGCCGCCCGCAGTCTGCCGCGCTCGCGCGTGGCCGGCTTTGTCCTCTTGACCGTCGCGTTTTTCTGGAGTTTCTGGCTCCTGGCTACGATGGAAATGGGAGAGTTCTCGGGCTTCCGCAAACCGCTCCTCTTTATTTTGCCAGCCGGCTTTCTTCTCGTTCTCCGATTTGTGGACGAGTTCCTGGCTGCGCGCGCCCTCGGTATTCTTTTTTTGCTCGCTGCCGAGCCGCTTCTGGATGCCGCGTTTTTCCGGAGCGAAACCAGCCGGCTCCTCGTGACGGTTTTCGCTTATCTGCTAATCATCGTCGGATTGTTTTGGGTCACCATGCCCTATCTTTTGCGGGATCAGATTAATTGGAGCGCGCGCACGAACGGCCGCTGGCGCTTTACCCATGGGCTCGCGTTTCTCTACGGCGCCGCCATTCTCGCCTGCGCCGTGGCGCGTTATTGAACCATATCCTGGTCATTCGCGGCGGCGCGATCGGCGACTTCGTCCTCACCCTGCCGGCGATCAAACTGCTGCGCGATCGCTTCCCCGAAGCGCGCTTGGAAATCCTCGGCCATCCACACATCGCCGCGCTCGCGGAAAAGCGTTTCTATGCGGACGCGGTCCGCTCAATCGAATCGGCCTCGCTCGCAAAATTCTTCGCGAGAAACTCCGAGCTGCCGGCTTCCTTGGCTGATTACTTTGGCGGGTTCGATTTGATCGTGAGTTACCTTTACGATCCGGACAAAATTTTTGAAGCGAATGTGAGAAAGTGCGGCGACCGGGCATTCGTTCCCGGGCCGTCCAAGATGGACAATAGCGAACACGCGGCGCTTCAGTTAGCGCGTCCGCTTAAGACGCTCAGCCTTTTTCTGACTGATCCGGCCGCGCGCATCTTTCCGAGCGAAGCAGATCGCAGCGCTGTCCAATCTTTCCGCGGCAGCGCACGTCAAGACTCGATCGCCCTTCATCCCGGCAGCGGCAGCGAGACCAAGAATTGGCCGATCGAAAATTGGAGAGAACTCGGCGACTCGCTCCTGTTGAAAGGACACAGCCTCGTGGTTGTCGCCGGGGAAGCGGACGCGGATCGGGCGCGGTTGCTGCAAGCAGCATGGAACGGCAAGCCGGTTCAATTCGCCGAAAATTTGCCGTTGCCCCAGCTCGCTGCCGTGCTCGAGGGCAGCCTTTTTATTGGGCACGATAGCGGAATCTCGCACATTGCCGCGGCCGCGGGCGCACGCTGCATTCTGCTTTTCGGCTGGACCGACCCGGCCATTTGGGCGCCGGCGAATGCAAACGTAACCGTGCTTCGCGCGCCCGAAGGCAAAATGGAGCTGCTGGAGATGGAAGCTGTGTTGTCGCAAATTAACTAACGCAGGTCATCCCGAGGCTGGCGAAGCGCGCCGAGGGACCTCACAACTGCAACTTGCGCTATCGCGAGAATTCACGCGTTCCATTACGACATTGGCGTGTTGTTTCGCGGAAGCGGCTCGACCGCCTGGGAGGTCCCTCGCCGTCTCCGCGGCTCGGGATGACACGCTAATTACGAGCTGATGCGCATCGGCATCAGGACGTAGAGAAACGGCGTCTGAATCTTCAGCACGCCGGGGCTCATTTCATCGATGAGATCGAGAAAGACTTCGTCCTCGGTCAGTGCGCGCAGGGGCGCCATGAAAAATTCCGGGTTGAACGCGATCGAAAAATCGCGCCCCTTGTAAACCACCGCCAGCGACTCTTTCGCTTCGCCCACTTCCGGCGTGTTCGCGGTGATGTCGATATTGTTTTTCGTGAAATTCAGTTTGATCGAGTTCGACTTGTCGCTGGCCAGCAGCGAAACGCGGCGGAGCGAATTCAGAAATGTCTCGCGCTCGAGTGTGACGCGTTCCTTCGTCTCCGTCGGGATCACCTGCTTGTAGTTCGGATAATTTCCTTCGATCAATTTCGAAACGAGGAGCGTGTTGTTCAGCTCGAAGGCGATCTGGCCGCTGCCGACGCTCATCTTGACTTCGCCGTCGTCGGTCAGGAGCCGGCCCAATTCCGTCACCGCCTTGGTCGGCACGATAATGTCCGCCTCGTGGCTCCGCGGGAATTCGAGCTCGATGTCGACCATCGCGAGGCGCCGGCCATCGGTGGCCACGAGCGTCAGTTTATTTTCCTTCAGGCTGAAGAGCAGGCCGTTCAGGACATAGCGCGTCTCATCTGTCGAGATCGCGTAGGAAGTTTTTCGCAATCCATCGCGCAAATCCTTCTGCCGAATCGTGACGACTTTCGCGCTGTCGAACTTCGGCAACGGCGGAAACTCTTCCTCCGGCAACCCGAGGATCTTGAAAAAGCTTTGCCCGCTCCGGATCGACGCGGCGTTCTTGCCGTCGACTTCGACGGAGACTTCGCTCGAGGGCAGCTCGCGGATGATCGTGAAGAGCCGCCGCGCCGGCAAAGTCGTCGCACCTTCCTTCTCTACGCTGGCTTCGAAAGCGCCGCGCACTCCAACATCGAGATCGGTCGTGGTCAGATGAACCTCGCCGCCTTTCGCCTGGAGCAGAACGTTGGAGAGAATCGGGAGGGTCGTGCGGGTGCTGACGACGTTTTGCACCTGTTGCAAACCTTCGAGCAGCTTTTCTTTGGTAGCGCTGAATTTCATGTCGGAACGGAAAGCTAAGATGTAAGGCTTACGATTTTATTCGGCAACCGCAATCTCGTTCGGGCGCGCCTGCGGATTCGCGGCCATCAACGCTGCAGCGCGCTGTCGATGAAAGAAATGGTCTGCCGAATATTGTCCTGCTCCTGCATCCGCCTCTTCACCAGCTTGCAGGCGTGCAGCACCGTGCCGTGATCGCGACCGCCAAACGCGTCGCCGATTTCGTTCAAGGAGGCCTTCGTTAATTCCCGGGCGAGATACATCGCGATCTGGCGCGGGAAAGCGATGTTCGCCGGGCGGCGCTTGCTCGTCATGTCGGCCAGGCGCACGTCGAAGTGTTCCGCCACCCGTCGTTGAATTTGCTCGATCGTCACCGCGTGCCGCGCTTCTTCCTGGAGAATGTCCTTGAGCAGATGCTCCACGACCTCGTTGGTCAGCTCCTTGCCGCTCAACGACGCGAACGATGCGACCCGCATGAGTGCGCCCTCGAGGCGCCGCACGTTGGTCCGGATCCGGTTCGCCAGGAACTCGAAAATCTCGTCGCGCAATTTGATCTGAAGCGTGTGCGCCTTCTTCCGCAGAATGGCCATCCGCGTTTCCACGTCCGGCGGTTGCAGCTCGGCGGTGAGTCCCCATTCGAAACGCGAAACGAGACGATGCTCGAGGTTCGCGATTTCCGAGGGCGGCCGGTCGCTCGAGAGCACGATCTGCTTATGGCCGTCGAAGAGGGTGTTGAAAGTGTGAAAGAATTCTTCCTGCGAACGTTCCTTGCCGCCGAGGAACTGGATATCGTCGATCAGGAGGAGATCGGCCTGGCGATAGCGCTTGCGGAATTTCACCAGGTTGTTGTGCTGGATCGCGTCGATAAATTCGTTGATGAAGACCTCGCTCGAGAGATACATCACCTTGGCGCCCTTCTTGTTTATCCCCACGTACTGGCCGATCGCCTGCATCAGGTGGGTCTTGCCCAGCCCGACGCCGCCGTAAATGAAGAGCGGGTTGTAGGTGCGCGCCGGAGTTTTCGCCACTGCGAGACTGGCAGCGTGCGCGATCTCGTTGTTCGGGCCGACCACGAACGATTCGAAATTGTTCCGCGGATTCAGGCCGAGCGTGCTGCTGGATTGCTTCGCGTCCCGGGCGGTCTCGCGGACAAATTCCCGGGTGGAAATCTCCGCGGCCTCATCCTCTTCTTTTTTCGAGGCGCCGTCGGAAGCCGTCGCGAAATTTACGGTGCGCGGCGAGCCAAAAGCCGTGACGATGGCGGCCTGCAACGCGGCCATGTGATTACTCTCAATCCAAAATTGATAGATATTGTTCGGAACCCGGAAGGTAAACGATTCATCGGTGACGTCGACGAGCTTTACAGCCG
>Ga0307478_10001246_pt1 | contig 22693 bp, 18 predicted proteins | sample atmos_gasesECM4C_2_FD_203713 | JGI IMG/M metagenome (GOLD analysis project Ga0307478, IMG submission 203713) | Hardwood forest soil microbial communities from Morgan-Monroe State Forest, Indiana, United States - atmos_gasesECM4C_05 | ecosystem: Environmental > Terrestrial > Soil > Temperate... | reverse complement strand
GCCCTCCGCCCCAGTATTAGGCTCATCACCTGGCTCCAAACCGACCGCATCCTCCAGCCATGCCATTTTCAATCCATCTAGTTCCGCCATCCCTTTGCCTACGATTCCTTGCAGGTCGCCCCACGTAGACGCAAGTTCCGTCATCAAGACTTCGATCCGGCGCTGCTGCTTTGCCCACTTTTTCGTCATCGCGCGCTTTTCTGCATCGAGGTCTTCCTGCATTCCGACGCACGTCTCCACCATTGACGACACGCGCATCCGGAATTGGATGCCAGTCAAATACCGGTACATGCGGTGCATTTTTCCGTCCTTCCCCTGCGCCGCTCCCCTGATCAGTGCGACCTCAATCAATGCCAGACGAAGCGCCTTCGCAAGCGGTAACATGCAACGCATTGCCGCAACCCAAACGCCATCCACGCGATCAAAGTTCTCCACGCCCTTTGGCATTGCGGTAGTCACGATAACGCCGACATGACTGCCCACAAGTCGCTGATCTTCGCGATTCTTAGCTAGCCAATCGTCACTCCACTTTTTCGTGCGCTTGCTTTCCCACAGGATCATGCCAACTTCGAGGCCATTGGGACCGACAACCTTATGAACAATGTCGCCCCCGGCGTGCCCTTGTAGGACCGGTTCGATATGATCGCCCGGAAATGCCGATCTCAGCAGAGCTTCAAGTTCGAGTTCCTGCACCTCACCTTGCAACTGCACTGAACCCTGGTCGACCTTCCGGCGCAAGTCGTCAATCTGTTTCCTCAGATCGCTGATTAAGAGGTCTTTCTCCGACAATTTCAGACGGTGAGTATCCTGCTCTTCTTTTTGCGCCGCCTCGCGGATCTTTATGCGCTCATCGTGAATCCGACGCTCAACTTCCAATTCAAGCTTGCGCTTCTCTTCTTCGATTGCGCGGCGTTCCTTGCGAATGGCCAGCTCGGCTTCTTCTGTTTTCGCAAGTTTCGCCTGTGTCTCTTCCAGTTCTTGCGTCGTGGCCCGGAGCTTGCTGGTGTACACGTCCGCGGCTTTCTTTTCGACTGCCTTCGTTAATACCTCACGTTCCTTTCGCAATTTCTGTTCTACGGCAGCATCAATTTCGGCTGCGCGGGCGTTCAGATTCTCCTCGATTGTGTCCAGCGACTTCAGGCGGCTTGCAAGTTCCTGCTCGCGTCTTTGAAGTGCCTGGGACTGCTGCTTCAGTTCCGCTTCGATGTATGGCTGGGCTAGGATCGTCCCCAGGGGTAGAGCAGCCCCGCATTTTGCACAGACGGCAGTCGACATCGATGTGTGACACTGAGGACAAGCGATTACGAATGTCTCGGCTTTTAACGGACTAGTTGCTTGCTGATCGTTGACCTTAGCTTTTGTCATTTAGTTTCTATCCGATCTGCACCATGATGGTCTGTGTTTTAGGTTCGATCCACGCCCGGAACGATTTTCTGCTTCGCGGTTTAAAGTGGATTCCGCGAAAGAATTCAAGCGGGTCATCTTCTCTATACTGAGAGAAGGGACCGTCACCGCGCAGCCTCAGCTCCTGGCGCTCACGAGAAAGCAGTGGCCGGGTTCCGCCGCCGCCTCCCGTTCGATAAAAGTGCACATAATTAACTTCAGTGGCTCCAAATCGTCGAATTGCAGCTCGCGTAAAATGGATTGTTCCGTCGCAACGAATCGACACTGCTGGCTCGCATGATGCGAAATCACTGTTCGTCATACGTCGTGCTGCGTTTTTGCTCAGCGTTCACGGGTGCCTCTTTCGGCAATTGCGCGTGCTACATTCTGGTGGTAATTAACCTATATATACGTTCATGTACATCAGATGGTAGTAATTTACTACTATGAGTAGTACAATGTCAAGACGAAAGTTGCAGGCTCTTCCCGATGCAAAAGCTATCGGTCGTAGAGTTCGCGAAATTCGCGGTTTTGACCTAAATCAACGAGAGTTCGCCGCACTTCTCGGTGTAGGTCAGCAGGCAATATCAAAAATCGAAAAGGGAGATGGGCTACCTAGTATTGAACTTCTACTGAAACTCAAAGAGTACTCCGGCAGAAGCATTGATTGGCTCTTGACCGGTCAGGTTGTGTAGGGGAAACGGATCACCCACTGCCCCCCCCGCGAATGCGCCGGGCTGAACTTATCTGCCGACCAAAAGGAATCAGATCTGTTCAGAACGTCAAACAATAGCGCGAAGGAAACGTGATGGAATCTGGAATCGTTGATGCACTAGCTATCACTGACGACCCACTCGTATGGATTGAAAGCTACGCCCGCTGCGAACTGTCACTGGAAGATTTGTGCGAGAAGGTGCGTGGAGCAGTTGGGAAACGATTCATCCACAATCCCCACTACCGAGTCGTCAATATAAATCAAATATGCCCGAACCGAGCGGTTCGTATCACTCCACAACACATCGAAATTCTCATCGCTAAACGACGGCTTGGAGAAATTACCGAGCAGCAGATGAGGGACTGGGCGCATATGGTCACAATCTCTGACGCATACTACTGGGAACCTGAGGACGCCGATGTAGTCGGCGGGTGGGTGAACTTCCTGTTCTTTGATTTCACGCCGCAAGAGTAGCGCCGCAGCTAGCCCATTCTCCAGAGCCGCTTGTATCTTTGGTATGCGTGGCCAAGCAGATCCCAACCCTCCTGTCGCTTCTAACCCAGCCGGCGAGAGCAGAAAATTCTCCGCAAAGCAAATAACAAGAGTAAGAATCGTACAACCCTTTCATATTCAGCAGCTTACGGCTAGTCATTTCGCCCCGGCGCTCCGTATCTTATGGCATGCGTCACCCACGAGGAGGGCAGAGCAAGGCGAACGGCCGGCGGGGTAGTGACCGCCGATCTCATCATCTGTTCACGCCAGCGCCCGAAAGGGGAAGGCTGCAAGTAGGTCACACCACTGTCCTGATTGATTGTTTGGGTTCAGTTCGCCTGCCCCAAACGGCTAAAGGACGGTTACCGCAAAAACGGAAGCCGGGGCCCCCACCCCGGTTCTACCGTGTTTCAAAGTGAATCTCGCCTGCTTAGTCATTTCCGGTTTCTCGTTTGTATCTTTCAAGCGTGGAGGGGGAATTGAGTCCATCCTCTCCGCAACAAATCTTGGACTCAAGGAGAAATAGCATGAAAGCACATCGCACCTTGAAGTCTGCGGTTGTTAAGGCAAAGCATCGCCGCAAACAGCGCCAACCATTTCCTTATGCTCGTCTCGCCAAGATGTGGGCTGCGGGAAAGTCCATTGCGACCATTGCTCAGACGCTGGGTCGCATTGACAAGCATAATCCCAACGACCCGTATCACTCGCTTCGCAATTTCATGTACCAACTGCGCAAGCGTGGGTACCGGGACGAAAATGGGCAAGTTGTGAAACTGCCCTACCATGTGGATAAGTCCACACGGAAGGCTGCTCAGCGTGCGGGACTGCGGGCGTGGGCATAGCACTCGTAGGATAGTTTGCCGCATACCTCCCCCTTTTGCGGCTCCATCCGCCCATCGTGTTCGTTGCTACTGATTACGGAGTTCGCATATCAGAACAGCGACACGCTGCGCCTTCTCATTCCATCTTCACATGCCGCAATATAGGACAAAAACAGGCGGAACGGTGAAAGGGCCCTAAGCTCGACGGACGGTCGCAGGGCGTGAATGAAAGCGCGGTGAGCGCCAAACGGTTTTGCTTTATGTTTGGCGCGAAACCGGCGCAGTCCGAAACGCCCGTCCGAGCCCGCGGCCAAGCGGGCGTCCACCCGGAAGAGGGCGCAGTGGAAGAAAGATGCGAAGCGACCTAAAGGGTAAGATTGCTCGTTTCGACGTGATTCGTTTTCGTTTCAGGTACGGGTGGCGAAGAATCAAGCTTGCCAATACCAACAACTTTGTGGCGCAAACATTTCGCGTGCTGTCTTATAGGCTTCTCTTGGGGGAAATATTGTGGATTACCTCATCTGTCACATTTTGCGCATAGGGGGAGTGCTTGTGTGCGGCGGCCTCGTCACTCTAGTGGCTGTAATTCCGTTGGCAGGAAGAATCGCTGGTAAAGGGACCACAAGGACTGAGTTCTTTTCGGCTCGGGCAGCCTTTTGGTGCGTTATGGCAGGCCTGGCGGTGCTGGTGCTAATTAGTACGGGGTTGGCGGTACGGACCGCCCTAGGGGGAAGATAGTGTCCTTCTTGGCAAAAAAGGAAATTCGCGAACGCATAACTTCTGCTGGGCTGATTAACAAAGATCTCTTTCAAGAGGCTCTGCTTCGGCAAGCATCGTATGACCTTCGCCTGGGACCGGAAATCTACATTGTTGGGGAGCAAGCTCCGAGAATGCTCGATGAAGAGGAGCCTTACGCGACACTGTCGCCGGGCCAGTTCGCGATACTGACATCGCACGAAGATATCAAAATGCCGCGCGACTTGATTGCTTTCATTTCAGTTCGGAGTAAATTCAAACTTGAAGGCCTAGTAAACATTTCGGGATTTCACGTCGACCCAAGTTTTCAAGGTCGGCTCCGCTTTGCTGTTCAAAACGTTGGACCCAGCGATATGCGCTTGAAATTCGCCGAACCCACCTTCAGCATATTTTTTGCTGACCTTTCATCGGACAACATTGAGGAAAGCCGAGAGGAACAAAAGGACATAAATTATCCTCAAGGTTCGATGGGTATACTGCTCCAGGATGTACAACTCCTTGGTGGTAGCAGCATTAGCCTGGCGTCCATCCAAAAGGAAGTTGATCGTCTCCGCACGCTGTTCATGATTTACATTCCGATTGGTGTCTCGGCAGTTGTTGCACTCATCATCAAATTGCTGAAATGATCCGAATAGCCGTGCCACTGGCGAGGGGTTCGGGTGCCGAAACCAGGTAAAGGCAGGTCGAACTGCAAGCGAAAGTATCTCTAGCGGAGATCGCTAGTTGTTGGCAGTTCCTCGAAGAACCAATCGCGTCAATTCCGAGGATCTCGATGGGGGGGTACTCTTAGTCGTGAGAACTGACAGGAGCGGGCATTTTGCTGCTTAAATCGAAAGTTCTTGGCGAGTACTCGTCAAAGTTTCTGAGGTTCGGTCCCACGCCTGTTTTTGAGGCGTTCTGGCGATTTGCGGCCGAAAGGCAGGCAATTTTTTTTCGCCGATTGGCCGGCGCGGCGTCCCCTTGGACGAACGATCCGATCTTATCTCAATTCAAATTCACAAACGTCTACCGTGCTTCCGATCGGGTCAGCCAATTCCTGATTCGTGAAGTGATATACAACGGTGATCAATCGGTCCGAGAAGTGTTTTTTCGGGTTGTTCTTTTTAAGTTGTTCAACAAGATCGAAACGTGGCGACTGCTTGCGAACGCTCTGGTCGATCCAGTTAGTACTGCAACCCCGCTCAGCAGGATTCGCGACATTTTGTCAGGCGTTCGCGCGTCTGGACTGAAACTTTATTCGGGCGCATACATAATGCCGAGCGGTACTGGGGTTTTCCGATCGGAGAGGAAGTACGAATCTCATCTCGGCCTTATCGAACATATGCTTGATCGATCGGCGCCTGAACGCCTGGCCGAATGCAAGACAATGAGCCAAGCATTCGCTCTGTTGCGTTCATACCCAATGTTAGGAGATTTTCTTGCCTATCAGTACGTCATCGATCTCAACTACAGTGATGCGACCGATTTTTCAGAGTCGGAGTTTGTCATGCCTGGCCCCGGCGCAAAGAGCGGTATTAGGAAATGCTTCGGACAACTGGATGGGATGACAGAGTCTGATCTTATCAAAATGGTGAGCGACGAGCAGGAAGAGGAATTTGAGCGACTAGGGCTCAAATTCCAATATTTGCCAGGGCGACGGTTGCAGTATATTGATTGTCAGAATCTTTTCTGTGAGATTGATAAATATTCCCGAGTCTCACATCCAGAGATTCAAGGGCAGTCGGGTAGGACACGTATAAAACAAAGATTTCGCCCCAGCGGCGCGCCCTGTTCGCCATGGTATCCGCCTAAATGGGGAATCAACAACCTGTTCCATAACGCAGGGTTGGGTCTACATTTGGTCGGGAGTCATGAGCCTTCATAGACAAGGGTCCGGCTTGCCAAATTCGCTCGTACCAATCCGCCGTTGTTCTTGCGAAGTTCGCGAAATGCTTGAAAGCCGGACAGGATCGCGTTTTCCCATTCCCACAAAGCACAGCGTTCAACTTCAAAGCCTTTAACTAGCGTGCGAATACGCTTGAGTAGGTCATACTCTATCGCTGTCACTCCTTCAAAAAACGCGTGCTCAACAGCGTAGTTGAAGACCCAGGTAGAAACGCCTTCCTCAATAATCTGCGCTCTAGCACCGTCCTGCACCTCGTCCATGATCCTGTCGCTCTTCCGCTTGCACTTGAGAAGAGCTCGGGCAACAGGGGACCAGCCTAAGACAGCGGCGTACGAGAGATGGAAGACATCATGATAGCGATAGCCGTCGTCCTCAACCATGTTGTCTGTCAAACGGTCGCCGATCTTGATGCCGTTGCACTTCTGTATCACATAGCTCTTACCGTCTACGCGTTTCTCGATGAAAGACATATTGATCTCTCTCGGAAGTCGCTCCTCCACGTCGAAGTGTTCATCGAACAGCGGAGTTGGAGTTGCATCCTGCCCCGGCCAACGATCTTTGATCTTTTTGGCGTTAAGCGCAGCGGCCTCGTGGAGGTCCACGCCACCGACCGCAGCACTTCGGCAGAGAAGATCGAAAACCGCAGCAAGCCTCTGTTGGAATAGGTGGTGATCTGAATCGAATGCGCCGTCTTCAAATTCTTTTAGTATGCCTCCGACTTTGCCACCAAGCTGAATCAGCATGGCTTCAAATTCTCCGCTGGAAAGGTCACTCTGTCGCGCCTGCCGGGAACCCTCTTCAATACTCGCGATTATGTTCTTTTCGGGTATTGCGGGGTCAGCCCTTAGTTTCGCGAGACTGGTGAGCGTCCCTCCTGCGCATGATGACGCATTCGTTAAATACCAAAGGACATCTCCAAGTTCTTCCAAGACTCCCGCGCGATAATCGGAATAGGCTCCATGGTCTCGTCGCTTCTTTTTCAATTCCGCCAGTAGACTTCCCGTCTCACCGAACAACCCGAGAAGATAAAAGGACAGTCCCGAGCCGCCGACACGTCGATTTTGATCAGTTGATTCCGCAATCTGCTGATACTCATCGAACTCAATGGCATTGGCACGACTCATAGTACTGAAGCTCGTTGTTCCCATTTCCCTCCTCATTGTGTAGCGAAGTGAGTTTCTCTTTGAACTCCAACGGCTGCAAGGTGTTCGTCCAGAAAGGTCCTGGCCTGGGTGACTCGTTCCCTAATTCGTCCCCTTCCTCGATGCAGTTCGGCGTCAGCGTGGGTGCTGACGCAGAGCAGTTCTCCGACGCCACACCCTACTTGAGCGGCAACAAAGCGCATCAATCGGCCGAGGCCGAGAAAGTTTCCGTAGCCATGGCTAATGAAGTGGTGGTTACGATACAGGCCAGCCAAATGAACTTTCTGCTGTGAAACGTCCAACTTGAATGAGAGGTGACTCAGACAAGGAAAACTCATATATCCTGGATCAAGTCCTGCCGAGAAAATAGCAAGGTCGTAAGCAGAGCTCTTTGGCGCAGGATTATCGATTTCCTTCTTCATTCGATCAATGATCTTCTCCAGCTGCGGGACGGGGGAGCCTCCCTCCTTACTCCTCCATGCAAGCAGCCTCTCTAAATAGGAGTCAGCGTGCTTGCTGTTGGCTTCCTTAATTAGGGGAGCAGCAAATTCTTTCATTCGCTTCATCGTTTTAGAAAAGTCCTGACCAGGCGGTGCCAACACATGTGGCCAAATGGCGTTCGCATTCTCCATCGTTGAAATTGCTCCTGTTTCTTTTGCAAGCGCATCCACGATCTGTGTGATTCCTTTGAATTCGGTCTGCGGATCTGAAATCGCGGTTACCAGATGGAAGCACTTTCCATCCGGCTCCCCGAGTAGGTATTCCATAATACTTACCCATGCATCAGCATTGTTTGCCGCAGTAAGAAATTTGCTCATTTCAACTCCTTCACGTCTCGATGTTCCAAAGTTGCTTGCAATGAGAGGAAAAGTACTGAGCGGTAAATCTGCCCAAGCCTGCATCTCCCCACTTTGGTCCCCAGGAATTCAGAAACACAATTTGTTCTTCCAGCCCGGTCGCCTCGATATCAACGATAAGAACTGCGTGCCTGCCCACTTGCTTTTCACCTGCGTTAGGCAACGGCAATAATCCAGTAGGACCGGCTCGGTATGCACCTCTAAAAAGCTCTATTGCAGCCACGACAGGAATGTTCTTGCCTAGCGATTGTCGAACAACTGACAGGTCAATTGGCTGTCGCTTGAGGGTCGTGAGAATTCTGCTCTTCCCATCCGCGAACGCCGACGGGCTGGGAACACCGAGTAACGAACTTTTCCGTCGATAGGGATGCAGTTGCTCAAGGCACTGACCATCGGACAGTAAAGTCTCGCTAGCGGCCACAACTGTTGTGCCGCTCCCTGGTCGCTTCAGGCCATCGCGTGTCTTACATCCGTAGAACAGGAATTCCTCCGATAAATCAAGGTCAAGCTTTGGCTTGGACGCGCAGCAAATGTCAAGCCAGTACTCGTGCAGAGCGCTCACGGCAAAAGCCACACACGTTGGGCGTTCGCCTTGGTCCCTTGCCCGTTTATTAAAGTGCTGTCGAATTTCGGGCGGCATTTACGCTAGCTTTGGGAGAACGAGCGGCCCCGTCCGTCTCAAGTGCTGTGGGCGAATGTCAATTGAGAAGTCCGCGGCCGCGCTCTCCTCATCCCATGAACGTTTCTTTTCCAAAACCAGCTTTGAGTCTTGTGCGTTTTCCTGCAATTGCGCAACAAACTCGTGGACTTGAACCCCTCCAATTTCCTCACCGTTATCGTCGTCTTTATACGTGTCCTCCATAAATTGCACACCAGTTGCAACTTCAATCGGCAACCAGGTGTAGCCCGATGTCGGAATCTCTTGCAGCTGTATGCGAATCGTGTCTTGCGGTGCCGGAAAGATTTCCTTTCCGTTCCAGCGTTCATTAACCACCCAGATATCATGGCGACCAAGGCTCTCATTTTCGTTCAGTTCCTGCTTAATTTGCTTTGGTTTCAGATCCCGTAAACTGCTTGCTGCGGGATGAGAAATCAACTTCAGCGTTTGAAGTTGATTGACCGTCGCCAAATAGCTGGAACCTATGTTGAGTGCCAAGAGGTAAACATCCGGAGGCCGAAGGCTTTCAGCACGCAGCTTGAGGTCGCGGAGCGAATTGACGACGAGCGCCTTTGGCATCAGGAAAAACGCCGCAAATGCTTCTGCTTGATTTTCTTCCTCATCAAGGCCATTGCGCTCTTCTGGCAAATAGCCCAAGTTCGTATCGAAACTGATTGTCTTATGCTTTAAGAACAGGTGGCCCAATTCGTGGGCAGCCGTATACCTCTGAACACTGAGTGGCAAGTTGGAATTGATCAAGAGGCCCGGCGTCGCTTTGCCGCTTGGAACGTATGCGCCAAACATCGACTTTAGAGGTCTAAAGAAAACACATGCTCCCACTCTCCGAAGCGCTCCGAAAACGTCTATCCGGGCTCTGGGATCTATTCCAAATTGTTTGTGAGCGCGGTGAGCAGCACCCATCGCCATCACAATCGTTTGCTTCCGATCCATGTCAGTCTCCAGCCTGATTCACGCCGTTCTTGTGACGAAGATATTCCGCGAATCGAAGAATCTCTTCTCGGTCCTCTTTCTTGAGATCGCGCGTCATTGAACGCAGTTTGACTTCAACTGGATCGTTCCCTGCGCCAGTCTCGTCCTCTAACTCTTCCGTCCCCAGGAAGTATTCGACTGGCCTTTCGTACAACTTCGAGAAGCGTTTCAGTTCTAAACTGCTAACGTTCCTTTTCGCGGCCTCGATTTCTGATATTGCAGGACGTGGAATTCCCGTCTGCTGAGCTACATACTCTTGTGAGAGACCCAAATACTCGCGAGCTTCCTTTAAGCGCTTCGCAAGGCCTTCTTTCTCATCTTCTAATTTCATGGTTTCTCCTATGCGCGATTTTGAGACCGGTTTTGCTTATTTGATTGCCGGCCTTCGAGAATTCCAAGGCTGCGGCGCAAACCTGATAACGTGGCCAACGACCGATGGTTCAAGATTTCTCTCGGAAGGGCCGAACCAAAAACCTCGTCCAGGGCGCTGAGTATCTCGGCTGATGCAAACGAATCCACGACATCATCGTCGGGGTGGGCCAAAGCGTGGGCGAGAATCGCGTCAACGTCCAAGTCTGGGTCGCACAGTTTTTGTTGTTCGAGGGCCTCGCGAAGGACCGTTAGTGCCCGGTCTGTCACATTGGCCCCAACAATCCTTTGAGGCTGCGTATTCGGTGTCGCCATAACACTTGTAATGCTACCTCAGAATGTAGGAAAATCCAACAATTATTTTAGTATGTGTTCGATTTTACGACAACCATTGAAGACTTCAATCTAACGTATTGTTTTTAAACGGTTTACCAAAGACCCAAGAGGTTTGAATCGCCGCTTGCTTCTATTAAAACGCCTTCGACTTGATATCATTCAGGTCGTCAGTAAATAACTGAAAAACGAGGTTAGAAGGCATTGCGTGCAGGCGTTCTCATCATTGGTTCTCTCTTGTGGGATGAGAATGGCGGGCGCGAGGAATGGCGGCGGCAGGGTCTAAGAGCGCAAGACTGCAAACGTGTTGCTGTGCCGATTCGGTACGGCCGATTCTCGGACAACCGCCACGCTTACACCATGGTTTTTTCGACACTCTGCTACAAGCACAACCAATTGGGCCAAGGCGTTGTTGTCCCATTCACGAGGTCTATTAAATCGCTTGATGATCTGCTCGGTGAGGTTGAGTGTCTCGCGAATGCCGAGGGCTTGAGCCGAAACTGGCAATGGGGTGCCGTTGGGATATTGAAGAATCCCGCGTTTCGCTTATCCCGAGGCATTGTGCAAGGATGGACCAAATATTTCAGGCAGAACACGCCGAACTATCGGGGTTTTACTGCTCATACTCGAAGTGAGGCGCCGGTACTAGACCGCAAAGGCTTCCTGCATATCCGGTGGCCGGTCGCCAGTGACCATAAACAAGTGGCGTATGATCTCCTGTTGGCAACGCCCACCAAGCCCAAGATCAAGGACGCACCGGCTATGCGGCGATATCCTCGTCCAAAAGAAGTTGCCCAGTCTGCCCTGACCGACGAATCTGAATACTTCCTCAACAACGTCACTAGTGGAATTGGGACGTCGCAGGACCCCTTAATTTGGAAATGGATGTCACGACTTCAACCGGACTTCGCCGCAGAACGGCCTGATATCACGTGTCTGTTGGGCAAGGGGTGAGAAATGGCCGCAAACTGCTTCTGAATTATTGCCATGCCGACAGCGTTCCCAATTTCTGACTACACCAGCAAGTCCCCAGGAAAACTCTCCGTTTTTAGATTGGAAGCAGCCGCCCGGTCTTCCCCCGTTGATCTTAATTTGCCCGCATTGTCGGATGAGTCCGGCTCGAATCTGTCAGACCGACTGCGATTTTGGCACACCCTTGGCGGCAGGTCGCCCATTCCAATAGTCCGTCTGACTATCAGAAAACTGGATCTGGATGAACAGGCGCTCGTTCATTGTCATCTTGAGGCGGATGGAACGCTTACAATCCTCAGCAATAGCAAAGAATATGCATTACGATTCTTCCGCTGTGTGTTCGTCAACAGCCCACCTGCATTTGGAAGCAGCAGAGATTGGAAAGTCAAGAGTGGCTGGATCAAGAACAAGAGCGCAGTCGCATTTTTTGGCGGGTCCGCTGCGGGAGCACTTGGATGGGGTCCAAGAGTGCCTCGTGAAGTCGAAGACTCGATGAAAGAAGCATTCCGCAGCATCGAAAAGAGAAACTGGAAATCCTGCGTCGTCATGTGCCGCCGAGGACTGCAAGCCCTCATGGACGTGGCATATCACCGGTTCTTTGGTGCGAAGCCCGCCAAAAGCCTAGATCTAAATGCAATCGTGAGAAAGTTTGAGGCTCTCAATCCGCTACCTATCCCAAAACACTGGCTAAATATTGCCGATGCGGTTAGAAATATCGGTAATGTTCCTGGTGCTCATCCGCGCGCCATCGCTGGTTACAAATTCTCCAAGTCAGATGCGGTCTTGGCTTATAGGAACATGTCTTCCTTTATGTCTGCTTACTTTGAGAAGATTGCCCGCTGAAGATTTTTTACTCGGCTCTTGCAAGGTCAAATCCTTGAATCCGTGAACGAGCCCTCGTCCTCCCTGACATTGAAAGATTGGAAACTCCAAGCGAGCATGGAATTGTGCGCCCGCCGGTGACGGGTAGTAAACTACTCCGCGTCATCAATTTATGGCCAAACAGCGCAGTAATTCCACGAAGTCCTCAAACGGAGCGAATCTCGGATTCGAGCAAAAGTTATGGGCCGCCGCAGACAAACTCCGCGGGCACATGGACGCCTCCGAATACAAGCACGTCGTTCTTGGGCTGATCTTTCTCAAGTATATTTCTGACGCTTTTGAGGAGCGCCACGCTGAGTTGCAGAAGGAAAGGCACGCCGATCCCGAAGACCGTGACGAGTATGCCGGAGCCAACGTCTTCTGGGTACCCAAGAAGGCCCGCTGGCCGCACCTTCAAGCCAACGCCAAACAGGCTGAAACTGGCAAGATCATTGATGAGGCAATGCTTGCCATTGAGAAGGATAATCCACAACTCAAAGGCGTGCTTTCCAAGGACTACGCCCGACCAGCACTCGACAAGCAGCGCCTGGGCGAGTTGATTGACCTCGTCGGCACCATCGGACTCGGTAACAAAGAGAATCGCTCCAAGGACATCCTGGGCCGCGTCTATGAATATTTCCTCGGCCAGTTTGCCAGCGCAGAAGGCAAGAAGGGAGGGGAATTCTACACGCCGCGTTGCGTTGTCCGGCTTCTGGTGGAGATGATTGAGCCGTACAAGGGGCGCGTTTACGATCCATGCTGCGGATCGTCGGGCATGTTCGTGCAAAGCGAGGAATTTATTGAGAAGCACGGCGGACGCATCGGTGATCTTTCCATTTACGGGCAGGAATCTAATCCCACCACTTGGAAGCTCGCCAAAATGAATCTGGCATTGCGTGGGATAGAAGCCAATCTTGGCCCGCACCATGCCGATACCTTCCGCAACGACTTGCACAAGGATTTGCGCGCGGATTTCGTTCTAGCTAATCCACCGTTCAACATGAGCGACTGGGGCGGCGAGAACCTAAAAGAGGACATCCGCTGGAAGTACGGCGTCCCGCCGACCGGCAACGCAAACTTTGCGTGGGTGCAGCACATGATTCATCATCTTGCGCCCGCTGGAATTGCCGGGTTTGTGCTTGCAAACGGCTCAATGTCGTCGAATCAGTCAGGCGAGGGTGAGATTCGCCAGCACTTGGTTGAAGGCGATCTAGTGGATTGCATGATCGCTCTGCCGGGGCAGCTTTTCTACGGTACACAGATTCCTGCTTGTCTATGGTTTCTGAGTAAAACCAAGAAGAACGGCAGGTTCAGCAACCGGCAGAGTAAGACTCTTTTCATCGATGCTCGGAAGCTCGGGGTAATGACAGATCGTACCCACCGCGAGTTGACTGATTCCGACATCACTCGCATTTCTCAAACTTATCATGCTTGGCGTGGCGAAAAGGATGCTGGTGAATACAAAGACATCGCTGGCTTCTGCAAAAGTGCAACGATGGATGAGATCCGTCAGCGCGACCACGTACTGAATCCGGGTCGGTATGTTGGCGCGCAAGACATTGAAGACAGTCTTGAGCCATTCCACCAGAAACTGGAACGGCTTGTTAAGACCTTAGGACAGCAGATGAAGCAAGGGGCGCGATTGGACGCTGCAATCACCGCTAACCTCAAGGATCTTTCCGCATGAAAGTCGAAGGGACGAGCCCGGACGAGGGAATCTACCCGCGTGGGTTTTTTTCGGCGCGGAAGTGGCCCTGGCCTCTCGTGCAGTCGGAAAAGCTCGTCGTACTGAACTATGGCAAGGCCCTACGCGATGGAGATCGCCAGTCGGGCAACGTTCCGGTCTACGGTACGAATGGACGGTGCGGTTGGCACGATAAATCCCTTACAACAGGTCCTGGTGTGATCCTCGGTCGAAAGGGCCAAGGTCCGCTGGGTGTCGAATGGTGTGATTCGGATTTCTGGGTGATTGATACGGCGTACTTTGTTACGAGAAAAACCGAGCAGCTCGATCTCCGTTATTTCTATTATTTGGTCAAATATATTGGGTTGAACCACTTGAAGGACGGTACTTCGAACCCCAGCCTTTCGCGACCTACTTTTTACGACCTATTGCTTCCAGTGCCGCCGCTTCATACGCAATGTGCTATTTCGCGTTTTCTCGCGACTCTGGACGAGAGAATCGACCTGAACCGACGCATGAACCAAACGCTAGAAGAGATTGGGCGCACCCTTTTTGAGGAGTGGTTTCCCGGAGTTGTTACTAGCGACGGGCAAAAGTCCAGTCATTTGTTTGGTGAGATTGCATCGGCTAGTCGTGAAAGCCTAAGCCCACTTCAGTATCCAGAAGAAACGTTTGACCACTACAGCATCCCGGCTTATGACGAGGGACAACTCCCAGTCGTTGAGGAGGGCAGACAGATTAAAAGCAACAAATTCATCGTGCATGCCAATTCCGTACTCTTGTCGAAATTAAACCCCAGAATTCCCCGCACGTGGTTACCGTCTGTCAGCGAACAGAGAAGGAGCCTTTGCTCGACCGAGTTCATCGTACTTCGTCCAAATGAGGGCTGGTCGAGGGAATTCGTTTACGCTCTTTGTAACTCGACCATCTTTCAGGAGGCGTTTTCAGGGATGGTAACGGGGACCTCCGGCAGTCATCAGCGCGTAAAACCTGAATACCTTGAAAAGCTGCCCGTCCAGTTACCCACAAGGGAATTAGTCGCAAAATTCACTCAGGTCATCAAGCCGGCTCATGCCAGAGCCGCATTGAATCTACAGCAGAACGCCACCTTAACGACTCTTCGCGACGCGCTTCTTCCCAAGCTCGCCTCCGGTGAAGTCAAAATTGCTCAACAACCTCACGCCACGGGGGCTACGCTGTGACGCTACAAACGATCGAATCAAAAGATGTAAGCCTAGGCGATCTGTTCGCTAATTTCTTTGTCGTGCCTAACTTTCAGCGCGAGTACGTGTGGGGTACAGACGAAGTACGGCAACTCTTGGAAGACGTCTATGCCGAATACTCGGACTCGGATCGAAATACCGACTCTGAATATTTCATTGGCACGATAGTCACGTGCGTGGGCGACGACGCTGTGTACCAACTCATTGACGGGCAACAGCGCATGACCACTTCATATCTTGTCCTGTGTGCGATTCGCGACTACATGAAGCAAATCCAGGGCGGGGAGATCCAAGCGCTCACTCCGCAGATCGCCGCGACATCTGTGGATCGCAAAGGCCGCGATGTTTTCAGATACAGAGTTGCTCTCCAATATGAAGACAGTTGCGGTGTACTGGAAACCGTCGCGAAGGCCGAAACGGCTCCTAACGGCAAGAATTCCACACGTTCGGTCAGGAACATCCTAAACGCATACGAAGTCATCAAGGGCTTTCTGGAAGAGCAGTGCAAAGACGAGAAGTCTTTGCGGAGTTTCTATGCTTACTTTACCCAGAATGTGAAACTGATTCGAGTCAAGACGATCAGCATCACACACGCGTTGAAGATATTTGAGACGATCAACGACCGTGGCGTCGGTCTGGATTCGATGGACCTCCTGAAAAATCTCATCTTCATGCAAGCCAGCATGAAGCAATTCGACAAACTGAAGTCACAATGGAAAAAAGTCGTTGATCCGCTCGATAAAGCGCGTGAGAAGCCGCTCAGATTTTTGCGCTATTTCATTTTCGCTAGCTACAAGGTGGAACGGCTCCGCGAAGAGCAAATCTACGAGTGGTTCAGCAGAAACGAGCGCCAATGCGGCTACAAAGATCAGCCATTTGTTTTCGTGGACGAGTTAATCGACGCAGCTGAGGCCTACACCAAGTTCGCAAAAGGTCTGAATGCCGACGGCTCCGAGAATCGTTTTCTAAAGAACATTCGCGCGATGAGCGGGGCAGCCCGTCAGCATTTGATTCTTCTGCTCGCTGGCAGAAGCCTATCTGAAGAGTTGTTCACCACTCTTTGCTCCGAGATCGAAAATCTGTTTTTCGCCTACGTGATCACACGCGAGGCGACTCGTGAGTTTGAAAGGAAGTTTGCTGATTGGACCACGGCTCTGCGTGCAGTCCGTAACGAATCGCAGCTAGAGGATTTTCTCCAAGAGCATTTTCGCCCAGAAAAGGAACGCCTCGCGGCCCGATTTGAACAAGCGATGCTCCAGCTGAGGGAGGACTCGCTTCAGAAGTATCGACTCCGTTACGTCCTCGCAAAACTGACCCAACACGTTAATGAAGAAGCTTTTGGCGCTGAGACCGAGGGCGATCTAGATGGGTTCCTAGACGGAACCAATCATATCGAACATGTCCTCCCTCAGACTCCGAGTGAAGCAGTCCTCAAGGAATTTGACAGACGCGATGATGCAGACGAATTTGCAGGGTGGCTTGGTAACCTCGTCTTGGCAGAAGAGACGATCAACTGCTCGCTTGGCAATCTGCCATTCTCCAAGAAACAGCCAGAATACAAGAATTCGAGATTCCTTCTGACAAGACTTATGACGGGCAAGATATCCCTGGGGAAAAATACGGCGATGAATAGGGCCGTTGGGGAGTTGCCCACGTTTGACGCTTGGTCGGCGGAATCGATTGAGAAGCGCCAAGAGGCCTTGGCGAAACTTGCGCGCAAGGTTTGGGACATGCCACGTCCGAAAGCTAGATCAGCGGGGTCGGCGAAGGACTAATGCCTATCTCCGGCGTCGCAGAATCTACGGTGGAAGAAGCTGCACTCTCCTGGTTCGAAGAACTGGGGTACGCCATAGTCCACGGTCCCGACATTGCGCCGGGTGAGCTCTTTGCGGAGCGCGAGGGCTACGGTGATGTAGTTCTAGTAAAACGCTTGCGTGAAGCGCTTCAGCGTATCAATTCCGACATGCCTGCAGAAGCCGTTGACGAGGCTGTCCGGCGCGTGCTGCATCCCGAAACTGCCAGCCTAATAGAGAACAACCGACGCTTCCACCAAATGCTGGTGGAAGGCGTCCCCGTGGAATACCGCCGAGACGACGGCTCCATTGCCGGCGATCTGGTCAAGCTGATTGATTTCGACAATCTGGAAAACAACGACTGGGCCGCTATCAACCAATTTACCGTCATTGAGAACAAGACCAACCGCCGTCCCGATATTTTGGTCTTCATCAACGGTTTACCGCTTGGGGTGATTGAACTCAAGAACATTGGCGACGAGAACGCCACGGTTCGGGGCGCATTCAACCAGATCAACACCTACAAGAGTGACGTTCCTACGCTCTTTGCTTACAACGAGCTCGCTGTGATTTCAGACGGCATTAATGCCAAGGCTGGCACGCTTACTGCTGACTGGGAACGCTATATGCCTTGGCGCACGGTCGACGGCAAGGATATAGCCCCCAAGGGTTCATTACAGCTAGACGTGCTGATTAAGGGCATTTTTGAGAAGAGCCGCTTCCTCGACTTGGTGCGCAATTTCGTCGTGTTTGAAAATGACGGCGGACAAATCGCCAAGAAAATGGCTGGATATCACCAGTTTCATGCGGTGAATAAAGCCGTGGACAGCACTCTCAGGGCAGCCGCGTTACGCGGCGACCGCCGAGCTGGCGTGGTCTGGCACACGCAGGGCAGCGGCAAGAGCCTTTCAATGGTCTTCTATGCCGGCAAGCTGATCCGGCATCCCAAACTGGAGAACCCGACCATTGTTGTCCTGACCGACCGCATTGACCTGGATGGACAGCTTTTTGGAACGTTTTCTCGCTGCGAACACGTTCTTCGACAAACGCCAGAGCAGGCAGATAGCCGCGACGACCTTAAGTCCGCACTGCAGCGCTCATCGGGAGGAGTGGTCTTTACGACCATCCAGAAGTTTTTCCCAGAGATCAAAGGTCAGAAATATCCCGTGCTTTCAGACCGACGCAACATTGTGGTGATTGCCGACGAAGCCCATCGCAGCCAATACGACTTTATTGACGGCTTCGCGAAACACATGCGTGACGCGCTGCCCAATGCGTCATTCATCGGCTTTACGGGAACTCCCATCGAGAGCGGCGACCGCAGTACTCCTGCGGTCTTTGGCGACTACATCGACGTTTATGACATTCAACGCGCCGTAGAAGACGAGGTCACGGTCCGTATCTACTACGAAGGCCGCCTGGCCAAGCTGGAGCTCAAGGCTGACGAACGACCCAAGATCGATCCTGACTTCGAGGAAGCCACCGAAGGTGAGGAAGTGGAGAAGAAGGAGAAACTCAAGACCAAGTGGGCTCGCCTTGAAGCGATGGTCGGCACCGACAACCGTATTGAACTTGTGGCCAAAGACCTGATTGACCATGTAGAGAAGCGGTTTGATGCAATGGAAGGTAAGGCCATGATTGTGGCCATGAGTCGGCGCATTTGCGCTGACCTGTACGCTGCCATTGTGAGGCTGCGTCCATCGTGGCACCACGACGATGATGACAAGGGCCTAATCAAGGTCGTGATGACCGGCTCCGCCGCCGATGATGCCAAGCTACAACCGCACATCCGCAACAAGCAGCGCCGCGAGGCGTTGGCCAAGCGCTTCAAGAACAACTCTGATCCCATGAAGCTCGTGATTGTCCGCGACATGTGGCTCACAGGGTTTGACGTACCCTGCCTGCATACAATGTATGTAGACAAGCCGATGCAGGGCCACGGCTTGATGCAAGCCATTGCACGGGTAAACCGCGTCTTCAAGGATAAAGAAGGCGGGCTGATCGTGGACTACTTGGGTTTGGCGGACCAGCTCAAGAAGGCCATGGCCAACTACACGCAAGCCGGTGGCAAGGGCCAGCCCACGTTTGACCAGGACGCCGCAGTCCGCAAGATGCTAGAGCACTTTGACGTGGTCAAGGGCATCTTGCATGGGTTCGACTACTCCAAACACCTTGCTGGCAAGCCGGCTGAGCGAGTGCAGCTAGTGAAAAATGCAGCGGACTACATCATTCCCCAAGAAAACGGAAAGTCTCGCTATTTGTCGTCGGTCTCTGCTCTCTCTCGCGCCTTTGCGCTTTCAGTACCGCACGAGAAAGCGATGGCTCTCCGCGAGGAGATAGGTTTCTTTCAAACTGTGCGTGGAACACTCATCAAAACGACTCTAACCGACGACGAGCAGAAGAACCCAGAGGTCGTGGAATCTGCTGTGCGCCAGATCGTGTCGCGTTCCGTCGCTTCCGATGAAGTGATCGACATCTTTTCCGTTGCCGGGTTGGGAAGGCCGGACATCTCCATTTTGTCGGACGAGTTCCTGGAAGAAGTGAAGCGACTGCCTCAAAAGAATCTGGCGATTGAAGCGTTGCGCAAGTTGTTAAGCGACCAACTGAAAACCCAATCGAAGAAGAACTTGGTTCAGTCGCGACTGTTCTCCGACATGCTGCAAAAAACCATACAGAAATACCAGAATCGATCATTGGATACGGCGGAAATCATTGCCGAGCTGGTAAACCTGGCCAAGAACATGCGCGAGGCCCAGAGGCGGGGCGACAAGCTCAAGATGAGCGATGAGGAAATCGCCTTCTATGATGCGCTCGAAGTGAACGACAGCGCTGTGAAAGTCTTAGGTGATGAAACGTTGCGGCAGATTGCTTTGGAGTTGGTGGATGCGGTCAGGAAGAACGCGTCGATTGACTGGACGGTTAAGGAAAGTGTTCGCGCCAAGATGCGGGCGATTGTGAAACGCATTTTGCGGGCGCATGGATATCCACCGGATATGCAGGAACAGGCGACGCTCACGGTTCTGGCTCAAGCGGAATTGCTGTGCAAGGACTGGGTCGCGTGAGCCGCTAACACTTTACACAGGCGTGATCCAGCGATTCGGGAGGTAGTCGCCTGCACAGACGTGTAAGGTCAATCTTGAGGATATGCTCGATGGGGTCATCAGCCTCCACACAAGCCCGCGAGCCACTGCAGAAGCAGCCCTAACCTGTGCCGGCGCTTCCAAGATGAACGAGAGCCATCAATGCGCCGACTTGATATCTCACCTCCGGGCCGCAGGAGCCACGGGGGTCGACGAGTACGCTCTCAAGCTCAAGGCGAACGAGAAGAACGAAGAGACATTCCACGATTTGTTCTTCGAAGGAAAAGCGGCCCTGATGTTCCTAGACCATCGGTGGCAGGTCGAGTTGCGAGACCGTCCCGATCTCAAGCTACAGTTTGCGGGAGAATTGCTGTACGCGGAAGTGAAACATTTTCGTCGCAAGGAACTGGACCTGAAAGACGAGGACGCAATGCGGGCCGCTACCAACGAGTTGGTTCGATATGGTGATCTCGGCACGGCCGAAGGATTCGAGGCGTGGGAACAAGTCGTTATGGTGGCGAAAAAGAAGGCGGGGCAATATGTCGAGGGCGCACCGAACATTCTCCTAGTTGAAAGCAGCACCGTCTCTCTCGAACTGATGGCAACCTCAGCGGTCCACGCCATTGACGACGCCTGCGAATCCGGTGACCTAGGCCTGTGCCGACTGAGCGGCTTCGTGCTGGTCGATGCTTCCGGGTGGACGAGTTTCGGAACAGCCCAACGGGACGTTGAGTTCTGTAAGACGTCTCACGCCGCCGTGCCACTAAGCGAGAACCTGTGTCGGGCGCTAGATGAGATTCGGTCATAGGCGTGAAGCTCTGTCAGTCGCTCACGCGACGACCTCTAAAGATGGTGATCCTCTTACTGATCGTCTGGCCGTCGAAGATGTAGTCGATCACGTAGGTCCCGTCAGGTACCTCTGCGTAGTTCTTCGCCGAGAATCCATCGGAGAGAATCTTGCCATTGTCCAAGCTCAGGTTCCACTGAACCGAGTACATGCCCTTCGTCACGCCGATTCCCCTCAAGCTGGCTGTGACCGTCTTGTTCGAACTACCCAGCTGTCCGAACTCTTGCTTCCGAAGCGAGAGCGGAGAGTCCTCGAACTTGTACCTCTCACACAGCTCTTCTAGGTCTTCTGGCGATAGCTGACCGGCGTCGATGGTTCGTACCGCGTTCTCTGGCGGGTTCAGACCGACACGCTCCGCGGGACCAGCCACACCGATCGACTGAACTTGGTAGACGCGGCCGGTCTTCAGGTCAGCGAACTTCATCCCGACCACCAGGGGAGAGTTAAACCCGAGCTGGGTGTCGCTTTGCCAGTTGTAGCGGTACCTGTACTCCATGACAGAACCTCCGCGGCCGAAGACTCCGCTGATCCAGGTTGTTAACTGTTCGCTTTGAGGCACCTCGGTAGCTCGACGGTGGAGCTTCGCACCAGAAGCGTCGATCGTAAAGGGAGAGTTATCTGACGCCTGAGTGAGGTCGATCTCGGCGAATCCGACTCTCGGATCCAAACTGGTCGTAGAGTTGGAGACAGCCACGTTGATCTTGTGTTTCAGATCGTTGGAGAGACTCGCGTAGGTTATCTCGCCGCGACTGATCTGATCGAAGTTCTGTTCTCTCGAATCGACCACGGTGATCACGTAGAGAAACACCTTCCAGAACCCCATCTCGGCTAGTAGGTTCGTCTGGCGGACAGCCTCCTTCAACTCTCGCAGCTTGCTTGGGGCGCTGAACCGGAGCTGTGACATTCCCACCTTGACCCGCTTCACCTGGTAGGCCACCGTTCGCTCCGGCTGGCCAGGAGCGCACAGGAGGATGTCTGCGTCTCCTTGCGGATGTCCTGGCGCCGCGTTCAACAGCACTCGCTGTCTGTCGATGGCGTTCTTCGGAATCCCTTCCCAGCAAAAGAGGTTCGATCGCCAGTACGGACTGGAGAGCAAGACCTCGACCAGTTCGTCTTCGGGAACGTCAGCGAGCGACGAGTGAACGAGTTCGGGAGAGGTCGTCATCAGCGAATGATCGAGCCCACTTTGCGTCGTGCTCTAAGACCGCGTTCTGCGTCGCACAAGGCGGGCAGAGCCAAGGTTGTGTTTGAGGTATTCGTCGAGCGCTTCGCGGAGATGCGAAGCGTTGGTGCGGTGCGTTCGCGTCGCGAGCGTGACGAGTCCACGAATTTGGTTTGTGGTGAGATAGATCGATATTTTTGTCATGTTCTTTTTCATTTGACCAGCATGCTACCACCCACGGGTATACGTGTCAATCCACTCGGCCTTCCCGACTTTCCGCTCCGAGACGCAGCGAGCCCTCCAGCTTCATGGGTTAAAGTTCAAGAAAGAAGGTGACGAATATACGACTCTTCAATTTTTCCAGTAGTTGGTAAATTCGTAACTACGGAACCAGAAAATCGCAGGAGTGATATTTTTCTCTCGGAATCGCATATCGTCCAGCCGCTGTGACAACGTCATTCCATACACCGTTGGTGCGGCGAAGTAATCCACGAAGCTTCATCCAGTATAGCCAGGGCTCGCCAAACTGATCCGTCAACTTAAAGCCGACCCCTATTTTCCGGCGTCCTTTAATCAGAGAGAACTGACCATCCGGGAAATCCCAAATGTCGCCTACGGATTCGAGAATGCGAATCTGTGCCCGAATTTTTTCTTCATCGAAGATCAATCG